>Ga0316601_100000942_pt1 | contig 13541 bp, 8 predicted proteins | sample OWC_soil_day5_no_FD_207663 | JGI IMG/M metagenome (GOLD analysis project Ga0316601, IMG submission 207663) | Wetland soil microbial communities from Old Woman Creek delta, Ohio, United States - OWC_soil_day5_noCT | ecosystem: Environmental > Terrestrial > Soil > Wetlands | place: USA: Ohio...
GGGTATTGCTCGCGAACATGGTGGTCTTGATGCGGCCCTCGGTTGCCTTTTCAACATCCTGACCCCACTCGACCATCAGTTTGGTCAGGGGGTGCATCTGGGGCCATATGACCGAATACCTTAATTTAATCTCCTCCGCGGCTGCTTTGAATGGGAATACCATCATCGTGAACGCAACCATCGTAAAACACGCAATGCATAGAACCGAAAGACTTCTTTTCATCACCTTCACCTCCCAATGAGTTGTAAAGCCAAGTTCTCTGATAGCAATTTCAGCCTGTTTCATGGCGACTCCCAAGTGATTTCCAAGGAAGTCGGCAATGCAAAAACCCGAGTTCAAATACCGACCTATTCCCGCCGCAGAAAAGGGTGATGCTTTAAACAAAAAAACCGGCCGCAGGAACTATGGATTGCCGTCGACAAATCTCTTTCTCAACTCCCGCTTTAAGATCTTGCCGGCGGGATTTTTCGGCATTTCATGGATCACGAAGAATTCCTTCGGGACCTTGAAGGCCGAGAGGTGCGCTTTAAGGAGAGGCTTCAGATCCTCAGGAACGATCCGCATTCCCGGTTTTGGGACAATGACAGCCGTCACCCGCTCGCCCCACTCCTTGTCGGGAAGCCCGATGACAGCGCATTCCTGCACCTCCTGGCGTGTGTAAAGCACCTCCTCAACTTCTGTCGAGTAAACGTTCTCACCCCCGGTAATAATCATATCCTTGAGGCGGTCTACGATGTAGAGATAACCGTCCTTATCAAACAGGCCGACATCGCCTGAGCGGTACCAGCCGCCGTCCCAGGATGCGGCGCGGGTCCCTTCGGGGTCATTCAGGTAGCCTTTCATCACAATGGGTCCTCGGACGCAGATTTCGCCCTCGTGACCTTGCTCCAGTAGTTTTCCGCTTTTGTCCCTGATCTGGACCTCCACGCCATGAACCGGCTGCCCAATCGATCCGACAACGTGCCTGTGATAGTGGTTGTAGGAAACCGGCATGGCTTCCGTCATCCCATATCCTTCTGCGATAGAGATCCCTGTGCGCTCCTTCCATTGCCTGACAATCTCCACCGGCATGCTGGCAGCAGCTGAAAAACAGTACCGCAACCTCCCGATCCTCTTCTCCAAATCCCCGAGGGTCAGAAGCCGCATATACACCGTAGGTACGGCAAAGAACTTCGTTAAGCGACCGGACTGCATTGCCTCCAGGACCTTATCCATATCGAACGCGGGCAGCAATTCCAAGCAGCCGGAGCTCAGGATGGTTGCATTCATGATGTGCATCTGGCCGAACACATGGTTGAATGGCAGAAAGCAGAGGGCTACGTCGGACTCGGTCGACCGTTCGGAGTGGGCCACGCTGTGAGCGGAAAAATGAATTCCCTCATGGGTCAGCATCACCCCTTTGGGAGTGCCGGTCGTGCCCCCGGTGTAGAGAATCGCCGCCGTGTCCCTGCGATCCCTTTCCAGCGACTTGAAGGATCCGGAACCCGTTCCCATGAGTCGATCCAAATCCAGGTCTCCGCTTGGACAGATGATCTTCTCTAATCCGGACGAATCCTTCAGTCGTTCCAATTCCGGTAGTTTTGTATCGGCTGCGAATATCATGCGAGGTTTCGAATGATTGACAAGGATCGCCAGTTCGTTTGCAGTGAGACTGCCTGAAAGCGTCACGGCTACGGCCCCTGCCTTGATCACACCGAAATAGAAGGCAATCCAGTCGGCAGAGTTCATGGCACACAGACCGATGTGCTCGCCCGGGCGAACCCCCGTTCGAATCAGGCCTGTGGCGATCCGGTTAGCCCGCTCGTTAAGCTGGGCGTAGGTCGTCTCACAGCCTGCTTGACGGACAGCGGGGTTGTTGGGAAAGAAGAATGCCGAGGCCTCAAGATTGTTGGCAAGATTCATACGAGCCCCTGTGAGGAATACAGTATCGAGCATCCGGACACATGGCCATTCCAAACAAATAAGTTCGATGCTCCGATTTCGGTCTAAGACTTACCTTGGTATATTGTTTGTGTCAAGGAAATTATTTAAAAATAACTTGCAAAACTTTCCTTCTGCTTGTAGAAATAAGAAAAAAGGGGTGTAAACAATGCCGGCCTTTGAACCTGTCAAGCAGTCCCGGATATCCAACCAAGTAACAGAGCAACTGAAGCAGGCCATTCTCCTAGGCCAATTCCAGGCAGGAGACAAGATCCCGCCGGAGCGCGAGCTGGCCGAGCAGTTTCAGGTAAGCCGAGTTGCCGTTCGGGAGTCGTTGCGGGTCCTCGAGAACGCAGGTTTCCTCACCACCCGCCCAGGGGTGGCGGGAGGCACGTTCGTGACGGACCTGACATTTGAACATTTGAGCAGCGCGTTCATCGACCTGTTCCTGGCTGAAAAGATCTCTATCCCCGAATTGGTGCACGTGAGGGTTCTCGTGGAACCGGAAATAGCCCGGCTGGCTGCCTTGCACATAGGTGCTGAATCGGCCGAGCTCCTGAGGGAAGCCCTTGAGGCGGAAGAGTTGCCAAGTGCCAGTCTGGTCGAGGATCTGAACAGGAAGACCTTGGTTCATTACATTCTTGCCGAGGGGTGCGGAAACCGCTTTCTCGAAGCCTTGGAACGTTCGCTGATGGCGCTGACCAGACGTGTGGTTCAGGCGGTGGGGCCTGAACATTGGTGGATGCACCCGGCGGGAATGCACCGCCCTATTGTCCACGCGGTTTTGGCACGCAATCCTGATGCGGCCGCTGAAGCCATGAGAAAACATGCCGTAGAATTCGGGCAAAACCTTGGCAAGATGGAAAAAGCCTTCCGCGAGAAAAAGGCCTCGTCGGGGCTGTAAGAATCTCCGGACCAGGGTTTTCCGGTCCTTCCTCTTTCATGAGCGCCTCCTCACTGTCTGGGAATGACACGGGACTTTCTAATGTCCGCTATGTCGAAATTGAGGAATTCTGCATAAGCCTCGGAGGGCTCACGGCGCACGGTGCAGGGGCCAAGGGAAACCTACCAGGGTCAGGAGTAGGTTTTTGCTGCGAATCGCAAGTCCTGGAGCCAGTATCAAGAGGATAGCTCGATGGAGTCCTTCGAAAAGCAAATCAATAAGTCTCTCGAAGAGAAGCTGAGGTTAGATCCTGAGTTCCTGAAGGGTCCTACACCGGAAGGGCCGGGGATCTATATTTTCAAGGACGGGGCAGGCCGGCCGATCTACGTCGGCAAGGCGAAGAATCTGAAAAAACGTATCCTGTCCTACTTCAAGGGCTCCGGAGATATGCCTCACAAAACGCAGGTCATGATGAGCCGCGCCAAATCCCTGGAATTCATCCTGACCACAACGGACAAAGAAGCTTTCATCCTCGAAAGCAACCTGATCAAAAAGCATCTGCCCCGCTACAACATCATCCTGAGAGATGACAAGCAGTATCCGTGGCTGAGGCTGGATCCGAACGAGCCCTATCCCAGCCTCTGCATCGTTCGGAAAGCCAGGAAGGACGGGGCTAGATATTTCGGTCCTTTTTCATCGGCCCTGTCTGTCCGAAGCACGGTCAAGCTCATTGACCGCATCTTTCACTTGAGAAAGTGCAGAGACCGAGCTTTGCCGAAAAGATCGCGTCCCTGCCTGAACTATCAGCTCGAACGGTGTCTTGGGCCTTGCGCCACCGAAGTCCCGAGTGAAAAATATAAGGAGATCGTTGACCAGGTCACTCTGTTTCTTGAAGGCAGGCGCCGGGATTTGATTAAAGCCCTCCGCAGGAGCATGAAGGCGGCTTCCGAAAAGCTGGATTTTGAAAGGGCGGCAAAGATACGCGACCAGATCAAGGCCGTGGAAAGGACGGTGGAGCGGCAGAGCGTCGTCTCCCCGAAAATGGAAGACCAAGATGTGATCGGCCTGGCCTACAGCAAAGCAAAGTATCAGATCGTGGTGCTCTCCATCCGGAAAGGGCACCTTTCCGGCAGCAGGGAGTATGCATTCAGAAACGAGGAGGGCTCGACCTCCGAGGTCATGGAAGCCTTTGTGAAGCAGTATTACCCCCGCGAGGCATTCATTCCCAAGGTCGTTCTGTTATCAGACCCGATCGAGGATCAACCCGGCATTGAGGGGTGGGTTTCAGAGCTTGCAGGGAAAAGGGTTTTTATTGAATGTCCTTCAAGAGGGGAAAAAGCCCGCCTCATCAAAATGGCCGTGGCCAATGCGCAAAGCCTCCTCAAGAGCCGAGCGGAACCTGATCTCGTCTCATTGACGAAGGAGGTCCTGAAGCTCAAGAAGTTGCCCAGAACTATGGAAGCAGTCGATATATCAAGTATTTCTGGGGACTTGGGCGTCGGAGCCATGGTCTCCTTTGTGGACGGCGAACCCCACAGGGCAGGGTACCGTAATTATAAAATCAAGACCGTTGAGGGAATCGATGACTACGGCATGATGGCTGAGCTCATCTCAAGGCGCCTGTCCACAGATCCTGCGCCCGATTTGATTGTCGTGGATGGGGGAAAAGGCCATCTCATGGCGGTCAAGAAGGTCGTCGATGCGCTTCATACCGACAACCCCCCGGATCTGGCAGCCATTGCAAAGGCCAATCCAGGCGAAGAGTCGGATAAGGTCTTTATCCCCGGCAGAAAGAACCCGGTCCCTCTTCGTCAGGATCACCCGGTCCTTCACCTTCTTATGCGCATTCGAGATGAGGTTCACCGGCGAGCGATTTCCTATCACCGTAAGCTGAGAAAGAAGGGCTTGACAGCCTCGGCTCTAGACAGAATACCGGGAATCGGGCCAAAGAAAAAACAAGCTTTACTTAATCACTTCATAAGCTTAGATGCGGTTGCAGGCGCGACGGTCGAGGAACTCCTTAAGGTCCCGGGAATCCCGCCGCCCCTGGCTGAAAGAATCGCCGGTTTTCTTTCTGGAAGAGCCGATTCTATAGGTTGACATGGGGTTTTTGGCCATGGTAGGGTATTCATGTCTTGCCTTGTGCTGTTCCGCCTAGATCCGGAACCGCGATCTTCTGTGGAAATCGCTCAATTTCTCATTGACCCCAAACTTGAAAAGCGCCTATGGCATCCAAGAAAATTACTCTCGTTGTCGTGCCGGAAGGACCTAGGAAGATCAGGCAGATCAAGATGCCGAGGTTCTGGGTTTTTTCGCTCGCCCTTCTGTTTCTTGGCGCGAGCCTCTCTCTTGCCTGGGTCATAAAAGATTATCTTTCAATCAAGCGCAGCCTCCCACATCTTGTCAGCCTCCAAGAAGAAAACACGTTGCAGAAGCAGCAAATCACTTCCCTGGCAGGGAAGGTGGAAACGATCACCCGTAAGTTGGCGGAGCTCAAAGATTTTGACAAGAAGGTGAGGGCCATGGTGAGTGTGGATCCCCCCAAGGGAGGCGAGATTGAGTCCTCCGTAGAGCAGCAGCAATTCATCGGAATCGGGGGGTCTGATTTCAGCTTGGGAGGTCACAATTCCCAGTCTGAAAAAGGCCACAAGAAGCTTGTGCGGATGATGCATCGCTCTCTAGACAACCTTGAAAGTGACATCTCAGTGCAGAAGGATGAGAAGGCTGAGCTCATGAGGCTGTTGGATCGACAGAAATCCATTCTCGCATGCACCCCTTCTATTTGGCCTGCACGGGGGTGGGTGAGTTCTCCATTCGGTTATCGGATTTCGCCCTTCACCTCTGAAAAGGAATTGCACCGGGGTCTTGACATTTCCGGCAGAAGAGGGGCTCCCGTGATTGCTCCTGCCGATGGGGTTGTGATCTCAGCCGATTCGGACTCGGGATACGGGAGAACGGTGGTCATCAATCACGGTTATGGCCTGAGCACCATGTATGCGCACCTGGACAAAGTCCATGTGAAGAAAGGCCAGGCCGTTAGGCGAAATCAGGAGATTGCCCAAGTGGGGGATTCAGGCAGAACCACGGGTTGCCACCTCCATTATGAGGTTTACATGAACGGAGTTCCTGTCAATCCTCTCAGATACATCCTCAATTAGCTTTTAGGTTCCCATCTGATCCGTCCTCGTGTATAATGTAAGATCTTTTATTTTGCGATTTGCCGGGACTAAATAAAAAAACCTCGAGTAATTCAAGATGCTTGGCTCACTAATCAAGGGTATTTTCGGCAGCAAGAACGAGAGAGAGCTCAAACGAATGGCTCCCCTGGTCGACCATGTCAATAGCCTGGAGCCGCGGTTTCAAGCTCTGTCAGACGCAGAGCTCCAGGCCAAAACGCCCGAATTCAAGGAAAGGGTTGCAAAGGGAGAGCCCCTGGAGGACCTTCTTCCCGAGGCATTTGCTGCGGTTCGTGAGGCCTCCGTGCGCGTGCTCCGCATGCGTCACTTCGATGTTCAGCTCGTCGGCGGGATTGTGCTCCACGAAGGAAAGATCGCGGAGATGAAAACCGGTGAGGGCAAAACCCTGGCTGCCACTCTTCCTCTTTACCTCAACGCGCTCACGGGCCGGGGAGTGCATCTCGTGACGGTGAACGACTACCTGGCCAGGCGCGACGCAGAGTGGATGGGAGGGATCTACAAATTCCTGGGTTTGTCCGTGGGCGTCATTGTTCATGGCCTGGATGACACGGCGCGGAAGGCCGCCTATGCCTGCGATATCACCTACGGCACCAATAATGAGTTCGGCTTCGACTATCTCCGAGACAACATGAAGTTTGATGTCAGGGATTTTGTCCAGCGAGGCTTTCATTACGCCATCGTAGACGAGGTGGACAGCATCCTGATTGACGAGGCCAGGACTCCTCTCATCATCAGCGGGCCTGTGGAGCGCAGCGAGAACAAGACGTATGTGGAGGTCAAGCCCCTGGTCATCAACCTGAGGCGGAAGCAGAGCGCGGTCGTCCGCTCCATCCTCCAGGAAGCCAAACAGCTTCTCGAAACCTCAGGGGACGGGGACCGGAGCATTGAGCTGCTCCTCAAGGTCAAACGAGGCGATCCCAAGAACCCCGGTTTCCTGGACATCATCGCTAAGAATCAGAATATCAAGAAAGAAGTCGACCGGCTGGAGGCTATGCTGAGCGCCCAGAAGGTTCTCCCGGAAATCGACCAGGATCTTTACTGCACCATTGACGAGCGAAGCAATGCGGTCGAGCTGACCGACAAGGGGATCAAGCTTCTGGCCGGCGCGGGCGCAGAGGATTTTTCCCTTCCGGACATCGATGAGCTGAGCCACCAGATCCGTGAGGATGTAAGCCTCAGCGAGGATGAGAAAACGACGCGCCTCAAAGAAGTGGAGGACCGTTATCTGCGCACTTCAGAGCTGCTTCACGCCACGCACCAGCTCATCAAAGCGTACTGGCTTTTTGAAAAAGATGTCCACTACGTGATCAAGGACGACCAGGTGATGATCGTGGATGAGTTCACGGGGCGAATGATGCCTGGCCGACGCTGGAGCGACGGGCTTCACCAGGCTGTGGAGGCCAAGGAAGGAGTGAGCGTTGCCGAAGAAAATCAGACTTTGGCGACGGTCACGTTCCAGAATTTCTTTCGCATGTACGAGAAGCTGGCGGGGATGACCGGAACGGCCGACACCGAGGCCGCGGAATTCATGAGCACCTACAAGCTGGATGTGGCCGTTGTTCCCACCAACAAGGAAATGATCCGAACCGATTACCCTGACGCGATCTACAAGACCGAGAGGGAAAAGTTCAAGGCTGTGGTGGAGGAGATCAAGGAACTCTACGATAGGGGTCAGCCTGTCCTGGTAGGAACGATCACGATCGAGAAGTCCGAGATGCTGAGCAAGATGCTGACCCGGACAGGGATTCCCCACTCTGTTCTCAATGCCAAGCACCACGAGAAGGAAGCGGAAATCGTGGCCAAGGCCGGTCAGGCCAAAACCGTGACCATCTCCACCAACATGGCCGGTCGAGGTACGGACATCGTGCTCGGGGCGGGGGTGGTGGACCTGGGCGGACTTCACATCCTGGGCACGGAAAGACATGAGAGCAGGCGGATCGACAACCAGCTCAGGGGTCGTTCCGGCCGTCAGGGGGATCCGGGCAGCTCCCGTTTCTATCTTTCTCTGGAGGACGACCTGCTCAGGATCTTCGGATCTGACCGGATTGCTTCAGTCATGGGTCGCCTCGGTATGGAGGAGGGCGAACCCATAGAGCACAACCTGATCTCCAGAGCCATCGAAAACGCCCAGAAAAAGGTGGAAGCCCACAACTTCGACATCAGGAAGCACCTTCTCGAATACGATGATGTGATGAACACCCAGAGAGACATCATCTATTCCATGAGAAGGGAGATCCTTTCCGGCGAGGGGATCGACGAGGTGGTTCGCACCATGATGGAAGAGAAGGTGGACTCCCTGATCGACGCACACACGGACCCTAAGGCGGACCCTGAGGAATGGGAAATCCAGGGATTGAAGGATCAGGTAACCCGGCTCTTCGGCGTCCGCCTCAAGCTCGGGCCGCCGGATATGGGGGAGGACGAGTTCCAAGCCCTGAAGCCGGATGATCTGAGAGAGACGCTCAAGAAAGAAGCGTGGAACGCTCACTCGAAGAGGGAGATGGAATTCGGTAAAGAGGATTTGAAGTCCATCGAGAAGTACTTCCTCCTTCAAATCATTGATCATCAGTGGGTGGACCATCTCCAGGATATGGAGAGCATGAAGGAAGGCATTGGCCTGAGGGGCTATGGCCACCTTGACCCGTTGAGAGAGTACAAGAAAGAGGGGTTTGCTCTTTTTGAAGGGCTCATGGAGCGGATCAAGGAAGAGACTCTTGTAACCCTCTCGCGCATCCGGCTCATGAAAGAGAAACCGAAAGAGGAAGAACTCCCTCGCAAGAGGGCGAGGGTCATGCAGTTTAGCCACGGAGGCGGGCCGGAAAAAGTCGAGACCGTCAGAAGAGAAGGCAAGAAGGTCGGGCGCAATGATCCGTGTCCTTGCGGCAGCGGCAAGAAATACAAGAAGTGCTGCGGGATGAATGCATAGGAAGTGACGAGTAACGAGTGACAAGTGACAGGCAAGAGAATGGAGTGTTGGAGTAAGGGAGTGATGGAGTACTGGGTTTAAACCATTACTCCAGTACTCCAATGCTCCATTACTCCAAAATCCCAAGAACAACGGACAACGGTGAACGGATAACGCTGAACAGTGAAGGCCGAAGGCCATTAGTGGAGTTACCTATGGGGGATTATTTGGTTCGCGGCTTCAAAGCTTCTGTGATGGCAGCCGGCATCAAGAAAAGGGGGGGGCTGGACCTCGCCCTCATCTTTTCTGAAAGAGAGGCGAGCGCGGCAGGCGTATTCACGGGAAACAAGGTGAAAGCCGCTCCGGTTCTCCTCAGCCAGGAGAATATCAAGAAGGGCAGGGCGAGGGCCATCGTCGCAAATTCGGGCAATGCCAATGCGTGCACAGGAGAAGCAGGACTTCAAAGCGCCCGGTACACGATCCAAAAGGTCGCCGAGGAACTTGGGATTGGGCCTGAGCAAGTGCTCGTCGCCTCAACAGGAGTGATTGGAGCACCGTTGAACACGGAGGTGATCGGAAAGGCTCTTCCGGGTCTCGTGAAGGGGCTGTCGGAGGAGACCGTTCCCCGCGTCGTGGAAGCGATCATGACCACGGATTCTTTTCCAAAGCTCTCCCTCTTTGAAGGGCAAGCCGGCGGAAAACCCTACAAGGTGGTCGGTATGGCCAAAGGGGCAGGCATGATCATGCCTGACATGGCGACCATGCTCTGCTTCATTCTTAGCGACATTGCCGTGGATCCGGGCCGACTGAAGGAGGCTTTGGCGTGGGGAGTGGAGAGAACGTTCAATAGGATCAGTGTGGACGGGGACATGAGTACGAACGACACGGTCTTTGTCCTCGCCAACGGCGCAGCCGGGGAGGTCACCCTGAGCCCTGAGGAATTTCAGGGGTTCAGAGCGGGTTTGACCAAGGTGATGGATGAGCTCTCCACCATGGTCGTGAGAGACGGGGAAGGGGCGACGAAACTGGTCCGCATCTCGATTAAAGGGGCGGCCACCCCCGCGGATGCGCTCACGGCGGCTAGGACCGTTGCCAATTCCGCTCTGGTCAAGACCGCGTTCTACGGCTCGGATCCCAACTGGGGGCGAATCATGGCTGCTCTCGGCCGTTCAGGGATTCAGATGAGGGAGGAAGGGGTTACGATCTGGGTGGGTGACGTGAAGATCGTGGAAAAGGGCATGGGCAGGGGGGCTGAGCCTGAGGCCAAGGCGGCTGAGAAAATGAAGGGCAAGGAGTTCTCCGTGATCGTGGACCTTCATGAGGGCGAGTTTGAAGATCACATCACCACATGCGATCTGACTCACGAGTATGTTTCCATCAATGCAGACTACCGAACGTAGCGGCAGGTTGCTGAAAAACGCCCATCTACCACAAGGGAGAGTGACAAGTAACGAGTAACGAGTGACAAGTCCAGGTTTTGATCTTGTGACTTGTAACTTGTCACTCGTAACTATGAGGGGCGCCTTGTATCTGGACGTTTTTGAGCAACCTGCGAAAAGATAGCTTCTAAATTCGGAGAATCCGCCTAAGCAGGCAGGTGCTTCGGATTTTGTGCTTCAAAAAGACCTTTTCTGGGCTTTTGAATCCAAGACGAATTCGGAGTGACCGATGATGTATGCTGTCATCATGGCCGGGGGTTCGGGGACGCGGTTTTGGCCGGTGAGCCGGAAAGCAAAGCCCAAGCAGTTTTTGAATATCACCGGCAAGGGGCCCATGGTCGTGGAGACTTGCGACAGGATGGCGCCTGCTTTCAGAGACGAGCAGATCATACTCGTTTTGGGTCAGGAGCACATGCAAGAGGCCGCGGCGCTCTTCAGGGAAAGAAGGGTCAGGCTTCTGGCAGAACCTGTGGGAAGGAACACGGCCGCCTGCATGGGGCTAGCGGCCCTTTATGTCGACCATCTCAAGAGCGGTGACTCTGTGGCGTTTCTCCCTGCAGACCATTATGTGTCGAACCCCGGCGCCCTGCTGGAAAGCATCCGCCGCGCCGCTGAAATCGCTGCTGCCGGTGTGATCGTGACTCTCGGCATTGTTCCCACTCGGCCCGAGACCGGATATGGGTACATTCAGTGGTCCGAGGAGCGGCCGGACTTTTGGAAGCAGAAGGCTTACAAGGTGAAAGCTTTTGTGGAAAAGCCGAGCCTCGAGAAGGCAAAACAGTATGTTGTCAGGGGAGATTACCTGTGGAACTCGGGGATCTTCGTGGCGACCCCTCAAACCATCCTGAAGGAGATCGAAAAACACCTTCCCCGGCTTCATGAAGGCTTGACGCATTTGAGGCTGGCGCTGGGAACCGAAAGCTTCGAGAATGTGCTGGAAGAAGTGTATGGGAGACTGGATTCCATATCCTTTGATTACGGGATCATGGAGAGAACCAGTTCACCCGTTGTTGTCGTTCCCTGTGACTGCGGGTGGAGCGATGTCGGTTCGTGGGAATCGCTCTATGGACTGCGAGAAGAAGAATATGACGACAAGCAGAATCTCAAAGAAGGGGAATGCCTTGTGGTGGACTGCAAGGGAAGTTTTGTTTCCAGCCAGGGAGGGCGGGTCGTCTCCTGCCTCGGGTTGAAGAACTGCCTGGTCGTGGACACCCCCGATGCCTTGCTGGTAGCGGATCTCAAGAAGGCCCAGGACGTGCGGAAGATTATCGATCTGCTGAGGCGGAACAGAAGGGATGGCCTGCTGTGAACCCGAACCTCTTTCGAGAGTATGATATCCGGGGCAGGGTGCCGGAGGAGTTGAATCAGGAGACAGCCTACAGGTTGGGACAGTGTTTCGGCGCCTACTACCGGGACTTCGGCGCAAAACGGATCAGCCTGGGCCGGGATTGCCGCCTCAGCTCCCCAGAACTCCGGTTGGGCGTCCTGGAAGGGATGATGGATGCGGGAATGGACGTGAAAGATTTGGGAATGGTTCCCACGCCGCTCCTTTATTTTTCTCTTCACCATTTGCACGTGGACGGCGGCATCCAGATTACGGGAAGTCACAATCCTCCCGAGTACAACGGGTTCAAGATCTGTCTTGGAAAAACGACGATCTACGGCGAGGAGATCCAGAAGCTCAGAAGGATCGGAGAGAGCGGGTCGTTCCCGAAAGGAAAGGGGAGCGTTGAAACCAGGGAAGTGATCCGGCCCTACCGGGAGGAGGTTTTGAAAAGGATCCGATGCGGGCAAAAGGCGAGGAAGGTGGTTCTGGATGCAGGCAACGGCGTGGCAGGCCTTGTGGCGCCTGAGCTTTACGCCAGAATGGGGGTTGAAGTCGAAGAGCTTTTTTGTGAACCGGACGGCCTATTTCCGAACCACCATCCGGATCCCACCCTTCCTGAAAACCTCAGACACCTTGTTCAAAGGGTGAGCGACACGTCCGCTGATTTGGGGATTGCCTTTGACGGCGACGCAGATCGGATCGGAGTGGTGGATCGCAAAGGCAAGGTCCTATGGGGTGACCAGCTCATGATCCTCTTTTCCAGAGATCTGCTGAAGCGTCACCCGGGTGCCAAGATCATCGGCGAAGTCAAATGTTCCCAGGTGCTCTACGATGATATCCGCAAGAATGGCGGGGTGCCGATCATGTGGAAGGCGGGCCATTCCTTGATCAAAGCGAAGATGAAGGAGGAAGGCGCTCTTCTGGCAGGAGAAATGAGCGGTCACCTCTTTTTTGCGGAACGGTACTTCGGGTATGACGATGCGATCTACGCGGGCGCTCGGCTGCTCGAAATTCTCACCAGCGAAAACAGGGAACTGGATGAACTCCTGGCCGGTGTCCCCTCCCTGGTGAGTACACCGGAGATACGTATGGACTGCCCGGACGATGAGAAGTTCCAAATCGTGAGCGATCTTACCTCGGAATTCAAGAAAGAGTACCAGGTGATCGATGTGGATGGAGCGAGAGTCGCGTTCGAAAACGGATGGGGGCTGATCCGTGCATCCAACACCCAGCCGGTGCTGGTCCTTCGGTTCGAAGCCGAGGATCAGAAGACCCTGCAGGAAATTCAAAAGATCTTTATGAACAAACTCGCCAAGAAGGGGCTGGGAGTCAAATGATCGACCGGCCCCTGGTTCTGGCAACTCGGAATAGAGGGAAGATCGCGGAGTTCAGGACCCTTTTTTTGGGTTTTCCCATCGACATTAAAAGCCTGAATGACTTCGGGCCCACGCCGGAACCTTGGGAGGACGGGAAAACCTTTGAGGACAATGCCTACAAAAAGGCGCACTTCACTGCAAGGGTGCTGGGTTTTCCGGCCCTTGCCGACGACTCCGGGTTGGTGGTCGAGGCTCTAGGAGGGCAGCCCGGCGTGTTTTCCGCCCGCTATGCGGGAGAGGGTGCTGGAGACGAAGCTAACATCCGAAAGCTGTTGAAAGACATGGAAGGCGTGAGTGACCGAAGAGCCGCCTTCCAATGCGTCATCGCCATAGCGGTTCCCCGGAGCCCTGCCCTGGTCTACAGCGGAAGATGCGAAGGCGAGATCGCGAGAGATCCGAGCGGAAAGAACGGATTCGGTTATGATCCGGTTTTTTTCTATAAGCCCTTGGGAAAAACCTTTGCAGAGCTGAGCCAGGAGGAGAAGAACCGGGT
>Ga0316601_100000943_pt1 | contig 13534 bp, 11 predicted proteins | sample OWC_soil_day5_no_FD_207663 | JGI IMG/M metagenome (GOLD analysis project Ga0316601, IMG submission 207663) | Wetland soil microbial communities from Old Woman Creek delta, Ohio, United States - OWC_soil_day5_noCT | ecosystem: Environmental > Terrestrial > Soil > Wetlands | place: USA: Ohio...
TCGGGGCTGGCTGCCTGCCTAACGCTTGACGACCCGTGCGGTCGGCAGCGGTGCCGGCTCCAGCGTGCCGGCGAGCCAGCGATCGAGCAAGCCCTGCCACGCGGCGCCCGGCGTCGGGCTGACGACCGTGAACGATGCGTGGCGACCGCGAAACCCGAGCTCGCCGTTCGTTCGGATCTCGAAGGCTGCGAAGTCTTCGCGGCGAATCTCCGCGGTGGGCTCGAGGACCTTGGCCTGCTCGGCGATCGCACGCAGCAGCGGCCTGGTCCAGGTGACTCGCAGATCGATCTTGCGCGGGATCATCAGCACGATCCGGCGATCCGTGACGATGATCATGGCGTCGGGGATGGGCCTGCCGTCGGTGAGACAGGTCACGGGCTCCCTGGCGAGGTCCCGCTCTCCCTGTTCGCGCGGGAGCGACATCTGTCCCTCGTGTACCATGTGACCGGACTCCATGGCGCTCATCCTCATCATCGACGACAACGACACGATCCGCGAAGGTCTCGCACACACCGTCAAGAAGATGGGGCACGCGGTCGTCACCGCCGCGAACGGTCAAGCGGGCATCGAGGCCTTCAAGGCCCAACATGCCGACTTCGTGATCACCGATCTCAAGATGGAGGGTGGCACCGGGGTGGAGGTGCTCCGCGCGATCACCGCGATCGATGGCGATGTCCCGATCATGCTGATCACCGGATTCGGCACGGTGGAGACCGCGGTCGAGGCGATGAAGCTCGGCGCGTTCGACTTCCTGACCAAGCCGATCCAGACCGAGGTCGTCCGGCTCAAGACCGAGCGCGCGCTCGAGCTGTGCGCGGCGAGGCGCGGCCGCAAGAAGGCCGACGCGATGACCGACTACCTGCGCGCCGAGGCCGATGGCAAGTTCCCGGAGCTCGTCGGCACCGGCGACAAGATGGCGATCGTGCGGCGCACCGTCGAGAAGGTGGCAGCGAGCGACACCACCGTGTTCGTCGCGGGCGAGAGCGGCACCGGCAAGGAGCTCGTCGCGCGCGCGATCCACCGGCTCAGCAAGCGCGCGAACGGACCGTTCATCAAGGTCAACTGCGGCGCGCTCACCGAGACGCTCCTCGAGAGCGAGCTGTTCGGCCACGAGAAGGGCGCGTTCACCGGCGCGATCAAGCAGAAGCTCGGGCGATTCGAGCTCGCCGACGGAGGCACGTTGTTCCTCGACGAGATCGGGGATGTCCCGCCCGCGATGCAGGTCAAGCTGCTGCGCGCGCTCCAGGAGCAGGAGTTCGAGCGTGTCGGAGGCGAGGGCACGATCAAGGTCGACGTCCGTGTGGTGTCGGCGACGAACAAGGATCTCGAGGCCGAGGTGGCGTCGGGCCGGTTCCGCTCCGACCTGTTCTTCCGGCTCCACGTCCTGCCGGTGAAGCTGCCGCCGCTGCGCGAGCGCCGCGACGACATCCCGATGCTGTGCAATCACTTCGTCGCCAAGCTCGGTCCAAAGACCAACCCGCGTGTCCGTGGGATCGGCGACGCCGCGCTCGGCCGCATCATGGCCTATCACTGGCCCGGCAATGTGCGGGAGCTCGAGAATGCGATCGAGCAGGCGCTGGTGTTCGCCGAGACCGACGAGATCACGCCGGCGGCGCTCCCCCAGTTTCTGCAGGGTGGCGGTGAGGAGGATCGCCTGGACGTGCCGCGCGAGCTGTCGCTGCCAGAGATCCTCGACGACCTCGAGCGCCAGCTGATCCTCAAGGCCTACGCCAAGGCGAGCCGGGTCAAGACCGAAACCGCGCGGCTCCTGGGCATCAAGACCTCCGCGCTGTATTACAAGCTCGAGAAATACGGGATCGAGTGACCCAGGACTTGCCGACCATGAACCAGTTGACGCTGTACTACACGCCGGGCGCCTGCTCGTTGTCCCCCCACATCGCGCTCCGCGAGGCCGACCTCGAATTCCAGCTCGCACGGGTCGACCTGCGCGCGAAGAAGCTCACCGACGGGGGAGACTGGCTCGCAGTCAACCCGAAGGGGTACGTCCCTGCCCTGCGGCTGCTGGACGGTCACATCCTGACCGAGGGCGCCGTGATGGTGCAGTACATCGCCGACCAGCGGCCCGAGGCGCGGCTGGCGCCGCCGGCGGGCACGTTCGAGCGCTACCTGCTGCAGGAGTGCCTGCACTTCATCGCGACCGAGCTCCACAAGGGCATGAGCCCGTTCTACAACGCGCTCGCGGGTGACGACTTCAAGCGCCAGGCGAAGGAGCGCGTCGCTGGCCGGTTCACGACCCTCGCGCACTCGCTCCGCGATCGTCCATTCCTCATGGGCGACCGGTTCACCGTCGCCGACGGCTATGCGTTCTACGTCGCTCGCGCCTGGCAGCACAGCGTCAAGGAGAGCCTCTCGAGCTGGCCCGAGCTCGTCGAGTACTACCAGCGGATCGCGGCGCGCCCGGCGGTGGCCGCGGCCCTCGAGGTCGAAGGCATCAAGGCCTGACTCACTGCCTGACTCACTTCAGCGCGGTCTTGCAGGCCGCGAGCGCCGACTGGATCTGCTCGGAGCGGGCCTCCTGATCCGGGGTCGACTTGACGCCGGCAAGCTCGCTTGCCGTCCGGGTTGCCCAGGCTGCCACCTCCTTGTCCACTTGCGCGCCACATGGCTTGTCCTGGCACGCGCACATCCGGGTCTTGAGCGCCGCCATCGTCGCGAGTGCGGCTTCGAGCTTGTCCGTCGTGGACGGTGGCGTTGCTGCCTCGGCCTGCTTGCGACAGCGCCTCAGGTCCTGATCGATCGCGTTGCCGCGGTCGTCCTGGGCCTTGGTCGGACGCTCGCCCGTGTTGGCGTTGAGGTCCCGCTTCCAGGCCTTGTACTCGAGGTGAACCGGGTCGGAGCACGAGCGATCCGTGCAGCCGCACATCCGGGTGCGGAACCGCTCGAGCTCGGCGAGCGCGCGCTCGATGTGATCGGAGCTCGGGGACGCGCTACCCGCGGCGCTGCCAGCGACGAGCTTCTTGCGGCACGCCCGGATCTCGGCGTCGAGCGCGTTCCCTCGGTCATCCTGGGCCTTGGTTCGCGTCTCGCCGGCGAGCTTCACCATCAGCGCGAGGCGCCATGCCTTGACCTCGGCGTGCACGATCTCGCTGCACGCCAGGTCCGGGCACGTGCACATCCGGGTCTTGAAGACCTCGAGCTCGGAGATCGCACGCTCGAAGCCGGCGGAGGGCGCGCTGCCGGTGGATGGAGCGCTGCCATTGTCGCCGCTGCCGCACGATGCGGGCAGGCTCAGCGCCAGCAGGATCAGGAGATGCCTCATGGCGGCATCTTCGACGAGATCGACTACTCGGTGGCGCCGGCGCCGCTGCCGTCGAACTTCTTGCGGCAGGCCCGCATCTCATCCTTGAGGTCGCGACCCTTCTTGTCCTGGGCCTCGCTCGGCTTGGAGTCCTTGCCGACCTTGTCCTTCATCGCCGTCTTCCAGGCCTTGTAGTCGTCCTGGACCTTGTCGGTGCACGCCTTGTCGGTGCACTCGCACATCTTGTTCTTGATGCCCTCGAACTCGGACAGCGCCGAGTCCCACTTGTCGCCGCCGCAGGCGCCGAGCGAAAGGCCAAACAGCAAACCAGCAGCAATCGTGAATTTCCGCATGGCCGGCATCCTCTTCAATCGATGCGGGCAGCGCAAGCAGGTTTTTCTGTTACTTCACGCTGGCTCGATCACTTCGCGAACGGTGGCTGTGCAGTCGGCGCCGGCTGGCCAAAGCGCTCGCGTGCCCAGACCAAGAATTCCTCGCGGCCGAGATCGAGCGCTGCCCGGCAAACGTCACCCACGTGCGGTGGAAAATCCTTGTCGAGAACCCACTTCAAGAAGCCGCGATCAGGGCCGGCCGCCAGCTCGTGGACGGGTGCCCCCCCGTGCTTCCCGAAGCCGAGCACGATCACGTCCCCTTCCCAGCGCAGGTGTCGCGACGGTCCGACCCAGCTCGCGCGACCGGGGTCACAGACGTTGGCGATCTGGGTCCAGTCCTGGCCGTCGAGCTTGAAGTGCCGCAACATGCCGGCGAGCACGCGCCCGGTGGCGGCGACATCGGCGCTCGCGCTGTGGGCCGACGCGAAGCCGTTGCCGACGAACCGCTGGTGCGCGTGCTGCAGGCTGCGTGGCTCGCATTGCTGCCACAGCCGGAACGCATCGACGATCTGCTTGCCCTGGAAGTCGGGGAGCGGGCGGCCGATCCGCGCGTACTCGGCCTGCAACATGTCGATATCGAACGCGATGTTGTAGCCGACGATCACCTCGGCCCCGACGAAGATCGCGGCGATCTCGTCGGCAACCGCCGCGAATGACGGGCAGTGGTCGAGCTCGGCCATCGTGATGCCGTGTACCGCCTGGGCGCCGGGATGGATCGCGACCGCGGGCTTGATCCGCCAGGTCTTGACCTCGTGGCTCGGCGCGTCCTCGTCGAGACCGCACTGCACGCACAGCTCGATGATCTGATCCTGGGCGCGGTCGGTGCCGGTGGTCTCGCAGTCAAACACGAGGATCCGGGGCTTGGTCTCGGGAGTGGCGACTCGGCCCGCGTCGGCCGAGCCGTCCTGCGGCTGCGGGTCGGACGTGATCTGTGGTGCTGGAGCTGGCTCCGGTTGCCAGTCGAACAGCGACAGTGTGCCTTCCACACGCAAACCTTAGAGTGCCCCTCTGACACCGAACCGAGCGAGATCGCCAAGCGATCGAATACGTTAGCGTTCGCGGGGATCGCTCCGGGGCTGCCGCTGCGCGGACCGGCCGCCCGGACCGCCGGCGGCTTCCCACGATGACGGGCGGCCACTACCATCCAGGGGTGCCTCGCCTCTGGGTCGTGTTCGCCATCGCCGCCTGTGCATGCAAGGTCAAGGAGCCGCCGGCGGTCAAGGAGTCGTTCCTCGACAACTTCGAGAGAGCGGAGGTGGGCGTCCACTACCTCGCGACCGGCCCCGGATACGCCATCGTCAACGGCGCGATGTCCGCCAGGGGCGCGCACAACCACCCGCTCTGGCTCCGCCGGCCGATCCCGCGCGACGCCAGGATCGAGTTCGACTGCTGGTCGACCCAGGCTCGCGGCGACCTCAAGATCGAAGTCTGGGGCGATGGCGAGTCGTACGATCCGGATGGCGGCGCCTACATGGCGAGCGGGTACGAGGTGATCTTCGGCGGCTGGTTCAACACCAAGTCGATCATCGCCCGCCAGGACGAGCACGCGCCTGACGTCGTGAAGCGAACGGATGTCAAGGTCGTTCCGAACAAGCGCTACCACTGGAAGATCGAACGCAAGGGCACCCTGATCCGCTGGTTCGTCGACGACATGACCACCCCGTTCCTCGAGCTCGACGACCGCCACCCGCTCGAAGGCCCCGGGCACGACCACCTCGGCTTCAACAACTGGGAAACGGATACGTGGTTTGACAACCTCGTGATCACACCGCTCTGAGCTACAATTGTCGGACCGACTTTGGGAAGTCGGTGCGTCGCCCTGTTTGAAGAGGACCTCCTTGGGGACCCTGCTTGGTTGAATGGAGCAGTTCGGGAAATATTCGCTGATCCGTAAGATCGGTACCGGCGGTATGGCCGAGGTCTATCTCGCGCGCACCGTGGTCGCCCAGGGGCTCAACAAGACCCTGGTGATCAAGAAGATCCACACCGCGTATGCGCGGAGCCGCCAGTTCGTCACGATGTTCGTCGACGAGGCGAAGATCGCGCTCGGCCTCAACCACCCGAACATCATCCAGGTCTTCGACTTCGGTGCGGTCGGCGACACGTACTTCCTGGCGATGGAGCACGTCGAGGGCCTGGACCTGTTGCGACTCCTCCAGGAAGCCGCGAAGGCGCGTCAGCGCCTGCCCTACGGCATCTCCGCCTACATCGTGCAGCAGCTCGTCAAGGGGCTCGACTACGCGCACCGCAAGACCGACGAGTTCGGTCAGCCGCTCGGCATCGTGCATCGCGATATCTCGCCGCAGAACGTGCTGCTGTCGTGGGACGGGGGCGTCAAGATCGTCGACTTCGGGATCGCGCGAGCCCGCGACGTCCACGAGGAACAGGGCGTCATCAAGGGCAAGTTCGCGTACATGTCGCCGGAGCAGGCGCGCGGCGAGCCAGTCGACTGCCGCAGCGATGTGTTCGCCGCCGGCATCGTGCTGTTCGAGCTGGTGTGCGCGCGCCCGCTGTTCCACGGCAAGGGCAAAGAAGCGCTCGAGATGGTGAAGAGCGGCGCCATCCCGCGGCCCAAGGACTTCGCGCCCGAGCTCCCCGACTCGCTCGAGCGCGTGATCCTGAAGGCGCTCGCGTTCCACCGCAGCGATCGCTACCAGACCGCGCGCGACATGCAGCACGAGCTCGGCCGGTTCCAGCTCGAGTGGGCGCAGAAGGCAGGCACGCTCACCGACTCCGGGGCGCTCGCGCAGCTGCTCGCGGGGCTGCTCCCGGAGGAGCAACGCGTCGTCGTGCCGAGGCCCGCACATGAAGGTGGCTACGAGAAGGTCGAGGCGGTCGCGGCCGACGGCTCGGAGCCGAACGGGCTCGATGCACCGGTGCCGGTCCCGGTCTCGCTCGAGGCGTCCGCAGGATCGGTCGGTTCGCCCGGAAACTCGCAGGCCCTGCGCCAGCAGGCACGTCCGCCCACGCCCTCGCCGAGCGCCGACGGCCAGCGTTCGCGCGATCAGAAGGAGCGCAAGTACGTCTACGTGCTGCAAGGCATCCTGCGCGGGATGGCGGCGCTCGAGCGCAAGCTGGGGGCACCGGGCGCCGCGCGCCTGGTCAACGAGTTCTACAAGGTCGCGCGGGACGTCGCGTTCAAGCACGACGCGATCCTCGACCTGCCGCGGCTGCCGCCGGACGGCAAGGACGTGACGATCGGGGAGCTCGCCTCGGGATCGACCGGCACGAGCTTCAGCGAGACGGCGCTGCGCGTCGTGATCGGCCTGCCGATCGCGAACGAGGACGATCCGAGTCGCTCGATCCGGCTCGCGCTCGCGCTCGTCGACGCGCTCGATGGCATCGGCTCCGATGTCGAGCCCGAGCTCCGGCTCGCGCTCGCGGTCCAGCGCGGCGTGGCGCTCGTCCGCCACACCAAGATCAGGGGCGAGCCAACCTTCGAGATCGAAGAAGCGACCGCGTCGTTCGCCCACAAGCTCGCCCGCCAGGCCCGGGGCGCCGAGATCCTCGTCGGCGGACGGGTGTTTCGCGCCGCGCGCAGCGAATGGAACTTCGAGGCGCTACCCGCGATCGACCTGCCCGACGACCTGCCCGGCGGCACGCAGGCGAGCCAGTCGAGCAAGACCGTGACCGACGACGACACCGATCCCGGCGTCAAGCGCGCGCGGGTGTATCGGCTGCGCGGCCCCAAAGATCGCGCCCAGCGCCTGCGCGAACGCCGAAACGATCCGGGAGCGCACCTGCACGGCCGCGAGCTCGAGCTCAAGGCGCTCCGCGACGCCTGGCGCGACGTGCTCGTCACCAGGCGGAAGCGTCAGATCGTGATCATCGGGGATGCCGGCGTCGGCAAGCGTACCGTCGTGCGCACGTTCCTCGAGAGCATCAACCCGAGCGAGGCGGTGATCATCCGGACGTCGGGCCGCGTCGGCACCGCGATGACCCCGTACGGCGTGATCGCCGATCTCGCGCGCGATGTGCTCGGGCTCGCCGAAGATGCCGAGCCGCACGAGGTCGAGCGCCGGTTGTTGCGCGCGATCCCGCTGATCTTCCCCGGGCAGGAGACGTCTCGCGAGGCCCGCACCGCGCTCCAGATCTTCGGCATGCTGCTCGGCGTTCGGGGTTCGACATCGTCCGGGAGCGCGGCCGCCGGGCCGACCGACGGCGGGCTGCCCGCTGGGCAGGTCGATGCCGAGACGCGGCGACAGACCCTGATCCAGCTGCTCAACCGGATCGAGCAGCGCCTCGACAGTGACAAGCCGATCATCCTCGTCGGTGAGGACATCCACTGGGCGGACGAGGACAGCCAGGAGCTGTTCGCAGCGCTGCTCAAGGTCGAGACGCCCCGGCCGATCTTCGGGCTGATGACGAGCCGGCCCGAGGCGCGGATCATGAAGCTCGCGAAGGAGCTCGGCACCGAGGTCGTGGTGCTCGACGAGCTCCCCGACCTGGCGCGCCGCCAGCTGCTCGCGGAGCGCTTCGTGCCGGGCCACGACATCGACGAGCTGATCGAGCAGATCGCGGCGCGATGCGGCGGCAACGCGTTCTTCATCCAGGAGCTGCTCGAGACCCTGACCGAGCGCGGCATCCTCGTCGCCGACGGCGAGGATGGCGAGGCACCGGGCCTGCTGCGTTGGGTCAAGCGCGATGCCCCCATCCACGTGCCATCGACGGTCGAGGACCTGTTGATCACGCGCATCGATTCGCTGCCGACCTCGGAGAAGGACACGCTCGTGCACGCGGCCGTGCTCGGTCGTCACGTGTCGGCCACCGCCCTGTCGCAGCTCCTCGGCCGGCCCGTCCGGCTCGAGCTCGACGAGCTGATGCGGCGCGGCCTGATGTCGCCGGTCTCCTCCGGCGGCCCGGCGGAGCCCGGCCACCCCCATCAGGGTGATGAGTACCGGTTCAAGAATGACATGACGATGACGGTCGCATATGGCCTCATCGACGCCGACGCCCGCGTGCAGATGCACCGAGGAGTAGCCGCCCGGATCGCCGGCGCGCCCGGCTACCGGCTCGGCCAGGACGACGCGTTGATCGCGCGCCACCTCGAGCTCGCGGGCGATGATGTTCCCGCCGCGGATCGCTACCTGCGCGCCGCCGGCCACGCGCTCGAGCTCGGCGGCAACGCCGATGGGTTCCGCCAGCTGTCGCGCGCGCTCAAGCTCCTGCCAGCGGCCGATCACGAGCGCCGGTTCGCCGCCCACCGGCTACGCGAGGAGATCCTGCGCCGGCTCGCGAAGCGCCCACAGCAGCTGCGCGAGCTCCACGCCCTCCGCAAGGAAGCCGAGGCCCTCGGCGATCCCGGCAAGCTCGCGCAGGCGCACTGTGCGCTCGCGCAGTTCTACATCGACGTGGGCAAGGCCCCTGCCGCGCTGCGTGCCGCAGCCCCCGCGCTGCAATATGCCCGCGATGCCAAGGACGTGCTGCTCGAAGCCGAGGCGCTGCGCCTGCGCGCTTCGATCGCGCGCCTGGTCGGCAACGCCGAGGAGTCGTTGCGGCTCGTCGAGCAGGCGCTCGAGCTCTGCGATCGTGGGGCCCAGGCGTCTGCGACCGCGACCGGCGCGCTCGACGGCTCGCGTCCCCCGACTCCCGTGCTGATGGCACGCGCGACGATCCTGAACCAGCGCGGCACCACGCTGTGGAACATCGGCCGGCTCGAGACCGCGATCGAGAGCTACGCCGAAGCGCTCGTCATCTACCGCGCCATCGGCATGGCGCGGCACGAGGCGCGTGCGCTCAACAACATGGGCATCGTGTTCGCCGCGATGGGTGAATACGAGGAGGCCCTCGCGCACTACAAGAGCGCGCTCAAGATCGATCAGACGCTTGGAGATCGCAGCGGCATCGCGCTCAAGCTTGGCAACATCGGCCAGTGCTACTCGGATCTCGGTGATCTCGATCGCGCCGAGAGCTACCTCGCCAAGGCGCTCAAGGTCGCCGAGCAGACCGGCGATCTGTCCGCCGCCGCCCATGCCGCGGTGTCGTGGGGACAGACCAAGATGCAGCGCGGCGACGTCCAGGGCGCGCTCGCGATGTTCGAGCGCGGGCTCTCGCTCGCCACCGAGAACCGCGAGCGCTACCAGGAGATCCGTGCGCTCGAGTACATCGCCCTCGCCCACCTCGCGGTCGGTGATCCCCCCGAGGCCGCGCTCGAGATGGCGCGCTCGGCGACGGAGTGGGCGCGCAAGGTGCCGATGCTCGTCGGGATCGTCTACGGCCTGGTGTTCCAGGGCCTCGCGCTGTCCAAGCTGGGCCGTCACGACGAAGCGGTCACCGCGGTCGACGAAGCGATCCAGCTCATCGAGGGCGCGCGCCCCGAGGGCACCGAGCACGTCCACCGCTGGCGTGCCGAGATCCTCATGGCGGCCGGCCGGACCGCGGAGGCGCTCGCCGCCACCACCCGCGCCGCCACCGAGGTCGAGGCCAAGGCAGCCAAGCTCCGCGACCCCGAGCTGCGCAAGCTCTTCCTCGCGAGCCGGCAGCGCGCGGTCTAGCCGGCGTGACGGAGCTCCCCGATGCCCGCGACGGACTGACCCGGCTCGAGCGGATCATCCTGTGGCAACTGCGCCAGGCCGAGCGCGAGCGCGCCGGCTCGGTCTCGACGGCGATGCTCTATGGCCGCGTGGTCGAACACATCAACGTGTCGGTCGACGAGTTCCAGGCGACCCTGCAGCGGCTGGTTGGCGCCGGCGTGGCGCCCAGGCGCTGAGGCCGCCGCCAGCCCCGCGCCACGATGCCGCACGGCTCGTCGAGTCGCCGGCCGGGGGTGCTTTTCGCGCGCAGATCTGCCAGGGTCCGCCCGTGGCTGACGACGCCGCGAGCTCCGCACCGATCCCTGGACGAAAGCTGCTCGTCGGGATGCTCCTCGTCTTCCTGCTGGCGGTGGTGCCCGCGATCTTCGTCCCGACGCTGATGTGTCGGCAGCCAGATCCCGAGCTGCCAGACCTCGGGCCGGTGCCGGCGTTCACGCTCGTCGACGAGCGGGGCTACGAGTTCACGCAGGAGGCGCTCCGCGGTCATCCGACGATCGTCGATTTCGTGTTCACGCGCTGCGACACGATCTGCCCGGTCGTGTCGAGCAAGATGGAGCGGCTGCAGGACAAGACCGGCGACCGCAAGGCCTCGGCGCTCAAGCTGCTCTCGATCTCGGTCGACCCCGAATATGACACTCCGGCGCGGCTGGCCGAGTACGCCACCCGGTACCATGCCGACGTCGAGCGCTGGCGGTTCCTCACCGGACCCAAGGACAAGGTCACCGCGCTGGTGACCGGTGCGTTCATGATCAACATGGATCGCGACGGCCCGATGCCGTCCGGGGCCCCCTCGATCGCCCACCAGGGCTACTTCGTGCTGGTCGACGCCGAGCTGAGGATCCGCGGGGTCTACGACTCGAGGGACCAGGCGCGGCTGGACGAGCTGGTCCACCACGCGCGGTTCCTGGTCCGCACCGGGGTGGATCGCTCTTACAAGTTCGGCGGCCCCTAGATAGGGTTGCTAACCCGGTCGGTCGTTGTCGTGATCGGCGACGGCGACGGCCCGAAGTTCCGAGCAAGCTTCTAGAGACGTTGCGCCGGTGGCCGCGGGCGGCGACACTGCCGGCACGTGGGCCTCGCCCTCAACATCGGGTTCGTGATCGTCGGCATCGCGGTGCTCTACTGGGGCGCCGAGTGGCTGATCCGTGGCTCGGCCGCGGTCGCCCGCGCGTTCGGGGTCAAGCCGCTCGTCATCGGGCTCACCGTGGTGGCCTACGGAGCCTCGGCTCCCGAGCTGGCGGTTGCCACCAAGACCGCGCTGACCCACCACCCGTCGATCGCCCTCGGCACGGTGATCGGATCGTGCGCCGCGAACATCAGCCTGATCCTGGGGCTCACCGCCCTGATCGCGCCACCGACGATCGACGGCCGGATCATCAAGCGAGAGGTGCCGGTCCTGCTCGGCTCGGTCATCGCGGTCCCGCTCGTGCTGTGGAACGGGGTGCTGTCGCGGTTCGAGGGCGTGATCCTGATCGGCTGCGCGATCGTGTTCACGATCGTGACCCTGACGGTGTCCGCGCGGCTCGATCCCGACGACGCGAACGAGCTCGAGACTCGCGCCAGCGCCCCCGACGCCCAGGGCGTGACGAGCGGTGGGAGCAGCGGGGCGCTGATCGGCGGGCGGGCACGGCCGCGGTCGTCGCGGGGGATCGCGTCGCTGATGACCGCGTTCGGTCTCGTGTTGCTGGTCGTCGGCTCGGATCTGTTCGTCCAGGGCGGCCGCGGGATCGCGGCGCAGATCGGGATGTCGGAGCGCATCCTCGGGCTGACGGTGGTCTCGCTCGGGTGCGCGCTGCCCGAGCTGATCGGCTCGCTGGTGGCGGCCACCCGCGGCCATGCGGCGCTCGCGATCGGCTCGGTCATCGGCTCGAACCTGCTGAACGTGTTCCTCGTGCTCGGCATCACCGCGTACCTCGAGCCGATCGAGATCCGTCAGCCAGCCCATGCGGTGGAGCTGATCGGGCTCGTCGCGATCACGCTGCTCGGGATCCTGACCTTGCGCGGGAACCGCAAGATCACCCGCATCGAAGGGGCGGTCCTCGTGCTCGCCTACTTCGGGTTTCTCACCGCCTCGGCCCTGCTGTGATTGCAGATCCCTGGCCCGAGCCGGCTCGATCCATTTCGGTCCGCAGCGGAGCAAGGATCGAAATCACCCTACGGGGAGGGTCCCCCTTGTGGGGGCCCGAGCCCATCTGCTCAGCGATCTCCAGCGGTTAGCTAGCGATGGGGACATCTCGCTGCGTGCGCATCTGCCACCTCAGGACACGCAAGCCGAAGACAGCGCCTGGCTGTTTCGGCAGATCGGGCAGTCACGGTACGAAGCCCGCATGAAGCGCGCGATCTTCGGTGGGGTTTCGTTCGTCCTGGCACTCGCGACGACGGTCGGCATCGCAGCTGCCGACGTGCAGCAGAATCCCGCCGAGACGCCGGACAACCCGCTCGGGACGCCGTGGACGCGCCCCCAGGCCACGTATCGGTTCCAGAACCCGGGGCTGCCGACGTACGTCGGTCCCGATGCGGTCCACGCCGCGCCCGGGTTCTCGAATGTCATCTACCTCAACAACTGCAAGCCGAATGGCTGCCCGATCAAGCCGGGCAACGCGAACTCGCTGACCAACACGTCGGGGATTCCGCAGCAACAGTCGACCGTGGCGGCGTGGGCCTACTCCGACGCGGTGTGGAACCAGGTCGTCGCCTGCGTGCGCGAGACGTACGCGCCGTTCGGCGTCCAGATCGTCGACGAGCGCCCGGGCGCCGGCACGAACTACCACATGGGCATCGTGGCCGGCCGCCCCGGTGACGTGCAGATGCAGAACGGCGTCGGCGGGGTCTCCGAGTTCTCGTGCGGCTACATCCCGAACGCGATCTCGTTCAGCTTCGCGAACATCTACGGCCCTGACGTCGACCAGATCTGCTGGACCGTCGCCCAGGAGACCGCCCACTCGTGGGGGCTCGACCACAAGTTCGACAACCGCGATCCGATGACCTACCTGTCGTCCGGTCCGTCGCGCAAGGCGTTCCGCAACGAGGACGGCCCGTGCGGCGAGTTCTCGGCGCGCGCCTGCCAGTGCGGCGGTAGCAAGATGAACAGCTTCGCGGAGATCCTCTCCACCTTCGGCTCGGGCACGCCGACGCCGCCCACCGTGACGATCACCGCACCGGCGAACAAGGCGACCGGCCTCGAGGCGGGCTTCCCGATCCGGTCGGACGCCACCGACGACGCAGGCATCGCCAAGGTCGAGCTGCGGATCGACGGCCAGCTGATCTCCTCGCTCAACAACGCCCCCTACGTGTGGAACGCGCCCGCGACGCTCGGTCAGGGCAACCACATCATCAAGGTCACCGCGTAC
>Ga0316601_100000944_pt1 | contig 13526 bp, 10 predicted proteins | sample OWC_soil_day5_no_FD_207663 | JGI IMG/M metagenome (GOLD analysis project Ga0316601, IMG submission 207663) | Wetland soil microbial communities from Old Woman Creek delta, Ohio, United States - OWC_soil_day5_noCT | ecosystem: Environmental > Terrestrial > Soil > Wetlands | place: USA: Ohio...
GGCGCGGGTTCCAACGCTCGCACTACGGCCTCGTCACCGTCGAGCGCCAGGCGCTGATCGGTCCTCCGGAGGTTGAGCGCGGTGCGCAGCGCGGCGACCAGGAGCTTCTCGCGCAGGATCTGGGCGACCTCATCGACGGTGGCGGCGTCGAGCTTCAGGCGGGTGAGTGCGGCCGGCACGCGGGCGAGGTAATGGGCCTCGAAGGCCGCCAGGGCAAGCGGGTCGCCACGACCGCAGCCGCACGCGAGGTGAAGATCCGCCGGGTTGAGCTCGGCGAGGTCGGACTCGAGGCTGTCGCGAGAGACCTTCTCGGCGATGAGCTCGACCAGCTCGTCGGTCGAGACCTGGATCGTCGGCCACGCCTCGCGCCCGCGTTGCACGAGCCCGTCGAGGGCAGCGGCCAGGGCAGCCGTCGCGTCGTTGGCGTTGCCACCGACCCTCGCCAGCAGCGCGGCGGCCATCGAACACCCTGCGGACAAATCCCTCATCTCACTGAAAGCGCGGTGATTATCGGATCAGGCCCGAGGTCCCAACTGTACCATGCGGCCGTGGAGTGCCTCGACGAGCAGGCCGTGCTGGCCTTCGTAGCCGGGAACCTCGATGGCGTGGACCGCCGTCGCACCGAGCAACACCTCGATGGCTGTCCCGAGTGCCTGGCGGTGGTCGCCGAGATGGGCCGACTGGCAACCGGCTCTGGGCGCCCGTCGATCATCGACCCGCTCGGCGCGATCTCGTCGCCCTCCGCGTCCGCCCGCTACGAGATCGGCGAAGAGATCGCGCGCGGCGGGATGGGCCGGATCCACGCCGCGTTCGATCGCCGGCTCGGCCGCCGGGTTGCGCTCAAGCGGTTGCTCACCGCGGATGCCGGCCTGGCGCGACGGTTCGCCCGCGAGGTCGCGCTGACCGCGCGGCTCCAGCATCCCGCGATCGTCCCGATCTACGACAGCGGCACTCTCGACGACGGCACCCCGTTCTACGCCATGCGCCTCATCACCGGCCGAACGCTCGATCGCGCGGCGGCCGAGGCGAGTCGCCCCGAAGCCCGGCTGGCACTGCTGCCGGCGGTGATGAGCGCCATCGAGGCGGTCGCCTACGCCCACGAAGAGGGTGTCGTTCATCGGGACCTCAAGCCGCAGAACGTCCTGGTCGGGCCGTTCGGCGAGGCCGTCGTGCTCGACTGGGGCCTGGCCAAGGATCTCGGCCGGCCCGACGAAGACGACCCCCAGGCCCCCAGCGCGAGTGGCCCCGCCCTGTCGGTGTCGGCGAGCGAGCTGGAGCGCGTCGACGGAGCGACCATGCGTCTGCTTCGGTCGGCCGCGGAGTCCGGCGCGACCACCCATGCCGGCGACGTGTTGGGCACGCTGGGGTACATGGCCCCGGAGCAGCTGGCCGGCCAGCCAGCCGACGAGCGTGCCGACGTCCACGGCCTCGGCGCCCTGCTCTACCACGTGCTCGCCGGCGGACCGCCGCGCCGCCGCGCGACCGAGCCGCTCCGGCCGCTCGACGAGGTCGCCCCCGGCCTGCCGGTCGATCTCGTGGCCATCGTGCACCGGGCCCTCGCCGCCGATCGGCAGACCCGTTACGCCTCGGCCCGGGAGCTCGCCGATGATCTTCGGCGGTTCCAGGCCGGCCGCCTGGTCGAGGCGCATCGCTACACCACGGGCGAGCTGGTGCGCCGCTGGTTGCGACGTCACCGCGCGGCGGTGGCGGTCGCCACGGTCGCGGTCGCGGTGGTCGCGCTGCTGGCCGGGCTGGCGATCCACCGCATCGTCGACGCGCGCGCCACGGCCGAAGCGGAGCGCGGTCACGCCGAGACCCAGCGCGACGCCGCCGCCGGCCTGGTCGACTTCGTGCTGAACGATCTGCGCGCCCGGCTCGAGACCGTCGGCCGGATCGACGTCTTGCGCGGCGTCGGTGCGGAAGTCTCCTCGTACTACGACCGCGTGCCAGCGCCGCCTGGACCTGCCGGGGCCGCGGAGTGGGCGCGGCGCGCCAAGGCCCTCACGATCCTCGGGGATGCGGCCACGGCCGGTGGCGATCTGGCCGCGGCCGAGCGGTGGTTTCGCGCCGGTCTCGACGATCTGCGCAAGGCCGCCGCGCTGGTGCCCGACGACGTCACCGACGAGGGGATCTGTCAATCGCTGATGAGAATCGGCGACGTCAGGCGCGCTGCGGGCGACCTCGACCAGGCCCATCGGGCATACGAGGACTGCGCGATCCTCGCCTCGCCGCGCGCCCGACCCGACGGGCGGCCGCGCTGGCGGCAGCTGCTCGCCAGCAGCCGCCACAACCAGGCCCTGGTGGCGCAGAGCCGCGGCTCGCTCGCCGCGGCCCGGCCACTGCTCGAGGCCAGTCGCGACCTGGCGGCGCAGGCCGATGACGCGCGCCTCCGGTACGTGATCCAGCACGACCTCGGCCGCCTGCTCCTCGACCTGGGCGAGCTCGACGCGGCCCGCGTCGCGTATGCGGCCAACCTCGCGACCGCCCGCGCGGCGCACCAGGCCAAGCCCGACGACGCCGAGAGTCAGCATGACCTCGCGTCATCGCTGATCGACCTCGCCAATCTGGATCTGCTCGCCAACCAGCTCGAGCGCGCCGAGGCCGCCTTCACCGAAGGCCGCGGGCTCATCCTGGCGCTGACCGTGCGCGACCCGCAGAACATGGAATGGCAGCGCAGCCTTGCCCTCGCGGAGAACAAGCTCGGCGAGGTTGCGTTCGCGCGCCCCGACTACCCCCGCGCGCTCGAGCACATGCGCGCCAGCCTCGCGATCGACGCCCGACTCAGCGCGGCGGATCCGCAGAACGTGAACCTGCTGCGCGACGTCGGGGTCGACGAGTCGACGGTCGCCGAGGTCGAGAAGGGCCTGCGCCATCCAGCGGTCGCGCGCGCCGGCTTTCTGCGTGCCCGGGCCGCGTTCGAACAAGCGCTGGCACTCAGCCCCACGAGCTTGCTGCTCCAGAACGATGTCGCCGTCGTCCTCGCCGATCTGGGCCAGGTCTACATCGAGCCCGATCGAGCCGCCGCCCGGGCCGCGCTGGACCGCGCCCAGGCCCTGCGCCGCAAGCTGTTCGCGGCCGATGACACGCCCACCGAGCGCCGTCAGCTGGCCGAGGTGCTGCTGCTCTATCTCGATCTGCCGACCCAGGGAGCGGAAGCGGCGAATCGGGCGCGCATCGCCGAGGCCCATCGGCTGCTCGAGCCGCTGCGCGGCCAGGCCGCCAAGGACATGGAGATCGAGCGTGTCATCGAGGAGGTCGACCGCGCCTGGACGCGGCTGGGTCGGCCTTGAGGGTTTCCGTGAGCGACTCCGCGAGCTAGAGGTTCGAGAAGTCCCAGGGAGCGCCTTCGCAGCTCGGCTTCGTCGTGTCGCAGCTGAGGGTTGCGAGGCCGGGCAGCGGCGCGCGGACGTGGACCACGACTTCGTCTCCATACGTCGTGCGGCAGGCTTCCTTCGGGTCCTTCGCCGTGGTGGCGGTGATGTGGCTCCCCTTGAGGTCGCACGCCACGATCGTCTGATCGGTATTGGGATCGGCGACCGTGACACTCCCGACCGTGACGGTCTCGGGAACGCCCGTCTTCACGAACCGGCATCCGTTCGGCAGCTGGCCGATGCCGTCCCAGGTTCCGAGGGTGAACCCACGGCGAGACTTGGGCACGAACAGCTCATTCGCCAGCTGGAGGTCAGCCGGCCGGGTCAGATCGAGCGTCCGGGTGCCGGCAGCCTCTTTGACGTTGATCGAGCAACCACACTCGGCCACGCGCATCGCCATCGTGCACACCGAGGGATCTGACTTGCGGAACGGGAGGCAGGATCTGCCGTCACACAGCGACGTGCAGGCACGCATGAACCCGTCCATCACGCTCTCCTCGCCCGGTTGCAGGCAGTGATCGAGCAGAGACTTGGCGGCGCCATTGGAGTTGAACTGGACCAACATCTTGAACAGCGGGGCGCTGCTGTTCGGCGTCTTCGCGTCGAGTCGGAATCCGCCGACGGTCTCGGTGCTCGTGATCGGTTGGTCGCGGTCGTTGTGCCAGGAGGTGAAGACGCACTCGCCAACCTTCTGATCGGGATTCGCGGCGAGCCAATCGAGCTGGCCGGCCGACAGCACTGGGTCGAGCGGCGTCACCAGGTCCCGCGCGTCGATGTTCTTGCCCATGATCTTGGCCTGCTTCGACGTGTCGACCGACTTGGCGGTGACACAGGAGAAGATCGAGGTGTCGCAGACGCCCTGCGCACAGGGAGTCGACGCGTCGCAGAACACCGGCCCCGATGAATCGCTGATCACCGAAGGGATCCCGTCGGTATGCAGCATCGAGAAGTACTCGCAGTACTCCTGTCCGCGGTCGTCCTTGGTGTTGCTGTCCGCGGTGACGCCGTTGACATCGCGGCATGACCACCGCACACCGTCGGGCGTGAAGTGAGGCCGACGCTCGTCCATCGAGGACACGCGGCTGCTGGTGCATTGCTGGAGGTTGGTCCCACCCGGCTGGTCGCACTTGCCGCTCGCGCAATCCTGGCCATCGGTGCCGGCTCCACAGGCCGTAGCAAGCATCATCGCCAGCACAGCAGTCATCGCGGATCTCATCGTCGTCTCCAGGAGGTTCGAAAGGTGGGTTGAAAGCCGTTGATCGGCCGCCCTGCGGCGATCGTGGTCCATCGCAAGAGCACAGGCCGTGCCTGGCGCAGTGCATCGTCCAAAGACCACCGATCCCGCGAACTTCCGGGCACTTGACGATGGTGGCCTTCCGGAGGACCGCTCATTGCCGCGGTTTGAGGACAACCGACCCCACACCGCCGACGTGCGGCACGGATACCCGATCAGCCACTGAGGCCTGTTCCCAATTCGATCGTCACCGCGTCTGGATCAGCGTGACCCGAGGAACCGCGTGATCGCCGCACGGAACGCCGACCGTGCACGTGGTGCGGCGCGCTACCCACAGACCTTGCCCGCAGCGGTAGGTCTCGGCCGGCCGGGCCGCGCCGACCGCGCTGCAGTGCAGCTGCGTTGCGACGCGCGCGAGCTCGCTCGCTCCGTCGAGCGCGGGCACATCGGCGTACGTGATCCGGTCGACGCGATCGCCGACGAGTCGCAGGCGGTAGCGACAGGGCACGTCGGCCCCGGGCTCGACGCAGAGCTCGTCGGCGGAGAGCTCGGAGATCGCCAGGCCCCCAGCGCCCACCTCGGCGCGCGTCATGCCGAGCTGGAACGGCCCGATGCCGCGCCCGGGCGTGATGGTCGGCCGCACGAGCGGCGTGGCTGCGTGCGCGGCCGCCCCGGCGAGCGGGACGGAGGCGCCGACGATCGGTCCGAGTGCGCCCACGGTCGATCGGACCGGGCTTGGCGCGTCGCGATCGTCGAGCTGCCAGGCGCGGACCTCCGCGTCGCACGTGCCGCGTCCGCGCAGATCCGTGACGCCGCACGCGACGTCCCCGATGCCGCTGATCAGCGCCGTCGCGCCGAGCCCGCCCAGGAGGACCTGCCCCAGCAGGCGCGCGCCGACCGCCTTCAAGCCCTGACCGGCCGCGCCCGCCGGGTTCTCCGACGAGGTGCCGCCAGAGACCGGGTCGCGGGCGATCGCGAACGACGCGAGCACGATCGCGCCGGCGACGGCCAGCTCGGCGACGCCGACGCTCGTCGCGATGATTCCGCGATGCTTGATCGCCGATGCCCGCGGAGCGCCGGTCGCCGGGACGCCACCGTAGGCGCGGTACGCGATGCAGCCGGCACCCGAGCCGAGCAGCGCGGGGACCAGCAATGCGACGAGAATCGCGGTGCGCGATCGGTCCACGGGCAGATACTCCCCCGCACCTGCGGCGAGCGAAAGCTCTGGTTCGCGCCAACTCCGGCACAAGGCGGCACCGCGGGCCCTCGCGCTCAGAAGGTTCCCCCGAGCGCGTGGCGCAGGCTGGGCAACAAGTCGATCGCGAAGTGGAGCGCGACGATCACCGCCACCGATCGCCAGCGATCCCAGATCGCGGCCAGGATCAGACCGACGACGAACACCGGCAGCCCGGTCCCGAGCAGGATCGATCCGAGGTCGCCGGCCGTGCCCTCGACGCCAGTGGCGAGGAGAAATCGGCTCGGGAGATGCCAGAGCGCGAACAGCAGCGTCGACACGCCGATCGCGACCAGCCTGCCGCTGACCTTCTCGAGCCGGGTCTGCAGCAGCACGCGAAACACCAGCTCCTCCGGGATCGCGGCGGCCACGAGCGGGAGCACCACACCGAGCGCGATCCGGGGCCACGCCGCGCCGGCCGCGATCAGCTCACCGATCGGTCCGACGTGCTGGAGGTTGAGCGCGAGGCCCGCGGCGACCGCAATCGCGATCCCGACCCACGATCGCAGCGTCGAGCGCCACGGACCGAGCACCTCGGGGAGGTGATACCCGTGCCAGCGCAGCCACGCGAGCGGCACGCCGAGCATGTACCCGAGCTTGAAGCCGAGCACGTACCACACACTGGCCGTGAAGTCGGCGCCCGCGTACAGCGCCAGCGGCCAGCGCTCGACCGCGAGCGCGGCGAGGGTGGCCATGACCGTGCAGCCCAGCGCGAGCACCACCAGCTCGCGCGCCTCGCGAGCGGGCGCGGCGATCCGCATTCGATCGACAGGAACGGTCTGCACGCGCGCGCATCATGACCGATCTCGACGCGCACCAGGAGCGGGCGGTGAAGGGAGTCGCTCGAAACAGCTAGCCGCGTCTCACCGACAGCGCCCGACGACGATCTCGCCTGGTGGGGCGCGAGATCCGCGGTCGCAGACGGACCGACGGCAGAAGGTCGCGAGTACTATCGTGCGCGATGGGCGGGACGACCTCGGAAGCTCGGCCAGTGGTGCTCCAGGCAAGAGGCCTGGAGAAGGTCTACCGGATGGGCGACATCGACGTGTTCGCGCTCCGCGGCGTGGACTTCGAGCTCCGGCAAGGCGAGTTCGTCGTCCTGCTCGGTCCCTCCGGCAGCGGCAAGTCCACGCTGCTCAACATCATCGGCGGGCTGGATGCGCCCACCCGTGGCGAGGTGTTCTACCGCGAGCACGACCTGACCACGCGGAACGACGCCGCGCTCACCCGGTACCGCCGCGAGCACGTCGGGTTCGTGTTCCAGCTCTACAACCTGATCCCGAGCCTCACCGCGCTCGAGAACGTCTCCCTGGTGGCGGAGATCGCCGAACGGCCGATGTCTGCCGTCAAGGCGCTGGAGCTGGTCGGGCTCGGGGACCGCAAGAACCACTTCCCTTCCCAGCTCTCGGGAGGCGAGCAGCAGCGGATCGCGATCGCCCGCGCGATCGTCAAGCAACCCGACCTCCTGCTCTGTGACGAGCCGACCGGTGCGCTCGACGCCCAGACCGGGCGTGGCGTGCTCGAGGCGATCGAGCAGGTCAACCGCGAGCTGGGCACCACCACCGCGGTCATCACCCACAATGCGGCGATCGCCGGGATGGCCGATCGGGTGATCCGGATGGCCAACGGGACGATCGCCGAGGTGCGCGAAAACGCCCAGAAGGTGCCGCCCTCCGAGGTGAGCTGGTGAGGGCACTCCAGAAGAAGCTGGTCCGCGATCTGTGGAGGCTGAAGGCGCAGACGCTCACCGTGACGGTGATCGTCGCGGCCGGCGTCGCCAGCTACATCGCCACGCTGAGCACGTTCCGATCGCTGCTCGCGTCGCGTGACCAGTACTACCAGCACGCGGGCCTGGCAGACATGTTCGCCCGCGTGCAGCGCGCGCCGGACCGCGTCCGCACCGACCTCCAGCGAATTCCGGGCGTCGGCGAGGTGGAGGCGCGCGTATCGGACGTGCTGCGCGTGGAGGTGCCCGGCCGTGCGGAGCCGGTGCTGGGGCAGTTCATGTCCGCGCCGCGGACGTCGCTCAACGCCCTGTTCGTCCGTCGCGGGCGCGCGCCCGAGCGGTCGGACGAGGTGATGGTGAGCGAGGTGTTCGCCGAGGCTCACCACCTCGAACCGGGCGCCACGATCGCGGCGATCATGTCCGGCAGACGGACGACCCTGCGGGTCTGCGGGGTCGGCCTGTCGCCCGAGTTCTTGTGGGTGATCGAGCCGTCGGGGCTGTCGTTCGGGAACGAGCGGTTCGGCGTGTTCTGGATGGAGCACGACGCGCTGGCGACCGCCCTCGGCCTGCAGGGGGCGTTCAACGACCTGGCGCTCGCGTTGGCCCCGGGCGCGCGCGGGCCGGCGGTGATCGACCAGGTCGACCGGGTGCTGTCTCCGTGGGGCAGCTACGGCGCGTACGAACGGAGCAAGCTCCGCTCCGACCAGCTGGTGAGCCAGGAGATCGACGAGCTGCGCGGCTCGGCCAGCCTCATGCCGCCCGTGTTCCTCGGGGTCGCGGCGTTCCTGCTCGGCGTGGTGCTCTCGCGTCTGGTCCAGACGCAGCGGACGCAGATCGCCGCGCTCAAGGCGCTCGGCTACTTCAACCGGGAGGTCGGGCTCCACTACCTCCTCCTCGCGCTGGCGATGGTGGTGCCCGGCGTGATCCTCGGGATCGGCCTCGGGGCGTGGGCTGGCCGGGCGTTCCTCGGCATGTACGCCGATTACTTTCGGTTCCCCACGCTCGCGCTGCAGCTGGACGTCGACCTGGTGGTCACCGGTGCGCTGATCACCCTGGGTGCCGCCGCGGTGGGCGCGCTCGGCGCCGTGTACCGGGCCGTTCGCCTGGCGCCGGCGGAGGCGATGCGACCGGAAGCGCCACGCGCCTTCCGTCCCACCATCATCGAGCGCCTGGGCATCCATCGCCTGCTCCCGGCATCCGCACGGATGGTGCTGCGCGACCTCGAACGCCAACCCGTTCGGATCCTGCTCTCGGCGCTGGGGATCGCCCTCGCCACCACGATCCTGGTGGGCGCCTACGGCGCGCTGGATTCGATCGACACCCTGGTCCAGCGCCAGTTCGAGGAGATCCAGCGCGAGGACATCGCGGTCGGGTTCGCGCGCCCGGTCTCACCCGCGGTCATCTCGTCGCTCGACGGACTGCCGGGCGTGCTCGCCGCCGAGGGCCAGCGGGTGGTCCCGGTGAGAATCCGCGGGGCGCACCGCACGCGCGAGGCCGCCTTCGTCGTGGTGCCGGAAGGATCGACCTTGCGGCGGCGGCTCGATGCCGAAGGACGCGAGCTCGGGTTGCCGGTCTCCGGGGTGGCGATGTCGAGGGTGCTGGCGGATCTGCTCGACGTCGCGCCGGGCCAGCAGATCGACGTCGAGATCCTCGAGGGTGGCCGCACCCGGCGAATGCTGGCCGTGACCGCGGTGATCGACGATTACTTCGGCCTCTACGTCTACGCACGCGAGCCGGCGTTCATCCGGGAGACCGGCGAGCCGCGCCTGGTCTCCGAGGTCATGCTCTCGGTCGACCGTCGAGAGATGGACGCACTGTGGCGCGAGCTGATGCGGTTTCCGGCGGTGACGGCGTTCGTCCGCCCCGAGGTGGAGCGCGACACGTTTCGCCGCCAGGTCGCGGAGGTCTTCCGCACCTTCCAGATCATCCTCGCCGTGTTCGCGCTGGCGATCGCCGTGGCCGTCGTCTTCAACAACGCCCGCATCGCGTTCGTGGCGAGGGCCCGAGAGCTGGCGACGTTGCGGATCCTCGGGTTCACGCGCGGCGAGGTCAGCCGGGGCCTGATCGCCCAGCAGGTCGTGCAGCTCGCGATCGGGATCCCGATCGGGCTGCCCCTGGGAGGCTGGCTCGTGTCGCTCATGTTGTCGATGCCGGATGTCGAGCTGTACCGGTTGCCCGTGTTTGTCTCGCCCAAGACCTACGCCACCGCCGCCGTGGCGGTGTTCGTCGCGGGCCTGCTCTGCGCGCTGTGGGTCGCCCGCGGCGTGAAACGGATGGATCTGGTCGCGGTGCTCAAGGCCGCGGACTGAAGGAGTGCCTGCCATGCGGCGTTGGTTCTTGAGAATTGCAATGGTCCTCGCGTTGGCCGCGGTCGTCGCGGCCGTGATCTACGCGTACCGGCCCCGACCTGCGCTGGTCGATGTGGCCCAGGTGACGGCCGGCCGGCTGGTGGTCTCGCTCGACGCGGAAGGCAAGGTCCGGGTGCGCGAGCGCTACGTCGTCCTGGCGCCGATCGCGGGGATCTCCTCGCGCATCGAGCTGGATCCGGGCGACGCGGTCGCGGAGGGCGCCGAGCTGGCGCGCATCCAGCCGACGCTGTCGCCGCTGCTGGATCCGCAGTCGCGGTCGGTTGCCGAGGCCCGCCTGCGCGCGGCCGAGGACGCACGCAGCCAGGCGCAGGCCGCCGTGGCGCGGACGAGCGCGGCGCTAGAGCTCGCGAGGTCGGAGCTGCAGCGCACAAAGACGCTCGCCGAGCGTGGGGCCGCGACGGGTCAGCAGCTCGAGCTGGCCACGTTCGAGGTCCGGACCGGCGAGGCGAGCGTGCAGGCTGCGCAGTCCGCGCTCCGGGTCGCCGGTCACGAGATCGAGAGCGCCCGGGCTACCCTCGAACGGCTGGCGCCCGGTCGCAAGGAACGCGACGCCTTCGCGGTCACGGCTCCCATCGCGGGCCAGGTGCTCCGGGTCATGCGGGAGAGCGAGGGTGCCGTCGTCCCGGGGACGCCGCTGCTCGAGCTCGGTGATCTGTCCGCGATCGAGATCGTCGCGGATGTGCTCACCCGGGATGCCGCGCCGCTGCGCCGTGGGATCACGGTGCTGGTCACCGAGTGGGGGACGGAGAAGGAGCGCCCCGGCCGCGTTCGCCGGATCGAGCCGGCGGCGTTCACCCGGATCTCACCGCTGGGGGTGGAGGAGCAGCGCGTGAACGTGCTGATCGACTTCGAGCGCCCGGTCGATGCTGCGTTCGGCGATGGCTACGCCGTCGACGTCCGGTTCATGCTCTCCGACGATCCGAAAGTGCGACAGGTTGCTGCGAGCGCCCTGTTCCGCCACGCCGAGGGCTGGGCGGCATTCGTCGTCCAGGACGGCAAGGCGTCGTTGCGCACGGTCAAGGTGGGCAAGCGAAACCCGATGCAGGCGGAGGTGCTGGAGGGCCTGGCCGATGGCGAGACGGTGGTCGTGCACCCCGGCGAGCTGGTGCGAGATGGTAGCCGGGTCGAGGCGCGGTGACGGAAGCGCCGAGCCTCCTGGCGACGTAAGATCTGTTCGCTAGCCGACGCAAACAACATCGCCTCCGGCGAGCACGGTTGCCATGGCGAGCCGAGGCGCCGCTCGTTGAACGAGCCTCCACTCGTCGGAGAGCTGTTTCGTCGTGCACGCGACCTGGAATGCGGTATGCGTGGCGTGGACGACCATCATGCCAGCCTCCACTACCGCTCGAGCCCGATTCGACCAGCGCCTCGCGGAGCTGTCGCTGCACGAGCTCACACGAAGCGGCCTCCAGCCGACCCGCACACGCTCTGATCTCGAGGTCGAGGTCGAAGTCGAGGTCGACATCGAGATCGAGCCTGACACCGACCCGGAGATCGAGGAGTTCGTGACCACGCTGCGGATGGAGCGTGCGGCTCTCTCCCGGGTCTGGTTCGACGCGCCGGAGGACGTGATCGCGCTCGTTGGCGAGCCAGAGCTGCCGGAGCCGCACCCGCTGCGCATCCCGCTCCTGCTCGTCGCGATCGCGGCGGTGGCGGTCACCTCGTTCATCGCGATCGGGCTCGGAACCGGCCTGCTCGCGCTGTGATCGTGGCGGCGCGCCACGTCTGATCAGTGACGGACGAGCTCGGGGCTTCCGGCTCCGCGCGACACGATCATCTCCCACTTGCCTTCGGGGTTGCGGATCGCATGGCTGGCTTCGTCGATGTGGCCGGCGACGTAGCGGACTGCATCGTTCAGCACGCGGAACCGCGGACCGGCCTGAAATCCCGTTCCTCTCGACCACCAGACCTCGTAGAGCCTGTTGTGCATGGCCCGGCGTGATTGCGAGCCGCGTGCCCGGTTCGGCTCGACGCGCGACCTTCGAGATTCGTTCAGCAACGACATCCGCCCACCACGGCCCTCGCGATCGCGGTTGTCGACGTCTCCGCGAGAATTGCGCGAGAGGTCCCGGGATCCGCGCAGGAATTACCGGATCAGGGCCGGGCTACACCGACCTCACCGCTCGCGCACCACCCGGGCCGGCGGCGAGCAACGCTCGCAGGCGCACGTGCGCGAACGCTCAGTTGGCGGCGGCCGGCGAGCCGAGCTCGGTGTCAGCACCTGCGCGCCGCGTGGCGGTCACAAACAGGCGGCGTGACGGCCAACCTCACGAGGATGACGATCAGGATCGCGGACGAGCCGGTCGTGCCCAGGCCGGCGCCGCCTTCGTCGGGCGGGTTCGACGCCTTCCCGCGGAAGAAATCTGCCGCGACGCGGCCAATCGAAGTACCCTGAGAACTGGGTGTGTGGGTGTCGATCGCTCGCGTAGGGAGTCTGCTGTCCCTGCTGGCCTTGGCCAGCTGCGGGCGCGTGGGGTTTGATCCGTCAGCGAACACTGCTGCAGCCGACGCGGCCGACGCGGCCGACGCAGCCGACGCAGCCGACGTTCCCAGCGATGGAGCGCTCGCACCGGTCGCGCCGGGGACATGGATCGCGATCCCGCCCGGAAGCTTTGCGATGGGTTCGCCGACGAGCGAGCCCTGTCGGAACGCCGACGAGACCCAGCATCAGGTCACGTTGACCCGCGGCTTCGAGATCCAGTCCACGGAGGTGACCCAGGCGTTCTTTCTCGACATCATGGGCTACAACCCCTCGGGTTTTTCGGGGTGCGGGGCCACCTGTCCGGTCGAGGTGGTCAACTGGCACGAGGGCGCGGCGTACTGCAATCAGCTCTCGATCCAGAATGGCCTGACATCCTGCTACGCGTGCACGGGAAGCGGGCCGTCGGTGAGTTGCAGCGAGACCGTGGCGACCGCCGGCTCGGCTATCTACGCCTGTGCGGGATATCGGCTGCCGACGGAAGCCGAGTGGGAGTACGCATATCGCGCTGCCACGTCGACGAGCTACTACAGCGGTCCCAACAACGGAGGCACGTGCGGTATCCAGCCGAACGGTGACCTGATCGGCTGGTACAACAACACTGCCAATAGCCCGAGGGCCGTGCAGGAGTTGCAGCCGAACGCCTGGGGTCTGTTCGACATGGCAGGCAACGTGTGGGAGTGGTGCCACGATCCACCGCAGGGTGATCTGGGAGCGAGTGCCGTCGTCGATCCGGTCGGGGTGGGCGGCGCGACCAATCGCATCCTCCGCGGAGGCTCGTGGTTCGAGGACGCGATCTCGATGCGGGCAGCCAATCGGATCTCGATGACCTCGACGTTGCGGGGCGGCGCCGACGGCTTTCGCTGCGTGCGCACGCTCGCGCCATGAGCGCTGGCCCGCGGCATCACCGCGGTCGGTCGGCCCGCTCGAGTGCTGATTCCGATGTACCCTGCGCGCGAAGCCACCGGCGATCGCGCACTGTCCATGTTGGCGACGTAGACACCTGCCGGATGAGCATGGATTGAACCACGACGCGCCGCATCCAAGAGGACCTGGTGGCCGATCAGACGAAGCTCACAATCGACGGGACTACAGACGTGGTCCTAGGCGACG
>Ga0316601_100000945_pt1 | contig 13523 bp, 14 predicted proteins | sample OWC_soil_day5_no_FD_207663 | JGI IMG/M metagenome (GOLD analysis project Ga0316601, IMG submission 207663) | Wetland soil microbial communities from Old Woman Creek delta, Ohio, United States - OWC_soil_day5_noCT | ecosystem: Environmental > Terrestrial > Soil > Wetlands | place: USA: Ohio...
GTCGTCGTCGGGCGATCTCTGCGAGACGTGTCACAAGGAGTCGTTCTGCGCGAGCTGTCACGGCGTCAACGTGCCCGCGTTGCCCGCGCAGCGCCGGTTCAGCGATCCGTTCCGCCCGAGCGTGCACCGCGCCGGCTTCGTCGCACGCCACTCGCTCGAGGCGCGCTCCGACCCGGGCGCGTGCTCGACGTGTCACCAGCCCGAGATGTGTACCTCGTGCCACACGTCGAAAGGCGTCGCGAACAACGTGCGCGGGAATCCGCACCCCGCGGGTTGGGTCGGCTTGTCGAACGCCGACAATCGTCACGGCCGCGAGGCGCGGCGCGATCCGGCGTCGTGCGCGGCCTGCCACGGTGGTGCGGGCGAGAGTCTGTGCGTCAGCTGTCACGCCGTCGGTGGCGTCGGCGGCAATCCGCACCCGCCCGGGTGGTCGAGCAATCAGCCGCTGTCGGCGATGCCGTGCCGCATGTGTCACCCGAGCGGAGCCGTTCGATGAAGTGGCTGCTCGTGCTGCTCGCGCTCGCGGGCTGCTTGGAGGGCCGGGAACAGCGCGAGCCCGACTCGGTGCCGAGGTCGTGGCGCGAGGTCCGCGAGAGCGCGGGCCACGCCGTTCACGTCGGGAAGGTGAACATTCCTTGTCGCGACTGTCACGGCGAAGGCAAGTTCGAGACGCCGCCCGCCGAGCTCTGCGACAGCTGCCACGGCACGGTGCAGACGCCGCTCCACGGCGCGCAGCTCGCCTGTCAGAACTGCCACGGCTTCGGCAAGGACACCGAGATCAAGCCGGCGGCCTGCATGCGCTGCCACGAACAATCGCAGGGCTGGCACGTCAAGGCGGTCGGCGCGCACGCGGATCAGGACTGCGGTGGTTGCCACCGCGCCCACCAGACGCCGACGCTGCAGGCGAAGACCTGCACGGATGCCGGCTGTCACCAGGATCAGCAGAACACGAAGCACGCCGGGACGGCGCGTGGCTGCCTCGACTGCCACGAGATGCACGAGATGACGCTCGCCGCCGACGCGGGCTGCGCGCGCTGTCACTCGACGCAGAAGGGACGGATTCGCGTCGACGAACGCGCGTTCACGCCGGACCACCCGAAGTGCACGACCTGTCACACGCCGCACACGTTCGCGAAGCAGGACGTCAAGCCGTGCGAGAGCTGTCACCAGAACAAGCCGGTGCTCGCGCTCGCGAAGCACGCCAAGTGCGAGGGCTGCCACACGCCGCACGACGGGGTGAAGCCGAAGGCGTGCGGCGCGTGCCATAGCCAGCGCGTCACGCATCCGCCGCCCTCGGCGAAGGGGACGTGCGCGGGCTGTCACCCACCCCACCAACCTCCGGCGGGCGCGGTCGCGGTCACATGCGAGAGCTGTCACCAGAAACAACTCGCGGGCGGCGTGGCCCACGCGGCGACCACGAAGTGCCTCGACTGTCACGGTCCGCACGCGGGCAAGCCGGCACTGACCGCGGCGCTGTGCGCGAACTGCCATGTCGAGAAGACCCGCTCGACGGCGTCGACCGGCCACGCGGCGTGCGCGTCCTGCCACGAGAAGGCGGCGCACGCGCCGAAGCAGCCGGTGAAGCCGTGCGCGTCGTGCCACGCGCAGGTGAAAGTCGTCGTGAAGGGCCACGCGAAGTGCGACGACTGCCACAAGAACGCGGCGCACGCCCCGCAGCTCGCGAAGGCCGCGTGCGCGACGTGCCACAAGACGGAGTTCGAGACGGCGTTCCAGGGCCACAAGGCCTGCGCGAGCTGCCACGATCCCCACGACGGCCGCGTCGAGAAGACGTGCGCGACGTGCCACCAGGACCAAGCGAGCAAGGGCCACGGACGCAAGGTCGCGTGCGATAGCTGTCACCGGCCGCACGGACCGAAGGGCATCGCGCAGCCCCCGACGTGCGCGTCATGTCACCCGGCGAACAAGCGCCCGGGTCTGCACAAGGCGAAGAACCACGACCAGTGCGCGACCTGTCACATCGCTCACGAAGTCGCGCCGCGCGACGACCGCGCGACGTGCCTCACCTGCCACATCAAGCAGAAGACTCACGAGCCGACGGCGACGCGCTGCGCGGGTTGCCACCCCTTCGGCGACGGACGCTGACGGCGGCGCGCGACGAGCTTGCGCAGCTCTTCGACCCACAGCACGAGGCTCGCGACGAGGCCGATCGCGATCACCTGCTCGAGGTGAAGCGGCACCGTGTGGAACAGCCCGCCGAGCGGCGCGAAGAACACGACGGAGATCTGCAGGAGATTCCCGACGACGAGGCCGGCGAGCAGCCAGCGATTCCGCAGCAGGCCGAACGAGAAGGCCGAGCGCGTTGCGGACAGGCAGTTGAGGACGTTGAACCACTCGCACACGGCGAGCAGCGTGAACGTCTCGGTCTGGGCGACGGGGTAGGGGACGCCGCTCTCGATGCGGTAGAAGAACCAACCGAGCGTGCACGCGACGATCGTCGGCGTCATGACCGCGAGGCGCTTCAGCATCGTGCGCGATAGCAGCGGATCGTCGGTACCGCGCGGTGGACGCTGCATCTCGTCGCCCTCGGCGGGCTGCATCACGAGGTTGATCGTGACGACGCCCTCGGTGACGAGGTTGTTCCAGAGGATCTGCACGGCGGCAAACGGCGCCGGATAACCGGCCGCGACGGCGATCAACAACACGAGGACCTCGGCGAACGACGTCGCGACGAGGAACAACACGGCCTTCTTGATGTTGCCGTAGACGACGCGACCTTCTTCGACGGCCGCGACGATCGTGTCGAACTTGTCGTCGGTGATCACGATCTCGGCCGCTTCTTTCGCGACGTCGGTGCCGGCGCCGCCCATCGCGACGCCGACGTCCGCGCCGACGAGCGCGGGTGCATCGTTGACGCCGTCGCCGGTCATCGCGACGACCTCGCCGCGCGCTTGATAGGCGTCGACGATGCGAACCTTCTGTCCCGGGTGCACGCGCGCGAACACCGCGATGCGATCGAGGTCTCGCGCGAGCTCCTCGTCGGAGAGCGCCTCGAGCTCGCGGCCGTCGATCGCCCGGTCACCGTCGCGCGCGATGCCGAGCGTACGCGCGACCGCGAACCCGGTGGCCTTGTAGTCGCCGGTGACCATGATCGGCCTGATGCCGGCGGCGCGACACGCCGCGACGGCGGTCGCCGCTTCCTCGCGCGGCGGATCGATCTCGCCGATCAGCCCGAGCAGCTTCGCGCGGCCGCGCAGCGCGTGGAGCTCGTCGCCGCCGAGCGCTCCTTCGACGACCGCGAACGCGAGCACGCGCAGCGCGCGCTCGGCCATCTGTTCGATCTGGGATCCGACGCCGGCATCGACGGAGGCGCACAGGGCCAGCACCGCTTCGGGCGCGCCTTTGATGAACACGCGAGTGCCGTCGGGCGTCGCGTGCTCGGTCGCCATCGCCTTGATCGCCGAGTCGAACGGGATCTCCGCACGGCGCGGGTTCGCGCGGCGGAGCGCGCCGACGTCGATGCCATGTTTGCGAGCGAGCACGATCAGCGCGATCTCCGTCGGATCGCCAAAGTCGTGGTTCGCGTCGCTGCAGAGCACCGCCGCATCGAGCAGCGCGCGCTCGTCGGCGCCCGGCGCGACATAGGTCGCCGCCGCGGTCATCTCGTTCTTCGTGAGCGTGCCGGTCTTGTCGCTGCAGATCACCGTCGTCGACCCGAGCGTCTCGACTGCCGAGAGCCGGCGTACGATCGCGCGGCGCTTGGCCATCCGCTGCACGCCGACGGCGAGCGCGACCGTCATCGCGACGGGCAGGCCTTCGGGGATCAGCCCGACGACCTGGCTGATGCCGAGCATCGCGATGTCGGCAGCCGGCAGTCCGCGTAGCCAGCCGACGACGCCGAACACCGCGAGCATCGCGAACGCCGCGATCATCACGTAGCGCCCGAAGCGATCGACGCGCTGCTCGAGCGGGGTCTGCCTCGGCTGTGACGCTTCGGCGAGGCTCGCGATCTTTCCGAGCTCGGTCTCGGTGCCCGTCGCGACGACGACGGCCACGCCGCGGCCCGCGGTCGCGTGCGTACCCGAGTAGATCATCGTCGTGCGATCGGCGAGCTCGGCCTTCGCGTCGATCGGATCGACTTGCTTCGCCACCGGCACGGACTCGCCGGTCAGCGCCGCTTCCGAGACCTGCAGCGCCGCGAGCTCGACGAGCCGTGCGTCCGCGCTCACCGCGTCACCGGCGCCGACGAGGACGATGTCTCCTGGGACGAGCTCGCGTGCATCGACGACGACCTCGTGCTCGCTTCGGCGAACACGCGTCTTCTGCGCCGAATATCGACGGAGCGCCGCCAGTGCGTGCTCGGCGCGACCCTCCTGGAACGTGCCGACGATCGCGTTCACGACGACGACGATCGCGATGACGATCGCATCGCTCGCGTCTCCGATCGCGAGCGCGATCGCGGCCGCCCCCAGCAAGAGGTAGATCAGCGGATTCTTGAACTGACCGAAAAACACCGAGAGCAGCGAGCGCCGCTCCGCCTCCGGGAGTGTGTTCTCTCCATACCGCGCGCGCCGAGCCGCGACCTCGTCGGCCGAGAGCCCCTGCAACGATGTTTCGAATCGTTCCAGTACGGCCTCGGGCGATGTCGCGTGCCAGTCCATCACTCCCTGGACTCGCATGATGCACGCCAGGATGCGCACATTGGCGACAGCGCAGCTACGAACTGCATGCAGGCCGAATTCCAAGACTGCGCAAGTCCTTCGCGAAATCCGTTCAAGGACGGTGTTACGAACGGCACGCAGCCTGCTCTACCCGGGGCATGCCCGCCATCCGCCGTCACGTTCCCGTGGATACGGGAGGAGTGGTGGGTAACTACGTCCTCGGTCGCCGCCTGGGTGCGGGTGGCATGGGTGCGGTCTACGAGGCGACCCGTGACGGCAAGTCGGTCGCGATCAAGCTCCCGTACTGCGAGACCCTCGAGAACCACTACGCGAGCCGGCGGTTCCTGGACGAGGGCATCGCGGGCAGCATCGTCGATCACCCGAACCTGGCGCGCGTCTACGAGCACGGGCTGACGGCGGGCGGAATCCCGTACCTCGTGATGGAGCACGTCGCGGGCGAGCGACTCTGCGTCCAGCTCGCGCGCGAGAACGTGCTCTCGCTTCGCCGCGCCGCGACGATCGTGCGGCAACTCCTCGACGGGCTCGACGCGTTGCACGCCGCCGGCATCGTCCATGCCGACGTGAAGAGCGACAACGTCCTCCTCGCGAAGACGGACGACGGACGCGAAGTCGCGAAGCTCATCGATTTCGGACTCGCGCATCCCGAGCTGGAGCTGACGCACGTGCACCCGGTCAAGGTCGACGACATGGTGTCGGGAACGCCCGACTACATGGCGCCCGAGGTCATTCGTGGCGAAGGCTCGTCCCCGGCGTCGGATATCTACTCGGCCGGCGTCATCCTCTACGAGCTCCTCACCGGCACGACGCCGTTCTCTGGCGGGACCTCGTCGGAGATCGTGAATCGCCACCTGCGCGAGGCCGTGATTCCTCCATCGCTGCGGCGGCCCGACCGCGAGATTCCGCCGATCCTCGAGCGCATCGTCTTGCGCGCGCTGGAGAAGGATCCGAGCAAACGCTTCGTCAGTGCCGCGGCCTTCGCGGCCGCGCTCGCCGTCGCGATTCCGTCGCTGTGCGACGACGAGACGACGATGAACGCGCCCGTCTCGTTCTCGACCGATGCACCGACCCTCGACTGGCAGCTGCGCGACACGCTGCAGGACGACGATCGGCCGCACCGGCGCCGCATCGCGCGCGGGACGCCGCTTCGTCGTCGGGCGCGACGCTAGCTGGTCCGCGGAATGCACGCTTTGGATCATATGCGGGCAACATCGATCCGTGACCACCTCCTCCGACGCCGTCACGCAATCCTCGCGCGGTACCACGGCGTGCGCGAGCTCGCCGACGAAGAACTGGCTGGACTCGATCCCGAGGAGATCGAGCGCTCGACCGAGCAATGGGACGCGCAAGTCCTCTCGAAGCTCGGCGACACCGACGCGCGCACCCTCGCAGAGATCGTCGCAGCGCTCCGCCGCATCGACAACGGCGACTACGGGATGTGCACCGAATGCGGTGAGTGGATCGGGATGGCGCGCCTCGAAGCGATGCCGGCCGCGATGACCTGCATCGACTGCGCGAGTAGCGCCGAGCGCGTCACCGCGGCGCCACCTCCGTTCAAGCGCGTCGGGGGATCCGTATCGTGAAGCGAGTCCCCTGCGGGTTCGTATCGAGATCGATCGAGCCGCCGTGTTGCGACACGAGGCTGTGCACGATCGACATGCCGAGCCCGGTGCCGCCTTCCTTCGTCGAGAAGAACGGCTCGTAGATCCTGTCGCGGACGGCAGCGGGCATTCCGGGACCGTCGTCTTGGACGACGATCTCGATCTCGGTCTCCGCTGCGCTCAGCTCGACGGCGACGTGGCCGCCCGGTGCGACCGCTTCGATGGCGTTGCGAATCAGGTTGAGGGCGAGCTGTTTGATCTTCGGCCCGTCGACGTGCGCGACGAGCTTCGGCGGAGCGACGACGAGCTCGACGCTGGCCGCGTGTTGCTTCGCGGTGCCGCGTTCGAGCTCGACGACCTGGCGCACGATGGCGGCGACATCGTGCTCTTCGATGTGGAGCTCGGGCGGCCGCGCGAACGCGAGGAAGTCGTTGAGCAGAGCCGTGAGGCGAACGATCTCCTTTTGCGCGACCTCGCACGGCTCGAGGATGCGCGGATCGTTGGTCGAGCGACGGATCCGCCGCTCGAGGAGCTCCAGCTGGAGCTTCGCCGCATTGAGCGGATTGCGGACCTCGTGCGCGATACCCGCGGTCATCGTCTGCATCGCGGTCATGCGCTGGGCCTGCAGACGCCGCTCGCGCGCCACGAGCTTGTCCTCGGAGTCGAGCTGGTAGTGGCGCACCATGATCGCGAGCTCGATGTCGAGCAGCTTGTTGACGGACCGCATGACCGCGAGTCCGTCGTCGGGGAAGTGCTTCGCGACGAGGTCGGAGTAGGCGCTGCGCACGACGTTCATCGCCGTGAACATGTAGTGGTGCTGCAGGCCGATCGACACGTGGCGGCGGCCGATGCGCGAACGCTTGTCGTAGAAGCGCTCGTCCCAAGGACCCAGGAGGCCCGTCGACATCCAATCGATCAGCGTGATCCGCAGGCGCTCGACCTGCTCCGGGCCCGTCAGGACGCTCGATGCACCCGCGTTGGCGAACACGGCCTCGTAGAACCGCTCCGCCACCGACGGGAAGTGGGGCTCGAGGATCGTATGCAGCGAACGCAGACGCTCGGCATCTGCGTCATCGAATCCGATGTAGTCGAGCAGCTCGGCGAGGTGCGAGCTCACTTGTCCGAGGCCGCTGCCCGCGGTTCTTTCTTGACGACCTGCACGTCGGACCGGGGCGCTTCGTTGTACTGGTGCAGGCGGTACTGGATCGTGCGAACGCTGATGCCGAGGATGTCGGCGGCCTTCGACGTCGATCCACCGGTCGACTTCAGCGTCTCGAGGATCGCGTAGCGCTCGATCTCGGTCATCGTCGAGCCCGGGATCGCGGGCATACCGGCCGGTGTCATTCGCGGCTGCACGCTTGGCGGCAAGTGCCGTGCTTCGATCTGCGGCGTGTTGCAGAGGACGACCGCGCGCTCGACCGCATTCTCGAGCTCGCGCACGTTGCCCGGCCAGTCGTAGGCCATGAGGCGCTCGAGCGCCTCGGTCGTGAACCCTTCGATCGCCTTCGCATTCTCTTTGACGAAGCGATCGAGGAAGAACTTCGCGAGCGCCGGGATGTCGGTTCGGCGATCTCGCAGTGGCGGCATCTCGAGCGAGACGACGTTCAAGCGATAGAACAGGTCTTCGCGGAACTTCCCCTTCGCCACGAGGTCGGAGAGGTTGCGGTTCGTCGCGGCGATCACGCGCACGTCGACGCGAATCGTCTGGTTGCCACCGACGCGCTCGAACTCGTGCTCCTGGAGGAAGCGCAGGAGCTTGACCTGGATCGACGGCGAGATTTCGCCGATCTCGTCGAGGAACAGGGTCCCGCCGTCGGCGATCTGGAACCGGCCGTCCTTGCGCGCCATCGCACCGGTGAACGAGCCCTTCTCGTGACCGAACAGCTCGCTCTCGAGCAGGGACTCGGCGAGCGCGGCGCAGTGCAGCTTCACGAACGGCCCGTTCGAGCGCGGCGACCGCTGGTGCAGTGCGTTCGCGACGAGCTCCTTACCGGTACCGGATTCGCCCGTGATCAGCACCGTCGCGCGGCTTGGCGCGACCTGGTCGACGATCTCGAACACGCGCTGCATCGGCGGGCTGGCGCCGACGATGTTGTTCGGCGCGACGCGGTCGCGAACGCGCTGGCGTAGTTGGCGGGTCTCTCGACGCAGTTCTTGTTGCTCGAACACCTTGTCGAGGACGACGAGCAGCTCGTCGAAGTTGAGCGGCTTGGTCAGGTACTCGGCGGCACCGGCGCGCATCGCGTCGACGGCCGACGAGACCGCACCAAATGCAGTCATCACGACGACCGCCGCAGGATCTTCGGACCCTCGGATCTTCTTGACCAGCTCGATGCCGTCCATCCCGGGCATCTTCAAGTCCGTCACGACGACATGCGGCGAGAAGGACTCGTACTTGCCAAGTGCCTTGAACGCATCAGCTGCAGTCTCGACGTCGTACCCCTCATCACGGAGGAGCTCGGCGAGTGCAGTCCGTGCGTTCACCTCGTCATCGACGACCAAAATCCTGCCGGTGCGTGCCATGGCTCATCACAATAGCTAGGTCCGTGCCAGGGAAAGTCGCGGACTTACCGCTTTCTCAGCGCAACCCGTGCGTCAGTGCCGAATCCCGCGCAGTGTTTGCGCAAATTTGAAGCCGACTTGGGGCACGGTCGTTGCTCCAAGTGCCTGTATGCGGCCCTTCGTTTCACCCCGGTTCATCGTCGGGTTTGCGTTGGCTGTCATCGGCGCTTTCATGGCGATCAACATCGTCATGGAGGTGCGTCCCCCATTCTTTCGCACGGCCGTCGCGACGTTGTTGTTCGCAGCCGGCGCGCGTTTGATCGGCAACGCGATCGACCGCGAGGGGTGACGAGCACGTTCCTTGCTGCTGCATCGATCATGCATCGCCTCACTCTGCTCGCGCTCGTCGCGTGCACCCAGACAGTTCCGCAGAAGCCCACGCCACAGACCGCCTCAACCTCGCGCGGGATGCATGCGGATCAGCATCTCGACGAGGCACGCGACCATGACCGACGCGCAGACGAGCTCGCGTCCTGGCCCGAGGCCCGTCGCAACGACGTCGGTCGGTTCGACGATCCGAACGTCGGCGTCTGGTACCGCACGTGGGGCGACCAGCCGACGGACCAACGGCGGCAGGCCGAGGCTCACCGCAGCGAGGCCGCCCAGCTTCACGCGACCTACGAGCAAGCGTGCGCAAACATCGCGCCCGAGCAGGTGCGGGTATCGCCGCTCCAGCGCTTCGGGCAAGGCGGCACGCCGACGCCGACCGGCGTCATCGTGTTCCTCGAAGCCGGCTCCATCGCGCCCGATCGCCTGCTCGCGGAGCTCGACTGCCATCGCGCGTGGATGATGCTCTCCGAGGCCGGCATGGAAGAGTGCCCGCTCGACCTACCGGGGTTGAGCGTGCAAGCACGTGGCGACAAGACGGGCATCTCCGTCGAGCTTCGCGTCAAGGATCCCGCGCTCGTGTCCGAGCTCCAGCGTCGTGCGGAGCGCGAGCTCGAGATGGCAGCGCAACGACGCGGGACGGCACGCTGACTGCAGCATCGCGGGGCATGCGCTTCGCAAAGATTCTTTGCCCGATCGACTTCTCTCCCGGCTCCCGCGAGGCGATGCAACTCGCTGCAAAGCTTGCGGCGGAAGCGAAGGGTGAAGTCGTGCTGCTGCACGTGTGGCATCCACCGTATATCTCGTCGGCGGAAGCGCCGATTCCCGAGGCGCTGATGATGCAACTACGCACGGACGCGGAGAGCGAGCTCGCGCGCTGGAAAGCGGAGCTCGAGAAGCTGGGCGTGCGAGTGACCGCGAAGCTCGCGATCGGCGCGCCGTGGGATCAGATCGTCGCGCTGGCGAAGGACGATCCTGCGTTCGACCTCCTCGTGATCGGCACGCACGGCCGCACCGGCATCAAGCGCGCGCTGCTCGGCTCCGTGGCCGAGAAGGTCGTGCGTCACGCGCCGTGCCCGGTGCTCGTTTGCCGTTCGCGGGCTTAGCGAGCTGATCGAGCAAGTCGGTCGCGGTCACGATGCCGACGAGGGTCTTCCCGTCGACGACGGGCAAGCACCCGATCGTGCAACCGCGCAAGAGCTGCGCCGCTCGACGGAGCGAGGTCTCCGGCGCTGCGACGATGGCGTGCGGCGTCATGAGCTCCGACACCTGCCGATCCTTGCGAATGGTCGCGCCGTTCCTGCCGCCGAGATCGCGATCGGACAGGATTCCGACGATCTGGGCTCCGTCCATCACGACGAGGTGGTGGATGCGCGCGGTTCGCATTTGATGCCACGCGGCTTCGGCATCCGCATCGGGCCGGATCGCGAGCACCTGTTTCGTCATGATTTCTTCGATCCGCATGAACGCCGAGCTTTCAAAAACCGCGCCGGGCATGCGTGATGCAACTCGTTCGCGATATGGATGCTCCGCGCAGATATCGCATCGTCATCGCGCTCGATGGTTCGCAGTACTCCGAGATCGTGCTCGAGCATGCGCTCGATCAAGCGGCCCGCCACGATACTCCCGACCTCCACCTCGTCACCGTCGTCGACAACGCGGGCGACGTCGACTTCATGAAGCACTGGCTCGCGCGGACCGTGCTCGAGGGACTCGATGCCTTCAGCGACCATCGCGACGCGTGGCGCACGCGGTTGCACGTCCGTGTCGGTAAGACGGAAGCCGAGATCGCGAACCTCGCCGCCGAGGTCGACGCGGACCTGCTCGTCATCGGCAACTACGGCGTCCATCCCCAGCGCAGATCCATCGCCTCGCGCATCATCGAGCGCGCGCCGTGCGCGACGCTCGTCGTCGGTCTGACGGGCCGCCCCGTCGAGGCCGAGCCTCAGTGCCCGGATTGTGTGGCCGTCCGCGAGTCTACCGACGGAGAGCGTTGGTTCTGCGCCGCACACACGAGCGACCACGAGCTGCGCCTCTCGACGTTGGTGCCGCGCGGCGTGCCGCTCATGCGTGGCGGCACGCTCTGGTGAGGCATGACCGATGCAGCCGGAGACGGTATGCGGTCCGTCATCATGGCACTCGCATGTATGGTTGCGCTGTCCACGCCGGCGTACGCGCACTGCGATGCGCTCGACGGCCCCGTGGTCCTCGCCGCACGCGAAGCACTCCGCACGGGTGATTTCGCGCTGATCATCGTCTGGGTCAAGCGACCGCAGGAGCACGCCCTCCGCTCGGCCTTCCGGCAAACGCTGACCGTCCGCGCGCTCGGTCCGGACGCCCGCGAGCTCGCCGACACGTACTTCTTCGAGACGGCCGTGCGGTTGCACCGCGAGAGCGAAGGCGAGCCGTATACTGGGCTCAAGCGCGCCCGCATCGACTACGGCCCGGTCTTGCCGGCGGCGGAGCAAGCGCTCGCCGTCGGTGGATCCGACGCGCTCGTCGAGATGATCGTCGCGAAGGTGCGGATCGGCCTGCGCGAGCGGTTTCGCGAGGCCATCGCGCGTCGCGTCTATCGCCGCGGTGACATCGAAGGGGGACGGGCGGCCGTCGCGAGCTACGTCGAGTTCATCCACTACGCCATGAACGTCTATGCCGCGGCGGCACCAGAGCCGGCGCGGCACGAGGAGCCGATTCGTCACGAGCACTGAAGAGGGAACCCATGCAACCACTCACCCGCAATGATGTCCTGCAAGTTGTCGGCGATCTCGACGAGCAGATCATCGCCGACGTGATCGCCACCGGTGCGAACCAGAGCGAGCTCGAGCTCGCCGTCGAGCGCCTGCGCGACACCACGTGGATCGATCGCGAAGTCGACCCGCACGTCGTCGCCGTGTGTGATGTCCTCGCGCCTGTGCTGATGCGCGAGGAAGACGACGAGATCTACGCGACCGACTAACGGGCGATCGCCTTTGCTCGTGCTCGTGCGGGGAGCACGATGAAGCCCGATGGGACGAGGCTCGTCGCGAGCATCACCTCGTTGATGTCCGCGTGCTCGAGCCAGGTGCGTGACCTGCGAGACTCGGGACGCAGCCAGAACTCTTCGATCCGCTCGCGCAGCGGGAAGAACTTCGCGAGCTGCGCGAGCTTGAAGGTCGTCGACGGCGCGAGGCGCGTGACGGTGCGTTGCACGAGCTCGATGCCTGCGAGTCCGATCGCGAGCCCGAGCTCGCGAAATGCGAGGCGGCGATGCGCGGCACCGTCGAGCTCCGCGGCTGCGAGGTAGTGACGTAGCCCGAGCAGCGCCGCGTCGAGTAGCGGCTCGAGCAGGTCGATATCGGGAAGCCATGTTCCCTGCGCGACGAGCTGGTGCACGCGGCACGCGTCGACGAGCAAGCCACCGAGCCCGAGCGGATCGGCGGTCGCGAGGTTGTCAATGTCGAGCATCGCGCGGTAGTCGCGAACGATCGCGGCGGGTACGTCGGCGAGCTGCACCGCGGTGATGAAGCCGTCGAGTGGGTCGTGATGGCCCATCGATGCGACGAGCGGTCTCGTCAGATCGGTGCTCATCTTCCAGTACATTCGCTTCTGGCCGCCTGCGTCGTAGACGAAGCCGCGGTGCGCCGCGATCGCGAGCTCGGTTGCCCAGCGGTCGAAGTCGCCCCGGCCGCCGGCGCGGGCGAGCACGTCGAGAGCGTGCATCCACTTCGTGAGGTAGTGGAAGTACTGGCCGTCGCGCTCCCACTCGAGCTGCTCCGAGAACGGATCGTTCGCGCCGCGCTCGCACAAGGGCTTGCCGATGCGCAGGCCGCCGCGCGTCGGGTGCGCCTCTCCGTCGGCGCCATCGAGGCCGCTGATCCAGCCGATGCGTGCGTCGTCGTCACGGAACCGACCGAGCGTGTGGTGAACCCGCTCGACGAGGTGCCGTGCGAGATCGTCACGACCGAGCGCGAGGAAGTTGCAGACCGCGAACGCGTCGGTCCACAGGTATCGCCTCTGCGGGTGATCGCCGCGGACTCCCGTGCGCTCCGCGAAGTCCGTCATCAGCTCGGTCGCTTGCGTTGCTCTCGCGTTCAACATGGCGCCTCCTCACGATGTAGTGGTACGCCGCGCGTGCGCCGAGCAGCGCCGCGATCACGGCGAGGATCTTCGCGCTCGGAGAATCGACGACGAGCGCCGCGATCGCAGCGAACTGCGCGATGGTTGCCTGCTTGCCCGCAGGGACCGAGTGAAAGTCGTAGCGGAAACGGTGGTACAGCGGTGTCAGGCGATACACGAGCACGGCCGGTACGAGAACCAGCTCGCGCGTCGCGATCAGGGCGAGGAGCACGAGCGGTGCGTCGATCCGGACCGCGAGCGCCGCGAGCACGACGATCGCGAACGTCTTGTCGCACAGCGG
>Ga0316601_100000946_pt1 | contig 13520 bp, 9 predicted proteins | sample OWC_soil_day5_no_FD_207663 | JGI IMG/M metagenome (GOLD analysis project Ga0316601, IMG submission 207663) | Wetland soil microbial communities from Old Woman Creek delta, Ohio, United States - OWC_soil_day5_noCT | ecosystem: Environmental > Terrestrial > Soil > Wetlands | place: USA: Ohio...
TTATGCATGGGGGTCAGCACTTGTATGTCATTCATCGGATCATATCCGAAACGTGAATGAATTTTTTCCTTACAAAGACTTACAATCTCCTCCAAGACCTTCTCAGGTTCATCGACGGTAAAAAAGAAGAAATCCTTTTTATGCTTTTCATCATGGAAGGTTGTTGGCATATGGCCGGTATTTATCCGATGGGCATTTACAATGATCATACTCTCTTTTGATTGCCTGAATATTTCATTGAGTCGGACAGTGGGTAGATACTCTGAATCGATAATATCTTTCAATATATTGCCAGGCCCCACTGACGGCAATTGATCAACATCACCAACAAGTATGATGGTCGCTTTCGTCGAGACTGCTTTCAGGAGATGGTACATGAGAACCGTGTCAACCATGGATGCCTCATCGATAATGACCAGGTCAGCCTCAAGAGGATTTGCCTCATTTTTCTTGAATGTTGTACCACCAGGGCTGTACTCAAGAAGACGGTGGATGGTCTTCGCCTCATGTCCTGTTGTCTCGGTCATCCTTTTTGCTGCACGCCCTGTTGGGGCAGCAAGGAGCACCTTCTGGCCCATCTTTTTGTAGATTTTTATGATCGAATTTATTATGGTTGTTTTCCCCGTACCAGGACCACCGGTTACAACCATGGCTTTCGCATGAACCGAGGATTTTACAGCGTCTACCTGTTTTTCAGAGAGTGTGATCTTCAAGGTCTTCTGTGTCCAATCGATAGCTTCGTCTATATTGATCAGCCTCATCTGTTTGGGGTAGCTGAAAAGTGCCTTTAATCTGTTCACAATCCCAAGCTCGGCTACATGGAGGGGGGCGAGGTAAACAGCCTTCGAGTTCAGAGTCGGGGTACCCGCTTGCAGACCACCGGAGTTCAGAGAAAACAAATTTTCGATGATAACTTTTTTCTGTGAGGCAATGCTATCAAGGGCATAGGGGATTGTCGTCTCTTCAACTTCCAGAACATCTGCACACTTCTTTACCAGAGAGTCATAGGGATAGTAGATATGGCCGTCGTCAGAAAGCTCATGGAGGACATAAAGGGTTCCTGCCTCAGTCCTTATGGATGAATCCTTTGAAATGCCAATCTTTTCTGCTATCTTATCTGCAGTGATAAAGCCGATGCCAAAAATATCCATGGCCAACCTGTACGGATTTTCCCTGACAATCTTTATGGCGTCATTACCATAGTGCTTATATATTTTGACAGCGTAGGCAGGGCTCACCCCCTGTCCCTGAAGAAAGACCATAACATCCCGAATTTCTTTCTGTTCTTCCCAGGCATGCTTGATCATCTCTACTCGTTTTTCGCCTATGCCTGACACCGCCAGAAGTCTTGCAATATTATTTTCTATAATATCGAGAGTCTTCTCTCCAAAGGTTGAAACAAGACGCTGTGCCATGACAGGACCTATCCCCTTGATCATCCCTGATCCAAGGTATCGTTCTATCCCCTTTACTGTTGCAGGAAGCACCGACTCATAGGTGTGCACCCTGAGTTGCTCTCCATACTTCGGGTGATGGTCCCAGTGGCCAGCAAGACGAAGTAACTCACCTGGGGTGATGGTGAATAGGTTTCCTACAACTGTCACAAGATCTTGCCTGCCAGGAACCTTTATTTTCGCAATGACATACCCATTTTCCTCATTGGCATAGGTAATTCTTTCTACCTGGCCTTTTATCTCGACCTGCTCTCTCTTGCCTTTCTGCATATACTTATAGTAGCGCACTAGATAATTTAAAAAAAGAGTAATTTTCCTATCGCCTATGGCCCATCGCCCATTGCCTGGTTTGTCTATTTTCCCATTGTCATTTTTTCCTCCTTACGCTATGATAGTGAAGGCAGACTTGCTATTATGGAGTTAGGTATCCTTGTAATAGACGATGAGGATGGGATAAGGAGGTCCCTTACAAGAATACTGAAGGAAGATGGCTACTCCGTATCAGTTGCATCTAATGGTGAAGAGGCCTTGAGCCTCATTCGTAACAACCAAAATAAGTATGACATTGTAATCTGCGATCTTCTCATGCCAGGAATAGACGGGATTACAACCATCGAAGAAATCAACAAGCTAAATAGGGAGGTAACGAAAATAATCCTTACCGGATATGGTACGCTGGAATCATCAATTAAGGCCATAGAGGCAGGTATTGACGGGTTTATCACAAAGCCATTCGAAAACAGGGAACTGAAATGGAAAGTGAGAGAATGCTACCTGAAACGCAAGATGAAGCAGTTTATATCAGACGACATATTTAACGAGCTTCTCAAAGAACCTGATCATCTTCTCCCTCGCTTGTCATATATAACAATCCTCTTTTCTGATATCCGCGGCTTCACTCAGCTCTCATCGCAAGTTCCGCCTGATGAACTTGCCTCTCTTCTCAATAATGACTATTTTCACCCTATGTGCAATATCATTATTAATCATAGAGGAATGATCGATAAGTATATTGGGGATAGCATCATGGCCCTCTTCGGGGCACCGGTGGCAGATGAATCCCATGCTGAAAATGCTGTCAATTGTGCCATCGAGATGGTAAAGCGCATAGAGTCCATCAATGGGAGCCTTGGCATGGGAATCGGCATAAGCACCGGTCGGGTGATAACGGGCATATTCGGTTCTGTGAGTAAAAAAGAATACACTGCCCTCGGCATGCCGGTTAATGTGGCAGCGCGGTTACAAAAGTTAGCAGGGCCAGGAGATATCATTATTTCAGATACGACAAAATCAAAGCTTAATGGATCAATGCCCTTTCGTAAGTGGGGTACTACCACCTTTGCTTCTTTGTCCGGACCAACTACTTACTTCAAATGGATGCGCGATGATCAGGATTAACGATATAGTTGAGGAAGTGTTGAAATACAATCCTCAAGCTGATGTGGAAATGCTCCAGAAGGCCTATATCTTCTCTGCCCAAGCTCATAAAGGACAGGTAAGGCTTTCCGGGGAACCTTACCTTATCCATCCCCTGGAAGTCGCATATACCCTCACCAAAATGAACCTTGACATACCAAGCATTATCTCCGGCCTTCTTCATGATACCGTAGAAGATTCCTATGTAAGCAAGGAGGAAATAGAGGGCCATTTCGGGAAAGAGATTGCAGATCTGGTTGATGGCGTCACAAAGATAAGCAAAATAGCCCTGAAACCGTCTGAAGATTCACGGGTGGAGAATTTCAGAAAGATGCTGCTAGCTATGAGTAAGGACATACGGGTTATTCTCATTAAACTGGCAGACCGGTATCACAATATGTTGACCCTCAACTTCCTGACGTCTGACAAGCAGGTTGCGATAGCCCGTGAAACCCTGGATATTTACGCACCCCTTGCCCACCGATTGGGAATTGAGTGGCTCAAGGGAGAGCTTGAGGATATTGCTTTCAAGTATCTCAACCCAGCCGAATACAGGAAAATAACCGAGAAGCTCGCGAAGACAAAAAAAGAACGTGAGTCCTATATTAACGAAGTCAAAGAACTTATAAAAGACAAATTCGGGCAGTTCAATTTAAAGATGGAGGTATCGGGCAGGGCAAAGAGAATCTTCAGCATTTACAAGAAAATGGTCCAGGAAGAATTGAACATTGACGACATTTATGATCTTATCGCCTTCAGGGTGATTGTAGATGGTGTTAAGGATTGTTATCTCGCCCTTGGCATTATCCATGCCTCCTTTAAACCTATACCAGGTAAGTTCACTGATTACATCGCCCTGCCAAAAGCGAATATGTATAAATCCCTCCATACTAAGGTAATGGGCCCCCACGGGGAAAAGATAGAAATCCAGATTCGAACTCACGAAATGCACAGGCTTGCGGAGGAGGGTATTGCTGCGCACTGGAAGTACAAGGAAGGAAAGGTATTTGACCCAAAAGAAGACAGGGTATTTGCCTGGCTCAGGAGAATAATTGAGTCGCAACAGGAACTAAAGGATAACAAGGAATTTATGGAGGTGTTCAAGATTGACCTCTTCCCTGACGATATCTATGTGTTTACCCCCAGAGGCGACGTAAAAGAGCTACCAAAAGGCGCAACACCTGTTGATTTTGCCTATGCAATTCATTCTGACCTCGGTCATAAGTGTATCGGGGCCAAGGTTAATGGAAAACTTGTTCCTCTAAGGCACGTTTTACAAAGTGGGGACGCCATTGATATACAGACAAACCCCTCCCACAAACCAAGCAAAGACTGGCTCGGTTTTGTTGTAACATCAAAGGCAAAGACAAAGATACGACAGTGGATCAAGGCTGAGCAGAGAGAGCGAAGTATCGAGCTTGGAAAGGCCCTCATTGAAAAAGAACTCTCAAAGCATGACTTGAGCTTTTCAAAGATGTTGAAGGGGGGAGACCTTCTTTCCGTTGCCAAGGAATTCAGCTTTGAAACAGTGGATGACCTCTTTGCTGGCGTAGGTTACGGTTTGTACACACCCCTCCACGTGTTGGGTAAGTATATTCCGGAAACCGAAAAACCTACCAAGCTTCAGAAGATCATCAGCACCATACGGAAGAGAAAAGATACCTCTATACGGATAGAGGGGGTTGATGGTGTTGTTGTCAGATTTGCAAAATGCTGTAATCCAATCCCTGGAGACAAGATTCTCGGTTTTATTACCCGCGGACGGGGGCTCACTGTTCATTCATCTGATTGTCCCAATGTCCTCACCTATGACGACCAGAGGAAAGTTCCTGTTTCATGGGAACTCAACAAGGAATATGCATATCCAGTGCGGATCAAGGTTCTTGGGGATGATAAAAAGGGGCTCTTATCGGAGATTAGCACTGTTATGTCGACCCATAAAGCCAATATCTTAAGCGCTCAGGCCATGACATATCCTGACAAATCTGCTGCCGGGATCTACGAAATTGAGATAGGACACATGTCGCAATTGCAGAAGATTATCAAATCACTCCAGAAAATCAAAGGAATCCGCTCAGTGGAAAGGGTGAGGGGGAACGCATAATTTTAGTTTTGAGTGTTAAATTTTTAATGTTGAGCGAAAAAATAAAAGAGAAGCGAGGCAAACAGCCTTAGACGGCTTTCTTGAAATCGCCTTTTTTAATGCATTTCGAGCAGATCCTTGTTCTTGTTACAGTTCCGTTCTTGACAATCTTTATGGATTGTAGATTCGGGAGCCATTCCCTCTTTGTCTTATTATTTGCATGGCTCACATTGTTGCCAATCTGCTTTCCTTTTCCGCATATTTCACATACCCGTGCCATCGGTGCCTCCTGTACCATCTCTGAAAGTTTGAATTTTAAACCATACCCGCCCAAATGTCAATCAAATTCACCACATGAATATGTTGACATGAAAAAGGTTTTTTACTATCTTGTGTCATGAGCTCATACCTTCTCATTGCATGTGCATATCTTTTGGGTTCAGTTCCTGTTGGCATACTCCTTGCGAAGATGAAAGGCACGGACCCCCGCAAGGTTGGAAGTGGAAATATAGGGGCCACCAATGTAATGAGGGCTGCAGGCAAGTTAACTGGAGCCCTAACACTTGTTGGAGATGTCCTGAAAGGGCTTCTTCCGGTAGCTGCTGCTTTTATGTTGGACAAACCAAGTTTAGTTGTTGCCGCTGTTGGCCTCGCAGCATTTCTGGGCCACCTTTTTCCCATATTCCTGAAGTTTAAGGGTGGCAAAGGGGTTGCCACTGCCCTGGGCGTCTATCTTGGACTTGATCCTCTCGCTGTTTTAATCGCCGTGATTGTCTTCGTTCTTTTACTTCTCAAGTGGCGCTTTGTATCCCTTGGTTCGCTCGTGGGGGTGGCGGTCATGCCACTTTTATTGTACCTTCGTAACGCACCCAATCAGTATATTTACCTGGTCTTAATAATCGGCACCCTGATCTTCCTAAAGCACAAGGACAATATTCGAAGGCTCATTGCAGGAACAGAAAACAAGCTCGGGCGATCAAAACAGAGCGATTAGCTCACAGCTACAAAAACATCGACACCAACCGCTTATTTTTGATATCCGCCAGCCCCTTATCGGTAATCCTAAGAAACGGGAGTCCTGTGAAGGGGATGGTCTGGATGGTTAGAAATGGCTTTTCAAGAGAGGTCCCTATTAATCTGATCTTTTCGTCGAGCCCCTCTGTCTTTTCCATGGATTCTTTCATGGTCATAAGCGGGATCAGCCCGTAGACCGGCATGGGGAATTCATAGATGACCTCTCCATTCTTGGTAATGACCGTGCCACCCTGGATATCAATGAGCCTATTCACCGCATCCCGCATCTCTTTCTCGCTGCTTCCAATTGTTAAAATATTGCAGGTATCCCAGATAAGGGTTGTAGCAACAGCGCCATCTTTGATACCCGTGCCTTTAATAAATCCTTTTCCTATACCTTTTCCTTGTCTCCGATTAATCACTGCAATTGGAACAACATCGTTCTCCAGGTCTTTTTCCACGTAACCGTCCTTTACTCTGGCGTCCATAACCAATTCTCTTGTGATGGTTGGGTTGGCAACGTGGAGCACCCGAATGCGGTTGACACCAGGTCGGGCCTTGACCTTGAAATCATTCTCTTCGAGTTTGTTGACCGTGATGGTATGGGTCATCTCCTTGGGGAAAACAAAAGGCTTGATATCCTTCTGAAAAGTCTTTCCCGCCACAACAATCTCCCCATTGAACATTACCTTTTCGATCGCAACATCCTCGAGGGTCCGGAGAAAAAGGACGTCGGCAAACCGCAGGGGGGCTATGGCTCCTAAATATCTTAAACGATGGTAATCTGCAGGATTTATGGTCACCATTTTAATGGCTTCCATGGATGAAAATCCATAAGTGATGGCTTTTTTCACTAGTGAGTCCATGTAGCCTTCGTTCCAGAGCATGGGGGCATCAAAGACATCAGATACCATCATCATCCTTCTTGTATCTACCTTCATATCCTTCAATTTGTAAAGCTCCGGGAGTTCCTTTCTGACAAAGCCTTCGCGGATCATGACGTACATGCCAAGCCTCAGCTTTTCCATGGCCTCATCCAGGCTCACCGATTCATGGCATGAGGTTATGCCTGTGAGGGCATACTCGATGAGGCGCTTTCCCCGTGCACCTGATGAGTGGCCATCGAGGCATTTGTTCAGCGATTGGGCAAGGGCTGCCTGGGCAAGTATTCTATTATCACCTTCAACAGCCCTCGTCCAGTAAGCCTCACCGATACCGAGGAAGTCCTCTCTTTTTAACAAGTTCGAAAATTCCTTCAAGGTAAAGGGGGCCGCTTGTTCCATTTTTGGGAATGGAGGCGTCATGGGTGGGGCAACAAAATAACATCTCACCGGATATCCTTTCGTGCTTTCCACAAAAGACTCGATCCCTTTCATGCCACATGCACCGGCGGTCATAGCACATTCGGTTATAACTGTTGTTGTTCCTCCCCGGAGGGAGAAGGGAGCAAATTCATGAAAGGGAAACATATTGTCAAGATGGGTATGGGCATCGATGAAGCCGGGGCAGAGGTAGGCTCCTTCGGCATCAATCTCGGTAGCACTCGTAAATGAAACCTTGCCGTTATCTTGATGAACTGATACAATGCGACCGTCTTTTATAACTATGGCAATGTTGTCTTCTATGCTGTCAGTAAAAACATTTACAAGCTTTCCGTTTCTTATAACCGTATCTGCCGGCGCTGATCCCTGTGCAACATTGAGAAGCTTCTTAAGCAAAACTTTATCCATATAATCATCTCCTCTATATAGTCGTTTTTTATTTTACATAGTAGCGCAGCCTTTGTAAAATCTTTACAAAGAATTTTGCTGTTCTCGTCGCAAAAAAAACAGTGGGAGGAGTTAATGCGAAGGGCAAAAAAAGAGATACAGGCTAGGGCCGTTGTGGATAACCTTCTGAATACCTGCCCTGTGGGAAGGCTGGGAACTATAGGGAATGATGGCTATCCTCGCATAAAACCCCTTAATTTTGTTTACCTTAACGGAAAGATATATTTTCACTCAGCAAAAGAAGGTGAGAAAATCGATGACATCATCCGGGACAACAAGGTCTTTTTCGAGATAGACGAGCCCATCGGGTACGTGAAAAGCAATACCAACCCCTGCTCTGCCAAGTATCTGTACCGGAGTGTAATGATCAGGGGAAGAGCCACTATAGTTAATGATGATGAAGAAAGGTTTCTTGCCTTAAAATCACTTATGGCGAAATATCAACCCGAAGGCGGCTATGGAGACTTTCTGCTCGAAAAACTTAAGATTACTGCTGTAATTCGCATAGACATCGAGGAGATAACAGGGAAAGAGGATGTGGGCTGATGCTCTAGCTCCCAGCCAAAAGCAAACTTGCATTGCCGAAACGCTCTTTCCCTCGCTGCTTAGCCTGCGCTTCCTCACCCTGCAGCGATTCACTTCCGTTCAATTCTCGAACTTGCTCTGAGCTTCAAACAGCGAGAGTTGGCCTAAACGCGGCCTAGCCGCAGGCGCACTTCACTTCATCGGCATGGTACCCGAGGATGCTCGGATGCGCGACTCGGGAAAGCTCTTCAGGCCAATAACGGGCGGAACATTTCTTTCGTCTTCATTAAAATTACAAAAGCAACCTTCATTCCAAAGGGTATTATCAAGAAATTATGTTATATGCGGGTAACCACCTTTGCATTGTTACATACTTTATTCTTGTCATTTGTAATACTTAGGGGTAAGATTTGGAAATTATGAACTTCTATGTTACTTGTAAGGTCAAAAAAGCTCGTCACCGAGGGCCTAAAGGATAACCCGACTACCGGGCAAGCAACCGAATGAAGAAGATAGCGAAAAGCTCTGTACAGCAATGGGCAGAGAAGATTGACTGGGCCAAACGCATTAAAGCAGTGTGTAAGCCCTGCTGGGAATTGAGGTATTGTCCTTATGGGCCTTTGGTTGAACACTTTTCTTTGCCCGAAGAGATACGCACCGGTCTTGTAGGATATTTGGACATGAATGTCCAGTTTTCTTTGTAGCCGAACCGCTCACGGAGACAAAAGAAATGCGGAATATCAGTCGTCATATCCCTAGGCCCATTCAATTCAGAGTCCTGGAAAGGGAGAACCAGGTTTGTAGATCCTGTGGGATGCCCGTCGCCGATGATGACGTTCATTTCGACCACATCATTCCTTGGTCAAAAGGCGGTCCAACCGAGGAGAATAACATTCAGCTTTTATGCTGAGCGTGCAACCGGAGGAAGTCGGACAAATTCGAGGAAGAATTCCTTATCAGTCAATTGCGCGATTACTTCATTCAGCCAATCGACTGTGTTACAATTCTCGAATTCCTGCTTTTTATTGTTGGTTTCAGACATCACTTCTTTCAAGAGCATAACAGGATTCCAAATGCCGATGATATGGCAGCCGAGTTCAATTCGGACAAAAAGGACACCCTTGTGAAGCATTCCGCTCTGTTAATTGTTGACTTTGAAGCCATTCTTGGTGGAAAAAGTCCGAAAGACATACCAAAGACTTTCCATGAAGCGCTCAGGCTCCGGTGGGGTTATGTGGACCACAAGATAAGGAAGCTTAAGCAAGCTTCGAGAGAGATCGGGATATCTTTAGTTGATCTGCTTGAATCGGAAATAGAGCTCGTGGAGAAGCTTGGTTGGCGAGTGAAAGATACAGCAACCGATCGCAAAAAGTGGATCAAAAACTAAATGATATAACCCGACCCCGAAGTGTATCGTGTCCCTTGAGAGCTACCCCCGCAGCGAACAATGCTCGAAGGTTAGGTATCCTGGCCTAATTTTTTTTATAGTCAAGATCAGAGGTGAATTATTTTGCTGACGCGGTCATTGCGCAGTGGAGCGAAGAAAAGTCACTGAGGCGTAGTCGGGGTAGAGAGCCCCCTGGAGCGACTGATATTAAATTTAAGGAGATGGTTGGTGCGACCCGCTGTCGACGCGGGTGTCCGTGATTGTGCCCGACGTAAGCGCCGAAGAGATACTTTTCTCTCCGCGGAGCATCAGACCGAGGAGGCAATGTAATTCCATTAGGGAATAAGCTAAGCCGCTAGAACACCCCGGAGCCCATCATCAGCCGGATGATTCCAATCACTATGGCAATGCTACAGCATACTACTCCTACAGTTCCAGCACCCTTTTTGCCCGGTTCAGCCCTAACAAGGCCTATGACACTGATAATAAGACCAATAATGGAAAAAGGGATATTGAGCCAGTTAAAAGAACCAAGGCATGGAAAAAAAGCAACGATTGCTCCAATGATTGCGAGTATACCCCAGGCAAGACCAATTATTTGCATGTAACCCTCCTTTGTTATCTTACCAACAATGCTTTATATAATGCCTTCTGCTGTTAATAATCAACCATCTGAAAATATTAAACAATAATATAATGCTGTTAGCGACGAACATGCCATAAAGAGACAGAGAGTGTTGATTAGCCGATATGGCTTCAGAGAATCTTGCTGATGAAATTAGGGTAAAGCTGTGTGTCATTCCGCAGAGAGGGCATGGGATGCCATATTTGACCTGCCATTCACATTCAGGCGTCAGATTATAGAGCACGTCGTTTTGCAAGAGAAAAGGTACCACAATAATGAAGCAGGCTACCATACTGAGGACAAGCCAAACTATAAAGAAAGCATACTTTAGTTGAACCACCATTTGCCACTTCCATCAAGGGGGCTAATACTCCCCCGATTTCACAGAAACATGGTTAGGCTACCACAAACTACCCCCCATATTCCAGAGTTGAAACCAATTTGCAGTCAATAATCAATTATTCCAGCGGAAATGTTTTGGATTGCAGCCGTTACTTTTAAGCTATGAGCTTACAGCTTTGCGCTGCTACACTGCCATCCTGAATAACTGCATGAGGCCGAAAGGCATGATGCCCAAATAAAGGACAAGAAATATGAGGACATAGCAGAGGGCCTTCTCGTGTATGGAAAGAGAGATAGGTTCGGTCGTAACAGCCTCTTTGGAATAACTCATCCTCACGAGGTTAAGATAGTAAAAAATCGATATAACGGTATTTACTGCACCGATGATGACGATAGTCAGGTGGCCGGCCTTGAAGGCGCTGGTAAAAAGAAAGAGCTTTCCGGTGAATCCGCCTGTAGGGGGAATGCCTGCAAGGGAAAATGCCGATACTGCAAGGGTAAAGGCCAAAAGGGGCGCCCTTCTGGCAAGACCCGAAAGATCATTTAAGGAGATGTTCTCTCCACTTTTTGAGAGAAGAAGGACCACATAAAAAACACCAAGATTCATGAAGAGATAGACTACCATGTAGTAGATTGCCGCAGCGTTTCCATCTCTGCTCATAGCAAGGATACCCATGATCAGGTAACCAGCGTGGGCAATACCGGAATACCCCAGCAACCTCTTAATATCTTTCTGCACAAGACCCACAATATTGCCGAAGGTCATGGAAAGGGCAGCAAGAACAATGAGAATGGATACAAGGGCAGGATCAGCCGATGATGCCATGGTGACAATACGAATAAGGAGGGCGGCGGCGGCAACCTTGGGAACTGTTGCTATAAATGTTGTTGTCGTATTTGATGCACCCTCGTAAATGTCAGGCGCCCAGAAGTGGAATGGAAAGAGAGAAAGCTTGAAGAAAAAACCCGCGAGCGTAAGGATTATGGCAAGAATACCAATGGGCTGATCAAGAAACTTCGGTAAAACAAAAATGATTCTCGAAAGAAATGTCGATTGGGTCATCCCATAAAGGTAGCTCATGCCGTAAATCATAATACCGCTTGATATGGCACCGAAGAAAAGATATTTCATCGCTGCCTCGATCTGTACCTTTGTTTGACCCTTCCGCAGGGGTACGATCACATAGAGGCTATAAGAGGAGATTTCCAGGGATATTGCAATGGAAATAAGCTCCACGGAGCTTACAAGCATCATGAGCCCAAGGGTGGAAAACCCAAGAAACATAAAGTATTCGGCAAGATAGCCTTCTTCAATCTCGTTCTTCTTGCCGAGCATGAAGATAACAAATACGAAACCATAAATAAATACCGCTTTGAAAACCTGCGAAAAGAGATCAATCCTGTATGCGCCATAAAACAGGCTGCCTCTCCCATTGATGCTTACCAGGGTTATCACAAGGCCAACAAGGGAAAGAACCTTGGCCCATGTAAACATATCTGCCTTGCGTTTCCCAACGGACAGGAAGAGAAAAACAATTGAAAAAAAGAGCATGTAGAGTTCAGGCAGTATGGTCATAATAAATCCTCTCATGGGAAAAAGACCTGCATTTGCGAAGTCAGATGGGTGATTGTCTTTTCAATGGTGTGCACGAAGGGAGCAGGAAAAAGTCCCATCCACAGGACAAGAACTGCAAGAGGAATAAGATAAACAATCTCCCTTATATTCATATCTTTAATTGGTCTTTTATCTTCCCTTCCCCAAATTATCTGCTTCAAGAGTTTAAGCATGTAAGCTGCAGCCAGAACTGCCCCTACGACTGCAAAAAATCCGACCACCTTATGATGAGCGAAGGTACCAATGAGGATATAGAGTTCTCCCACAAAATTATTTGTACCCGGAAAAGCGAAGGAGGACATGGAGAAAAGACCAAAAAACCCAACATAAATAGGCATGATTTTCCCGAGGCCGGCGTTGTCGTATATTTCTCTGCTGTGGGTCCTTTCATACACAATTCCTACGCAGAGAAACAGAGCGCCTGTTGTTACTCCGTGGTTCAGCATCTGAAGAAGAGCGCCTTGAAGTCCAAAGAGAGTAAGGGAAAATATTCCTAGTGTAGCAAAGCCCATATGAGCCACACTCGAATAGGCGATTAACTTCTTCATATCGGTCTGGCTCAAACAGATAAATCCACCATAAATAATTGCGATCACTGACAAGACAAGCATGTAGGGAGCGAAGAAGAGGCTTGCTTTTGGTGTTACAGGAAGGCAAAAACGTAAAAATCCATATGTTCCCATCTTGAGGAGCACACTGGCAAGGAAGACGCTCCCTGCAGTGGGGGCTTCGGTGTGGGCGGCAGGTAACCATGTATGAAAGGGAAACATGGGAACCTTAATGGCAAAGGCAATGGCAAATGCGAGAAAAACCCAAAACTGGAAGTTGAAGCTGTAATCTTTGAACATTGCGTTGGGTATGTTGAAACTCCCGGTAGCCAAATAGATGGCAATGATGGCAACAAGGAGGAAGACGCTTCCAAAGAGTGTATAAATAAAGAACTTTATCGATGCATAGTCCTTGTTCGGGCCACCCCAGACAGCGATGAGGAGGTACATGGGGATGAGCATGGCCTCCCAGAAGATATAGAAGAGGATAAAATCAAGGGCGCAGAAGACTCCTACCATTGCGCTTTCCATGATAAGGATGCAGAACATGAATTCCTTCACCCTGTTCTGGATGGCAGTCCAGGAACAAAGAACACACATTGGCGCCAGGATTGTAGTGAGAAGGATAAGGAAGATAGTTATACCGTCAATTCCGAGAATATAATTGATGTTGTATGTTGGTATCCATCTCGCGAATTCGCCAAACTGGAACAGGTGGGTTGAGGGATCAAAATAAACATAG
>Ga0316601_100000947_pt1 | contig 13515 bp, 12 predicted proteins | sample OWC_soil_day5_no_FD_207663 | JGI IMG/M metagenome (GOLD analysis project Ga0316601, IMG submission 207663) | Wetland soil microbial communities from Old Woman Creek delta, Ohio, United States - OWC_soil_day5_noCT | ecosystem: Environmental > Terrestrial > Soil > Wetlands | place: USA: Ohio...
GAACACGTAGAAGATCCAGCTGAACCGGTGGGCGAGGTAGGCGCCGCCGCCGAGCATGATCAGGCGGAACACGATCGCGCCGAGGATTCCCCAGAACAGGACGCGGTGCTGGTACTGCACCGGGATCCGGAAGCTGTGGAACAGCAGCGAGATCACGAAGATGTTGTCGACGGACAGCGCGTACTCGAGCAGGTACGCCGAGATGTACGTGATCGTGGCCTCGTTGCCGTGGCCACCGACGCCCTTGCCGATGATGCCGGCGCCGAGCCAGCCGTTCTCGTAGATCAGGTAGACCAGGCCCGCGAACGCGAACCCGAGCGACATCCAGCCCAGGGTCCAGTACGTCGCGCTCTTCAGCGTCGGGACGTGGGCCTTGCGGTTGAGCACGCCCAGGTCGAGGGTGAGCAGCGCCGCGACGAGCGTGAAGAAGCCGACCCAGAACCAGAACATCGCGGACTGGAACCATGCCCAGTCGAGCGGGGTCTGGCAAGCGACGAACGCAGGGTTCCGCGGGTCAGGTCATCGAGGACAGCAGCTTCTCGGCGGCCTCGGCGGGGCGCCCGAGACCGAGCTTGCTGAACACCATGATCGCGTCACGAATCATGTCCTTGCCGCCCGCGATGTCACCGACCTCGGCCTTGTAGCGGCCGAACGCGAATAGCGCCTTGCCCAGCGCCGCCTCGTTGCGGATGCTGCGGACGATCTCGACGGCCTTGGTGAACGCGGCGGCGGCGGGCGTGAGCCCCCCGGACGACTCGCTCGCGTCCCCGGCATCGAAGATGCTGGTCGACAGGACGTCGCCGATCGTCAGGTAGGCCTGGGCCTCCTTCTCGCGGAGACCGGCCTTCTTGGCGACCGCGAGCGCACGCTCGGCGAGCTCGCGAGCTTCGGCGGTGTGGCCCTGCTGCTTCTCGAGCTGCGCGAGGTGGCGGCAGCACTCGGACTCGAGCCCGCGATCCTCGATGTCCTCGATGATCTCGAGCGCGTTCTCGAGCCGGCTGCGTGCCTCCTCGAGCTTGTGCTCGACGAGCGAGACCTCACCGAGGTTGGTCAGGATCAGCGCGGACAGCGGCAGCGCGCCGATGTCCTCGGACTCGGCGAGGGCCGCAACCCAGTTCGTGCGGGCCTCGGCGTAGTCGCCGACCTCGAACGCGAGCGCCGCGAGGTTGTTCTGCGACACGATCTGGCCCCAGCGGTCCCCGGCGGCCTTGCGCAGCTCGTACGCCTCCTGGTGGCAGGTCAGCGCCGAGTCGTACTGGCCGCGATCCTGCTGGACCTCGCCGAGCCGCGACAGCGAGGTCGCGATCGCGCGCTTGTCGCCGCCCTTGCCGCGACGCGCGAGCGCCTCGGTGATCTTGGCGTGCGCCTCGTCGTAGCGGCCGAGCATGTGCAGCGACTTGCCGATGTCGTCGAGCGAGCCGGCGATGCCGCGCTGGTCGTTCGCGCCACGGAACAGCACGAGCCCGCGCTCGAGGTACTCGAGGGCGAGCTTGAGGTCGCCCTTGCGACGCCACACGCGGCCCATCTTGTTGAACGCGACGGCCGCCTTGGTCTTGCTCGCCGCGACCCACGACAGGCGGAGCATGCGCTCGAACGCGCCGAGCGCCGCCTCGAAGTCGCCGATCAGCTCGTAGACGGAGCCGAGGTCGTGCCAGATGTGGATCCGCGCAGCGAGGTCGGTGTCGCCGATGCAGGCGAGCGTGCGATCGAACAGGCGGATCGCCGTCTCGTTCGCGAACTGGCTGCGCGCGGCCTCGGCGGCGCGGCGATAGCGCGTCGCGGCCTCGCGTGCGTCGCCCGCGAGCGCGAGGTGCCGGCCGACCTCCTCCTGCGCCGCCGGGCCACGACCCTCGGGGTGCAGCTCGAGCCAGCGCGCGACGGCCGCGTGATAGCCGCGGCGCTTCGCCTCGTCGATGCCCTTGTAGACGATCGCCCACAGGTTCGGGTTCGCGATCCGCAGCTCGCGCTCGCCCGCGATCGACGACTGCGGGACCTCCGCGAGCCACTCGCGATCGATCAGCTTGCCGATCGCCGCGACCACGCCGAGCCGGCTGTGATCACCGCTCGCCGCGATCTGGCCGAGCGTCGGGCCATCGGGATCCGATGTGCGCTGGCCCCAGCGCTCGAGCGCGAGGATCGCGTCGAGCCACGACGTCTCGCCGACGACGGCTGCCATCTCGAGCACGCGGCGCTCGGTGGTCTCCATCACGCGCAGGCGCGCCGCGACGACCTCGTCGTAGCTCTTCGGCAGCGTGATCGCCGCGAGGTTCTTGGGCTCGACGCGCCAGATCATCCCCTCGCGGACGATGCAGTCACTCTCGAGCAGCAGGCGCACGAGCTCGTGGATCGCGCGCGGCGATCCGCCGAGCGTCTTGGCGTGCGCGAGCAGCTGGACCGGCACCTCGTGCAGCGGGCGGCACAGCTCGCGGAGCAGATCCTCGGCCTCGCCCGCGCCCAGCGCGCCGAGCTCGAGCTTGATCGGGTTGACCTCGCCCTCACCGAACGCCGGGTGTCGCTCGTAGGTCGACGGCGTGCCGGTGCCGATGATCACGACGCGCGAGTCGCGCAGGCCCGCCGCGAGGTAGTGCAGGAAGTTGATCGTGTCCTGCCCGCAGAGCTCGAGGTTCTCGATCACGAGGATCACGGGGTGACGCTCGGCCTCGGCGCTGAGCAGGCGCTTGAGCGCCATGAACAGGCGCGCCTCGAGGCGCTGCGGCGACTCGAGCAGCGGGGTCACGACCGGGCTGTCATCGAACGGGACGCGGAGGAGGTGGGCGATCAGGTGCGCGACCTCGGGGACCTGCTGCGGCTTGACGACCTCGGCGACGCCCGCCTGGATCTTGTCGCGGCTCTCGGTCTGGTCCTCGCCCGGTGCGAGGCCAAACCGCGCGGTCAGCGCGCGCGCGACCGGTCCGTAGGCATGCGCGTTCTCGTCCGCGATGCCGGTCATCGCCACCGCCGTCGGGTGCGTCGTCCGCACGCGCGCGATCAGCTCCGACACCATCCGGCTCTTGCCCATGCCGGGCTCGCCGAGCACGACCGCGAAGCCGATCTGTCGGGTGTCGAACGCCTTGTCCGCGAGCTCCTGGAGCTGGGCGATCGCGCGGGTCCGCCCCGTGAACCGCGGCCTCAGCTCGTACGCCGCGCTGACCACCACGGTCCGCTCGCCCTCGCCCTCGCCAAAGCCGTCACCCAGCTCGGCCGCGTCAAAGGTCGGCGTCTCTTCGGTGCCTTCGCCCGCCGCTCCCGGGGCCGATCCCGGTGCTGGCGTGTTGTTCTCCCAGGTCACCGGCGCCATGAGAGACCAGTCCGCGCCATCGCGCGGTCGCGTAAGTTTCGATGAGTCCATGAGAATTCCACGCGTCCCCGTCGTCCAGTCGCGCGGAAGCTAATGTGGTTCGATGTAGTTGTCAACGACTAGCGTTGAGCTGGCTTTAGCGGCCTGGATGACGATCGTTACTTCGCGGCGGGCGCCGCCGGAGCGGGCTTCACCGGTGCGATCGGGGCAGGCGGAGAAGGGGGCGGAGGGCGGACGGCGCAGCGCGTCGGCAGGGCCGCCCGGTAGGCGTCGGTGCGCTTCTGCACGGCCGCCGGGATCGGGCGCGGCGTCTTGCCGTCCTTGAGGAAGTAGTGGAGCGACACCGGCACGATCGGCTCGAGCTTCTCCGCGAGTCGGCGACAGTTCTCGGCCTCGAGATCATCGAGGACGCCCCCGATGATCTTCGCGGTGATCGGCTTGACGTCATGCATCAGCACGACGCCGCCGTGCTGCTTGATGATCATCGCGAGCACTTTCTTCCGCAGCTTGTCGGCGTTCTTCGCCTGCCAGTCGAGCGTGTCGACGGACCACCGCACGTCGGTCAGCCCGAGCCGCTTGAGACGCGCGTTGCCCGCACCGCCGAACGCGCCGAACGGCGGACGGAACAGGCCGACCGCGCGATTCGCCTCCGGGGCGAGCGTCTTGATCGAGCCGTCGATCTCCTTGTCGAGCGTCTTCGCGCTCGCCTTCTTCAAGTTCGGGTGGCTCACGGAGTGACTGCCGATCTCGAAGCCGGCCTTCAGGATCCGGTCGAGGAGCTCGCGGGGCTTCGCGCCCTGCGTGCCGACGAGCCGCCGGGTGACGATGAAGAACGTCGCCGGGATGTTGTACTTCTCGAGTGCGTCGATCACCGCCGGCGTCGTCTCGGGGTTCGGCCCGTCGTCGAACGTGAACGCGACGACGCCCTTGGTCTCGTCGCCGTCGACGCGATCCGCCTTGCCGAGCACCGGATCGTTGGTCAGCGTGCGGATCCGCGTGGGGTCGAGGACGCCGGGCACGAGGGGCTCGTCGGCGACCGCGACCTCTTGCTTGGTTCCGAGCTTCTGCTCGATGCGCGCCTCCGCCGGCTTGGTCGGGGGGACCGTGTCAGCGTGGGCAGCGGTCGCGATGCATGCGACGAGGCACGCACCGAGGATCTTCGTTCGCACCGAGGGAGATTAACATGCAGCTCGACGATCACCAGTTCGCGGATCGTCGTCGCGCACCACGGTGCTCGGGGCGCCGTTACTTCCCCTTCTTGCCGTCCTTGCGGTTGTCCTTGGCGTCCTTGCGGTCGTCCTTGCGCTCTTCCTTGGCGTCCTTGCGGTCGTCCTTGCGCTCTTCCTTGGCGTCCCGGTGGTCGTCCTTGCGCTCTTCCTTGGCGTCCTTGCGATCGTCCTTGCGCTCCTCCTTGGCGTCCTTGCGATCGTCCTTGCGCTCCTCCTTGGCGTCCTTGCGGATGTCCTTGAGGTCCTCGCGGACCTCCTTCCTGTCGTCGCGGTGATCGCGCGGCGGCGGTGTCGCGGGCACGGGCGGCGGCGGCGCCGGCTCGTGGTCGCGATGGTCGCGAACCACCGGCGCGGCAGGCTGGACGCGTGCTTCACCGCGATAGCGGATGTACGCGGTCGGGCGCTCGATCCGACGGAGCCGGGGCGGGATGGCCTCGAAGCGGACCCAGCCGCGGAGGTGATTGTTCGACCGGTACCAGACGCCGTTGTCGTACCGCCAGTAGTAGCTGTCCGTGTAGAACACCGGCTCGTCGTAGTCGGCCACGACCTGGATGTCCGGCTCGATGAGGATGAGCCGCGGGGTGGTCACCTGCGCGCTCGCACTGTATCGGGCCTGGCCCGATGCAGTGCAACCGACGCCGAGCAGCAGCAGCGCAGACGTCACGCCGTGAAGGAGAGGATATTTCATAGTGGTCTGGCCCCACGCATCCTTCATGCCAGCGGCAATGCGACGTCGGCGCGCACGGGACGCCTGCCGAGGTGTGCGCAGCCGCCCGCCGGGCGCCGCTGCTACACGGAGCGCGCTATGCTCGGACGAGGTGCTCGTCGTCTCGACCTCGGCCTTGCCGATCGATCTCACCGCCCAGGTGACCGCCGCGCTGCCGGGAGCGACCGTCCAGGTTCCGCCGGCCGGGCACGTCGGGCTCGCGGGGGTCGATCTGCGCGCCGCCGATGCGCTCGTCTGTCTGCTGCTCGACCAGATCGACGACGCGGTCCTCGCCGGCGCACCGCGTCTGAAGATCGTCGCCAACTGCGCGGTCGGCGTCGACAACATCGATCTCGCGGCCGCGGCGCGCCGGAACATCGCCGTGTCGAACACTCCCGACGTCCTGACCGAGGCGACCGCCGAGCTCGCGTTCACGTTGATGTTCGCCGCGGCGCGCCGGATCGGCGAGGGCGAGCGCCTGATCCGGTCGGGCGCGTGGACCGGCTGGGCGCTCGACCAGCTGCTCGGCGTTCAGCTCCACGGCAAGACGCTCGGCGTTCTCGGGTTTGGCCGGATCGGCCAGGCGATGGCGCGGCGCGCGCTCGGGTTCGGGATGCAGGTCGTCTACGCGGATCCGCACGACGTGACGGCCGCCACGGCGCGGCGGGTGACGATCGACGAGCTGTTCGCGACCGCCGACGTCGTCAGTCTGCACTGCCCGCTGACGGCCGAGACCCGCAAGGTCGTCGACGCGCGGCGGCTCGCCCTGATGAAGCGCACCGCGATCCTGGTCAACACCGCGCGCGGCGACTGCGTCGATGAGCCGGCGCTGATCGCGGCGCTGCGCGCGGGCGCGCTGTTCGGCGCGGGGCTCGACGTCTACGTCGGCGAGCCCGAAATCGCTCCCGATCTCCTGACCTGTCCGCGCCTGGTCTTGGCGCCGCACATCGGATCGGCTACCACGGAGGCAAGGACGGCGATGGCTCAGCTCTGTGCGGATGCGGTGATCGCGGTGCTCTCGGGGCGCCGGCCGGAGAACCTCGTCGAGAGACGCGCATGAGCGAGCACCAGGTCCTGATCGTCACCAGCTCGGGCGCGCCGTCGTCCGCGGTGGTACCCGTGCTCGCCGCGATCGAGGCGGCCGGGATGCGCGTGCGCGCGATCGATGTCGGAGCGGCGGGCGGCGGGGGAGGCGGGGTCGCGGATCGCGTGCGGCGAGCGCTGCTCGGCGAGGGTGCGGAGCGCCGGCTGCGCAAGGAGCTCGAGATGAGCCCGCCCGACGCGGCGGTCGTGTTCGATCCCCACGCGGCGCTCGCGCTCACGGTCGCGCGCGATCAGGTGCCCGCGGTCGCGGGATCAGCGACGCCGGTGATCGCGGTGGTCGGTGACCTCGATCCCGCGTCGGCGTGGGCCCAGACCGATGCCGACCGGTTCGTCGCGGTCGACGAGCTCGCGGCGGTCGCGCTCGCGGACGCCGGTGTCGAGGGCGAGCGGATCCTCGTCGTCGGCGCGATCGGCGAGCGCGCGTTCGCCGAGGCCGGGACCCACGATCGCGCGGCGCTGCGCACGCGGTTCAAGCTCTCGGGCAAGGTCGCACTGATCGAGGTCGCCGGGCTCGGCGCCGAGCACACCAGCCAGCTGTCGCTCCAGCTGTCACTGCTCGACGGTGGCGACGCGATCACGTTCCTGTTCGATGCCGGCAACGACGTCGAGGCCGCGGCCGTGCTCCGCCGCCAGGTCCCGACGCTCGGCCTGCGCGGCAAGCTGTTCGGCGCGACCGCCGATGCCGCGCTGCTGTGGCGTGCCGCCGACGTGATCGTCGCGCGCCCGCGGCCGGAGGTCGTCGCTCGCGTGTTGCTCGCCGGCGGCAAGCTGGTCGCGCTCGTCGACGATCAGATCGCTGGTTCCGCCCGTGCGGCCGCGGCGCTCGAGCTGCGCAAGCGCGGGATCGGCGCCAAGGGCCTGCTCCTGCTGTCCTCCGCCCTCGACTCCGCGTTCGGTGGCGTCCAGCCCTCGCCGACGGCCGACGGTGCCGACCAGATCGCCGATATCGTGTTCGCCGTCTGCGCCGACAAGCGGGGCGTCGTCGACGAGCGCCGGCAGGCCGCGCAGGCCGCGACCCGCGATCGGGTGCGCGCCGCGAGCGCCGCCGTGAACGCCGCCGCCGCGACCACCGCGATGCCCGGCGAGCTCGAGGATCTCGGCGGTGCACCGCCGGATCCAGCGCCGTCGATCGACCTCGCCGAGCTCGCGCAGCTCAAGGCCGAGGTCCAGCAGCGCAAGACCGAGATGACGCGCTCGATGGCCGCGGCGCGCGACGCGGCGACCAAGCTGTCGGATCAGGCGAAGGGCGCCGCCGCGCGGGGCGCCGCGGATGAGGCCACGCAGCTCGAGCGCCGCGCCGACTCCGAGCGCGCGAAGATGCACGCGTTCCTCGCCGAGCTGGCGACCCTCGAGCAGGAGCTCGCCGAGCTCGAGCGCGTCGCGAAGACGATCCAGGATGCGCCGCGGTCGTCGGCGGCCGACGCCCCGCCGCAGCGCCCGCGCACACCGCCCCCGTCGCTCGACGACGCGCTCGACGATCTCAAGCGCCGGGCGGGCGGCCCGGGTGGGGCGGCCGCGCCCAAGCAGAGCGCGCCCGCGTCCGGGTCGAAGTCGACGCGCACCGGCAAGCCGCAGGCGAGCAGCGTCGACGACGAGCTCGCGGCGCTCAAGAAGAAGATGGCCGGCGCGCCCGCGAAGAAGAAGCCATGAGGCGCGCGCTCGCCCTCGCCGTGCTCGTCGTCCTCGGTGGCTGCTCCGACCAGGGCCGCCAGCGGCCGCGCGCTCACCGCACCGGCCAGCCGGCCCGCGTCGAACCGCAGAAGGCGCGCCACTCGTCGCACGAGCACGGTCACGGCGCCCACCCGCACGCGCGCGACGCGCACCACCACCACCCGCATCCGCACCCTCATCTCGACGGCGTCAAGGGCCACCACCACCCGTACTAGCGCGCGTCACGACACCCAGGTCGGGCTACAGTTGGATCGCCGTGGGCAAGCTCGACGACATCATCGCGCGCAACAAGGACCCGAAGCGATTCGGCGAGCGGATGACTGTCGGCATCGGGCTCGGGGTGTTCCTGCTGATCATCCTGTTCCTTGTCGTGTGCACCGATCTCGGTAAGCACCCCGACGCCGACAAGACCCCACGCATCGATCCGACCGATCGTCGCGTCGACGACGTCCGGCTCGCTCCGAGCAAGTAGCGTCGCGCGGCGTCCTACGGCGTGCGGCCGTAGCGGTCTTCGAGACGGACGACGTCGTCGAGCTCGGGCGTCGAGACCTCGAGGACGTCGGTGTCCTCGATCGCGATCATCCGGTGACGCAGCCCGACCGGGATGTGGAACGGCTCGCGCGCGGTCAGCTCGCGCGACGTCGGCGACTCCCCCTCGGCGAAGTAGATCAGCTGCATCCTGCCGCGGAGCACCATGATCGTCTCGTCCTTGACGCGGTGGTACTGGAGCGAGAGCGCCTCGCCGGCCTTGATGTGGAGGATCTTGCCGACGTACGCGTCGGTCTTCGCCCAGATCAGCTCGTGACCCCAGGGCTTGTCGACGACCGTGGACATCTCCGTCTTTGACTACTTCTTCGGTGTGTCGAGCGTGCCGGTCGCCGCCGGGTCGAGGTTCGTCGGCATCTCGACCTTGGGGCGCGCACCCGGAATCTCCTCGCGGCGATCGACCTTCCCGTCGAAGTCATCGTCGTAGAGGATCGCGAGGAGGATCGTGTCCTTGTACTGCTCCCACAGGTCGGGCTGGCCGTCGTTGTTGCGATCCTGGCGCACGCTCGTCAGGTTGCCGCTCGAGTCGTAGACCTCCTTGACGTCGAACTTGCCGTCGAAGTCGGTGTCGCGCTCGACCTCGGCCTTCTGGTTGACCTTGGCGTCGTAGACCGCGCTCATGTCCCACTTGCCGTCGTAGTCGAGGTCGGCCTTCTCGAACAGCGTGTTGCCCTTCGGGTTGTACGCGACGACCCAGTCCTTGCGACCGTCGTGGTCGAAGTCGATCTGCTTGCAGCTCATGAACTCGACCTTGGTGCCACCCTCGTCGGAGCTCTTGTAGAGGCGCCAGACGTCGGGGCGGTTGTCCTTGTTGAGGTCGTAGGTCACGACGTTCTTGCCGTTGGTGTCGCACAGCGTCGGGTCGACCTTGGGCGAGGAGGCATCGGCCATGCCGGACGGCGTGGTCTTCGCGTCCTTCTTCTTGCTGCAGCCGAACACCAGCGGTGCGATCAGAGCCGACGACAACACGACGAGTTTCGAGAGCTTCGACATGACTCGTCGAGCCTAGTCGGGGAGGCATCCTGCTGCAACCGTTTGACCGCCCTCATATGGTCACGTAGGGTCACGCAGCCGTGCCCCGCAAGAAGATCTCGACGACCGTCTACATCACGCCCGAGCAGGACGAGCGGCTCAAGGCACTGCACGGGCGGACGAAAGTGCCCGTCGCCGAGTACATCCGGCAGGGCATCGATCTCGTCCTCGAGAAGTACCGCGATCAACTGCCGGGGCAGGTCGACCTGCGACTCGGATCACGCTAACCATCCACGCCCCCCGATCATGTCGTTCCCCCTCGAGCGTATCCGCAACTTCTCGATCATCGCGCACATCGATCACGGGAAGACCACGCTCGCGGATCGGATCCTCGACGAGTGCGGCGCCGTCACCGCGCGCGAAGCGCAGGCGCAGATGCTCGACTCGATGGAGCTCGAGCGCGAGCGCGGGATCACGATCAAGGCGCAGTCGGTCCAGCTCCACTTCAAGGCCAAGGACGGGCTCGTCTATCAGTTCCACCTGATCGACACGCCGGGCCACGTCGACTTCCACTACGAGGTGTCGCGCTCGCTCGCCGCGTGCGAAGGCGCGCTGCTCGTCGTCGATGCCGCGCAGGGCGTCGAGGCGCAGACGCTCGCCAACGTCTACGTCGCGCTCGACAACAACCTCGACATCGTCCCGGTGCTCAACAAGATCGATCTCCCGGTCGCGCGGCCCGACTGGGTCAAGGCGCAGATCGAGGACATGATCGGCCTCGACGCGTCGAACGCCCTGCTGGTGTCGGCGAAGACCGGCGTCGGCGTGCACGACATGCTCGAGGCGATCGTCGAGCGCATCCCGCCGCCGAAGGGGGATCGCGACGCGCCGCTGTCCGCGCTGATCTTCGACAGCTGGTACGACCAGTTCCGCGGTGTCGTCGTGCTCGTCCGCGTCATGCAGGGCACGCTCAAGAAGGGCCAGCGGCTCCGGTTCTGGGCGACCGACCAGGTCTACGACTGCCAGATGACCGCGGTGCGCAAGCCCGCGCTGTTCGAGGTCGAGGAGATCGCCGCGGGCCAGGTCGGCATCGTCTCCGCCGCGATCAAGGACATCGGCCACGCGCGCGTCGGCGATACCGTCACCGACGCCGACAACCCGTGCGCGGAGCCGCTCAAGGGCTTCAAGCTCGTCAAGCCGATGGTGTTCGCCGGGTTGTTCCCGGTCGACAACGAGGACTACCAGGATCTCAAGGACGCGCTCGGCAAGCTCGTCCTCAACGACGCGAGCGTCACGTACGAGCCCGAGACCTCGCTCGCGCTCGGCTTTGGCTTTCGCACCGGCTTCCTGGGTCTGCTCCACATGGAGATCATCCAGGAGCGGCTCGAGCGCGAGTTCAACCTCAACCTGATCACGACCGCGCCGAGCGTGCGCTACCGGATCCACATGCCGGGCGGCGAGATCATGGAGGTCGACAACCCCGCCAAGGTCCCCGACCAGGGCAAGGTCGAGACGATCGAGGAGCCGATCATCACGGCGACCGTGCACCTGCCGCAGGAGTACGTCGGCCCGATCATGCAGCTGTGCCAGGAGCGCCGCGGCGTGCAGCAGGGGCTCCATTACGACGCCGGTGGCCGCGTTCGGGTTGTCTACGAGATGCCACTGGCAGAGATCGTGTTCGGGTTCTACGATCGCCTGAAGACGATGTCGCGCGGCTACGCCTCCCTCGACTACGAGCCCGCCGGCTATCGCAACGCGGATCTGATCCGCCTCGACGTGCTGATCAACGGCGAGCGCGTCGACGCGCTGTCGATCATCTCGCACCGCGACACCGCGTACAACCGCGGCGTCGAGCTGTGCACGAAGATGAAGGACGTCGTGCCGCGGCAGATGTTCGACGTCGCGATCCAGGCCGCGATCGGCAGCCGCGTGATCTCGCGGACCACGGTCAAGGCGATCCGCAAGGACGTCACCGCGAAGTGCTACGGCGGCGACATCTCGCGCAAGAAGAAGCTCCTCGACAAGCAGAAGGAGGGCAAGAAGCGCATGAAGTCGGTCGGCTCGGTCGAGCTGCCGCAGGAGGCGTTCCTGACCATCCTCAAGGTCGACTGACCTCGTCCCTCCTGGGACCCTGGCAATGCGCGCCGCAACGCTCGATCGAAGGGTCCGCAAGGAAGCGCGGCTCCTCGTGCGCGAGGCGAGGGCGGCGCTGGTGATCAAGCCCGGGTTGACCGGCAAGGCGGGTGACCTCACCGAGGTCACCGATGATGTCGAGCGGGGGCTCGCCGATCACGATCTCCAGCGGGTCCGCCGCGCACTGCCGGCCCTCGACGCGCTGGTCGACGAGCTGATCAAGCCGCCCCCGAAGTCGACGACGCGCGACTACATCGAATCGATCGGCGCCGCGATCCTGATCGCGCTCGCGCTACGCGCGTGCGTGATCGAGGCGTTCAAGATCCCGTCGAGCTCGATGTACCCGACGCTCGAGATCGGCGACCACATCTTCGTCAACAAGTTCATCTACGGCGTCCGGATCCCGTGGACGACGACCAAGTTCTTCCAGCTCCGCTCGCCGGAGCGCGGCGAGGTGATCGTGTTCATGCAGCCGTGCGAGCCGGAGCGCGACTACATCAAGCGCGTCGTCGCGCTCGCCGGCGATACGGTCGAGGTTCGCTGCAACGTCGTGCACATCAACGGCAAGCCGATCCAGAGCGAGCTGGTCGAGGCCGACACCTGCCGCTACGACGACTACGAAGAGATCAACAAGCAGTGGTACACGAAGCTGTGCAGCCGTTACCGCGAGACCGTCGACGGCCTGTCGTACGAGACGTATCACGACGTCGATCGTCCGCTGCGCGACGAGCGCCTCGCGACCGGCGCACTGCTCCATGGCGACGATCGCGACTTCCCGCGGCTCGACGGCGTCCGGCTGCCACCGAGCTGCGCGACCAACCCCGGCGGCGAGCCGCTCGCGGCGCCGAACCAGAAGCCGGGCACGCTCGCCGAGGATCGCCCGGGGCACCCCGCCGGCGTGTGCGAGCGGCAGCTCCACTACATCGTGCCCGAGGGCCACGTGTTCGTGATGGGAGACAACCGCGCCAACTCGAACGACTCCCGGGTGTGGGGATCGGTCCCGATCGAGAACATCAAGGGCAAGGCACTCTTCATCTGGCTCTCGTACAGTCACTGGGCCCCGACCGACTGGTCGGGGATCCGGTTCAACCGGATCGGGAGCTACGTCCACTGATATGCGCGCCACCCGCCTCGATCGCCGCATCCGCAAGGAAGCCACCGCGCTGCTCCGCGAGGCGCGGGCCGCGCTCCTGCACAAGCCCGATCTGAAGGGCAAGGCGGGCGAGCTCGGCCCTGTCACCAAGGAGATGGAGCGCGCGCTCACGGACGGCGATCTCCCGCGCGTGCGCCGTCACCTCCCGATCCTCGACTCGCTCGTCGACGAGCTCGTCAAGCGTCCGACGAAGTCCGGGATGGGCGAGCGCGTCGAGTCGCTGGTCGCTGCGGTGCTGCTCGCGCTGCTGCTGCGCGCGTTCGTCGTCGAGGCGTTCAAGATCCCGTCGAGCTCGATGTATCCGACGCTCGAGATCGGCGATCACATCTTCGTCAACAAGTTCATCTACGGCCTGCGCATCCCGTGGACGAGCACGAAGTTCCTCGAGCTCCGCGGTCCCAAGCGCGGCGAGGTCATCGTGTTCATGATGCCGTGCGAGCCCGATCGCGACTACATCAAGCGCGTCGTCGCGACCGCCGGAGACACCGTCGAGGTCCGCTGCAACGTGGTCCACGTCAACGGGGTCGCGGTGCCGTCGCAGATCGTCGAGGGCGAGTGCGGCTACGAGGACAACGCGCATGGCGACTGGCGCCACATGACGTGCAGCCGCTACCGCGAGACCGTCGGCGCCGAGGTCTACGACACCTATCACTCGTCGCGCCGCCCCGAGTTCCCGCTCGAGCCCGAGACCGACAAGGACTTCCCG
>Ga0316601_100000950_pt1 | contig 13511 bp, 13 predicted proteins | sample OWC_soil_day5_no_FD_207663 | JGI IMG/M metagenome (GOLD analysis project Ga0316601, IMG submission 207663) | Wetland soil microbial communities from Old Woman Creek delta, Ohio, United States - OWC_soil_day5_noCT | ecosystem: Environmental > Terrestrial > Soil > Wetlands | place: USA: Ohio...
ACGCGGGTCAGCGAGCCCACGTGAACTCGAACGAGAGTCCGCAACGCGGAGGGCGCGACGAGCCCACCCGCTCGCGGTTCGGCGATGCGGCGATGCGAACGCAGGTGCGCGATGCGCTGGTCGGGATGGGATGGAAGCCGGGGCTCGCGCGCGCGGCTGTCGACGAGGCGCTCACGAGCGTCGGGACCGACGTCCCGATCGCGGAGCTGATCCGCGAGGCCCTGCGACGGTGTCCGAAGCCGCTCGGCTGACGCCTGCGGGGAGCGTCACCCCCCGAAAGCGACCCGCGAGGCGCTCGTCGAGGGGCGAGGCCAGGTCGTCGACACGACGTGGGTGCGCCCTGCCACGGCGCAGGTGTCGAGCCTCGTCAGCGCGCATCGCGGCGCCAGGGTGCAGGGTTCCGAGCGAGCGGGCCCTGCACCCACCGTCCGTCGTTCCGGATCGCACCGTCGCGTCCGAAGTAGCCGGCGAGCCTGGTGCGCGAGTTGCGCATCGCCGCCCGGGCGGTGCGTTCCCGGGTAGACGACCCGGGCCCCCAGCTCCCGATCGACGGGCCACAAAGGCCCGAGATCTCGATCAGGTACGCGTGGCACGTCGGCTGCTGAGGTCTGGGTGGTCACCCCACCAAGGACATCGCCCCATGTCGAAGCCCCCCAAGGACGAGCTACCTGCCATCGACCCCGCCGCCCTCGCCCAGGTCACCGGCGGCACGAGCGAGACCAACGCGCTGGTTGGCCAGCTCACCGGCCTGCTCGACTCGATCAAGCAGATCCGCAACGTCGGGTCGCAGAACGGCATCAACCCGCAAGAGATGATGCTGTTCATGATGCTGATGCAGCAGCGCAACGCGCAGACGACGACGGTGGTCCAGGCCGTGCCCTCGTGGTGGTCCACGGGCCCCTGGCGCCGCTGACCGCAACGCGAAACGATCGGGAACGACGGCGAGCGTGATCTGCGCTCCGCTCGGCCTCCGTGACACGCCTGCGACGCCGCTCGGGGCTGGACGCAGGGCGTCGGCGCATGGTCGAGTGGGCGTATGCGATCGATCCGTACCCTGGCAGTTGTCCTGCTCTCCCTCGCCGCCTGTGGCGACGACGCCCCCGCGAATCCCGATGCGCCGGTGACGCCCGATGCGCCGCCGGATGCGCCGCCGATCCCGGGCGGCTGCGACTACGCCGAGCTCCTGGACGCGACCAACGACGACCTGACGTCGGCCACGGGTGCGCCCGAGACGACCGCCCAGACGCTCGCGGGCTCCGTGCGGATCTGCGGGCAGGTCGACTCGTCGCACTACAGCGCCACCGACGGGCTCGTCGACATCGACGGCTTCGCGGTGACGGTGCCGGCCGGCCCGGTGCGAGTCACCGTCTCGGGCCCCGGGCTCGAGGCGCTGCGCGACGTGACGCTCGAGATCTCGAACGGCACGGACTTCGCGGACCTCTACGACCGCCAGCCCCTGGTCGGCACGCACGTGTTCTACATGGACAACATGGAGGCCGGCCTCTACCAGTTCGCCGTGGTCGCCGGGAACGCCACGGCACCGACCGCCGCGGTTCCGTACAAGATCGTGATCACGGCCGACGATCCGGCGACCCGCTGCCCGAAGATCACCGCGGCAGCCGACTTCACCGAGGCCAACGACGGCGCTGGAAGCCGCGGCAATGACGTCTATGCCGTCGACTTCTCGATGCCGGCGAACATGATGAGCCAGACCCTCACGACGATCACCACCGACAGCTCCGAGCCGACCGGCGTCGCGCTCAACCCGGGCGACGCCAAGCGGCTCCGAGGCAACCTCGCCGAGATCGCCGCCGACCTCGACTACAAGGATCGCGACTCGTTCGTGTTCACCACGGGCGCCAACACCGACGAGGTCACGTTCCGGGTCAACTGGACCGGGACCGCCGACCTCGACGCGTTCCTGTTCCTCGCGGGCGCAGTCCCGTCGGTCGGGGCGTCGTACGTGACCTCGAACATGGAGAGCGAGTTCCGCACGGTCGCGGTCAAGCCCAACACGATGTACGCGGTGTGGACGGGGCTCTACCTCCAGAGCACCGGTCCGATCGCGTATGACATCTCGCTGTGCGGCGCGGACTTCACGCACCCGACGAACTGAGCTAACTCGCGGTTCCCCCTTGGCCCCCGCCTCCCCGACGGGGGCCTTCGTTTTTTCGGGTTCACGAAGCCCAGGTGATCGCGTAGGTTCGCCGCCCTCATGCGTACCGCCTCGCTCGTCGCTTCGCTCTTCCTCGTGGCCTGTGGTGGAGGCGAGAGCCGCCCCGACGCCTCGATCATCGTCCAGCCGGACGCGCCGCTCGACGCGCCGAAGCCGTGCGGCGCGACGGCGACCTACGGCACGGTGACGCCGATGGACGAGATCGCGTCGCGCGATCTCGACGCGAACCCGACCGAGATCTACTACGACGCCGCGATGAACACCGATCCGAAGTTCGACGACCTGTCGATCCAGCTGTTCAAGGGGCTCGGCGCATACACGACCGGCGAGCTCGTGCCGGGCGTCGTCGCGCTCTCGGGCCCCGAGACGAACTACGAGACCTGCGGCGCGTGCGTGCTGATCTACGTCGACCTCGATCCCGCCAACGAGTTCATGGACGACGGCGTCTACATGGCGAGCGGCGGCACGATCAACCTGACGACGCTGACCCCGAACATCAAGGGCACGCTGTCGAACGTGCAGTTCACCCACGTCACCATCGATCCGGACACCTTCCGCTCGACGCCGGTCGGCGACTGCACGTCGACGATGACGTCGATGGCGTTCGACTTCCCCGTCACGACCGATACGGGGATGGCGTTCTCGTCCGCGGCGAAGCATCGCCAGCGCAAGCACTGATCCGCGTGGCATGCGGTATACCCGCACCCATGCTCAAGAGAACAAGCACGGCAGTCTGGCGCGGCACGGGACCCAAGGGAACGGGCGCGCTCTCGACGCTCTCCGGCGCGATGAAGGATCAACCGTACAGCGCGAACTCGCGGTTCGTGTCGGAGGACGGCAAGGCGGGCACCAACCCCGAGGAGCTGATCGCAGCGGCCCACGCGGGTTGCTTCACGATGGCGACGAGCTTCCAGATCACCAACGCCGGTCACGAGCCGACGGTGTTGACGACGGAGGCCACGGTCTCGATGGAGAAGCAGGACATCGGCTGGACGATCGTCGGGATCCACCTCGACCTCGTCGGCACAGTGCCCGGCATCACGGCCGAGCAGTTCCAGACGTTCGCCGACAACGCGAAGAAGGGCTGCCCGATCTCGCGCGCCCTCGGCGCGGTGCCGATCACGATGTCCGCGAAGCTCGGCTAGCTCACTTCCCGCACGGATCGCCGGCGACCTGGCCGTTGCCGTCGAGCGGCATCCCGCCGAGCGCCTTGCCGCGCAGCGCGGCGTTGACGAACAGGGTGCGCCGATTGGCCGCCTTGTTCTCCGGCGTGTCGTTCGCCGCGACCGGCTTCGTCGCGCCGAAGCCGACGGCGATCAACCGCTTGCAGTCGACGCCCTTGGCGACGAGTGCCTTCGCGACGGCGAGGGCGCGCGCCTCGGTCAACGCTTGGTTCGCCTTGTCGTTGCCCTGATTGTCGGAGTGAACCTCGATCCGCAGCGTCGAGATGGAGGACTTCGCCTCGAGGTACGCGGCGACGTGGGTGATCGCGGGATCGGACGCGGGCGTCAGCTTCGCCTTGGCGGTCTGGTAGGTCACCGGCGGCGTCTTGAGCGTGTTGCCGTCGAGCTCGAACCTCGGCGTCTCGGCGACCGCCAGCGACGTCAGCAGGGTCAGGACGAGGACGCTTCGCGACATCGGTCGACGATAACACGCGCGCGAGATCACGCGCGCGCGCGCTTCGGCTTCGCGGTGGGCTTCGCCTTCACCGTGGGCTTCGCCTTCGCGTTGGCCTTGGACTTCGGCTTCGGCTTGCGCGCGCCGGTCCGGGAGGCCGTACGCACCTTCTCGTACGCCGCGATGTAGCTCGCAGGCGTGACCTTGCTGATCGTGTCGCCGATGACGTCGAGGGCGAGCGCATCGGCGGTCTTGAACCGCACGCACGACTTGCCCATGTCGAGCTTCTTGCCCGCGGCCACAAAGCCCGCCCTGAACGTCTGCTCGAGCTTCGGATCGCCGTACACGGTCATCATGTACAGCGCGAGGTGCTGCTTCTGGGCGGCGAGGCCGGCGAGGCACAGCGGCTGACCGTTGTACGTCTCGGGATAGTCCGCGAGCGGGATGTACCAGCCGATCATGCCGTACAGCATGCCCTCCTCGTAGCCGCGCGGGATCCTGGCGTTGACGACCGCGCGGACGCGCGCGATCTCCGCGCGCCGATCGGGTGGGAGCGAGGCGAGGTACTGCTCGACGGTGGTGGCGGCTCTCGAGACCATGGTCGCGAGCGTACCGCACCAGCGATCTCTCGATCGCGCTCGTGATATGCGATGGCCATGCGGGTACTGGCCTTTGCGACGATCATGGCGTGTGCATGTACGCCGGCGCAGCGCGCACGGCCGGCCCTGACCACGACGGCGGAGACGTCGCAGTGGTTGCGCACCGGGCGCTACGACGAGGCGGTGACGCTGTGCCGTGACTTCGCCCGCGCGTATGGCGGCGTGCGCTGCGACGTGCTCGGTACCACGTTGCAGGGTCGCCCGATCGTGGCGCTCTCGATCACGCGGCGTGCCGACGCACCGGTGATCCTGATCCAGAGCGGGATCCACGCCGGCGAGATCGAGGGCAAGGACGCCGGGTTCCGGTTCCTGCGCGATCTCCTCGACGGCAAGGTCGCACCGGGTGCGCTCGACGCGGTGTCGATCGTGTTCGTGCCGGTGCTCAACCCCGACGGTCACGAGCGGTTCGGTCCGAACCACCGCCCGAACCAGCGCGGGCCCGAGGAGATGGGCTTCCGCACCAACGGGGCCCGGCTCAACCTCAACCGCGACTACGTCAAGGCCGACTCGCCCGAGATCCGGGCCCTGCTGCGCGTCGTGCGCGAGCGCGATCCGGTGATGCTGGTCGACCTGCACACGACCGACGGTGCGAAGTTCGAGCACGACATCAGCGTGATCACGTCGCCGCTCGCACCCCGCGACGACGGACTCGAGGAGGCAGCGACCGCCCTCTCCGGGTCGCTGCAGCACCGGCTCACCGAGCTCGGCCACCTCCCGCTCGACTTCTATCCGTCCTTCGTCGACGACACCAACCCGCACTCGGGGTTCGCCCGCGGCGAGGCGCCGCCGCGGTTCTCGAGCTTGTTCATGGCGGCGCGCAGCCGGATCGGCATCCTCGTCGAGACCCACAGCTGGCGGACGTATCGCGAGCGCGAGCAGAGCACCTACCACACGCTGCAGGCCCTGCTCGAGGAGGCGACCCGCAGCGCACCCGCGTGGCGCGACGTGATCCGCGCGGCCGATGCCGCCGACACCAGGCTCGGAGGGACCGACGTGACCCTGTGGTGGACGAACGGTGCCCACACCACCGACCTCGCGTTCCGCGGCTACGCGTACGAGCGGCGCCTCTCGGAGCTCACCGGCGGGACCTGGCTGGTCTACGACGAGCGCACGCCGGAGATCTGGACCGTCCCGGTCTACGACGAGCTGCTCCCCGCCGTGACGATCCGCGTGCCCACCGGCGGCTACCTCGTCGACGGCGGCTTCGCGGAGCTCGCCCGCCCCGTGCTCGACGCGCACGGCATCACGTACGACACCGTCGACGAGACCGCGCAGGCCGTCGAGGTGTTCCGCGCCACCAAGGTCTCGTTCGCGCGGCCGTACGAGGGCCGCGCGCGCGCTCAGATCGAGGGCGCCTGGACCGCGGAGACCCGAACGCTCGACCGTGGCGCGATCTTCATCCCGATCGCGCAGCCGCACGCGCGGTTGATCCTCCACCTGTTCGAGCCGCAGCTCCCCGACTCGCTCGTGCAATGGGGCGTGTTCAACGCCGCGTTCGAGCGCAAGGAGTACATCGAGCCGTACGTCGTCGAGGCCGCGGCGCGCGAGATGCTCGCCGCCGATCCCGCGCTGCGGATCGCGTGGGAGGCCGCGCTCGCCGCCGATCCGACGATGACGACCGACGAGCGGCTCGACTGGTTCGCTCGCCGCCACCCGGCGTGGGACGAGCGCGTGGATCTCCTGCCCGTGTATCGGACCGCACGCGATCTGCGGCGCACCGACTGACCTCGTCGTGAGCTCGCGCCGCCTAGTGCAGCGGCACCGGCGCCTTGGTCCAGAACTGCGCCGCGCGGCGGCCCTTGCCACGGCCGCTGTACGGGTAGAACCGGTCCCCGGAGACGATCACGCCAGCGCCCGTGTAGAGCTGCTCGGCGGCGCGCTCGATCGTGGTCTCGTCGGCGCCCGACGCGGTGAAGTCGATCGTATCGATGCTCGCGGCGCGGTTCGCGTTGAGCCGCTTCTCCGAGACCTGCGGGCACGGGACGGTGATGCAGCGGATGCCGTTGTCCTTCGCGAGGACGAACACGCCATCGGCCTCGCCCGTCTCGCTGCCCGGGACCCAGACTTCGGTCGCCGCCAGATGCGCGCCGCGGTCGGCGGGATCCGGCGAGATGTCGCCGCGGATCAGGATGCTCTCGCCGGCGCGGAGCCGATCCTCGTAGGACTTCGCGACCGAGGCCGGCATCGCGGTGCCGTCCCACTTGATCGTGCGGACGTAGCAGCGGGCCTGGGGCGTCGCGCCGCGGAAGCCGCACATCGTGGACGCCCGGTTCACGCGATTGACGAAGAAGCCGCCGCAGTCGGAGTCGAGGCTGCACGCGCGCTTGTCGGGCGTGACCTGGAAGTACGTGAACGCGTCGGCGGTGTCGCCCTTGCCGGCCTCGCCATCGAGCTCGGACTCACCGGCCAGCTCGTCGGGAGCGACCTCGGGGTCGTCGGTGGCGCAAGCGCCGATCAGGGACGTGGCGAGCAGGGTGCACAGCAGCGTGGGGCGCAACATGAGGTCTCCTAGGACAGGGATTGATGCTGCGCGGCTCGTGCAACGGTGGTGCCCGCCGGACCCCGTGCAGTTTCAACGTGCTGCGCCGCGTCAGCCTGGCGAGCCGAATGGCCATGGCTCGGGCGCGGACCACTGAAGTGAAGTTGCTACACGCGCAAGACGATCTTGCCGAAGCCGACGTTGCTCGCCATCCGCGCGTGCGCCTGCGCCGCCTGATCGAGCGGCAACACGACATCGATCACCGGCCGCAGCTTGCCGCGCGCGAACAGCGGCACCACCTGGTCCTCGAACGTGCGCATCACCGCGAGCTTCTCCTCGAGCGGTCGCGCCCGCAGCACCGTGCCCATGATCCGGAGGCGCTTGCGAAGGATCAGCCCGAGATCGAGCTCGCTGCGCACGCCTGCCATCAGCCCGACGAGCACGATCCGGCCGAGGGGTCGCGTGCAGCGCAGATCCTCGTCGAGGTAGCCACCCCCGACGAGCTCGAGCACGACGTGCGCGCCCGCGGGATCGACGGCGCGGACCGCGTCGGCGAACCGGTTGCTCTCCGCCACGACGCCCGCATCGAGGCCCAGCGCCTTCGCGCGCTCGAGCTTGTCGGGCGTCCGCGCGGTCCCGATCGTGAACGCGCCGAGCGCGCGACCGAGCTGGACCGCGGCCGTGCCGACACCGCTGCCGACCGCATGGATCAGCAACGTCTCGCCGGCCGTGAGGCCTGCGTGCCCGACGATCGCGTCGTGCGCGGTGATGAACGCCTCGGGCACCGCCGCGGCGTCCTCGAACGACATGCCGTCCGGGATCTTCGCGAGCGCGCGCTCGTGCGTGACGAGCTGCTCCGCGTACGCACCTCCACCGACGAGGCCGAACACGCGATCGCCGACCGCGAGCCGCTCGACTCCCGGCCCGAGGGCCTCGACCTCTCCCGCGAGCTCGAGGCCCGGGATGTCCGGAGGTGCATCGGCGGGCGCGGGATACGCGCCCATGCGCTGGAGCAGATCGGCGCGGTTGATCGCCGTCGCGCGCACGCGGACGCGGACCTCGCCGCGCGAGGGTTGGGGGGTCTCGCGCTCGACGAGCGCGAGGACGTCCGGGCCGCCGGGCTTCGTGATCGCGATCGCGCGCATCGTCATGCGGAGATCATCCGCACGACGCGCGACGGATCACCAGGTGCCGTGGCGACGAACGTAGACGACGTTCGTCTGCGCGGCCGGTCGATTCATCGCGAGCATCGCGAACAGCATGAGGTTCGTGCCACCGAGCGCGCTCGACTGCGCCGGCTGCTTGCTCAGATCCTTGATCTGGCCCTGGAGGCCGGTCAGCGTCGACAGCAGCTCGCTGTGGTTGGCCGAGCCGGCGCTGCCCTTGACGGGACCGCCGCCGGTCACGGAGTCGAGGACGTGGAGGTCGAGGGTGGGGAGGGAGTTCGACATGGCTGGGTTCCTTGTTGGTGCTGACCCTCCATCGAGCACGGCGCATGCCACGGCCAACCTCGTGATCCCGCGAGGCCTGGCTCCGGTGACCGCGCCGATCGGGGTTACAGCTCGAAACCCACGGGTGACGATCACGGGCAGGTCAGGTTCGACGTCAGCGGGGCCGGCCCGGTGATCGCCCCGCCGCGACCGAGCTGACCGGCGTCGTTGGCGCCGACGCAGCGCACCGAGCCATCGGCCTGCAGGCCGCACGTGTGACTGCGGCCGGCTGCGAGCGCGACCGAGCCGGCGAGCTGCGTCGCGAGGACCGGAGACCGGCTCGATGCCAGCGTGCCGTCACCGAGCTGCCCGCTCGCGTTCGACCCCCAGCACCACACGCGGTTCGCGCCATCGCGCGCGCACGTGTGCTGGCGATCCGCGACGAGCTCGGCGATCCCGCTGACCGCGATCTGGGTCGGATCGACACGACTGGTGTCGGTCCCATCGCCGAGCTGCCCGATCGCATTGTCGCCCCAGCACCAGGTCCGGTCGAGGCTCGCGCTGGTCGCACAGGTGTGGGTGTCGCCCGCGGCGAACGCGGTGACCATCGGTGCGAGGAGCACCTCGAGGGGATCGTAGACATCGCCCATGTTGTCGCTCCGGCCGATCTGCCCCTCGTTGTCGCGCCCCGAACAGAACAGCCGTCCCCCGCCGGTCAGCGCGCACGTGTGCTTCCCTCCCGCACTCGAGCGCAGCACCGCCGGGAACCGCGACGCGGCGGGGGGCTCGGCGGACCCGGGCGACGGCCGTCCGAGCTGCCCCTCGTAGTTGGCGCCCCAGCACCACGGGATCCCGGCGCTCGGCGTGGCGCACGTGAAGCTCCCGCCCGCGGTCACGGTCTCCGCCGTGATCCCGATCCCGCCGACGTCCGATGGCGAGGTGAAGAACCCACCGGCCGGCAACGCGACGTTTCCTGACTCGTTGTCACCCCAGCACGCCACGGCGTCGCTGTACCGCGCACACGCGTGCGCGACACCGACGGAGATGTCCGTCGCGGCCCGCGTCAACAGGACGTCTACCGCGCTGCTGCGATCGACCACCGAGCCGTCGCCGAGCTGGCCGAACTGGTTCGCCCCCCAGCACTGCACCGTGCCCGCGGGGAACCGGACGCACGTGACATCGCCACCCGCATCGATCCCCGATGCGCCGAGCACGCCCTGGACGGTCGCCGCCTGCGGGTCGAGCGATCCGGTTCGCTGTCCAGCGCGATCACCGCCCCAGCACCGCACCACGCCGTCGATGGCGAGCGCGCAGCTATGGTCGTACCCCACGGCGATCGCGCGCGCCGGGGCGACGTCGATCCGCTCGGGGACGAGCGCGTCGTCGCCCATCCGCCCGAGCTGGCCGTCGTCGTTGTCGCCCCAGCACATCACGTCGCCGCCCGCGAGCAGCGCACACGTCGTCTCCCCGTTCGCGGCGAGCGCGACGGCGTCGGTCACCGCGACCCGGAACGGAACGAGGCGATCTGTCGACATTCCGTCGCCGAGCTGGCCGTCACTGTCGTGGCCCCAGCACCACACGGCACCGGCGGCGGTGCGTCCACACGTGTAGCTGTTGCCGAGTGCGAGCTCGACGAACGTCTCCGAGCTGACGACCTGCACCGGCGTCGGGCTCTTGACCGTCGTCCCATCGCCGAGCTGGCCATAGTTGTTCTCGCCCCAGCACCACGTCGTCGCGCCCGCGATCGCGCAGCCGTGGGCGGCAGAGCCCCGCGCCCCGGCGGTGCCCTGCCGTGCGCTCGTGACACCCGCGGGCACCCCGGTCACGCGACGCGGCGCCAGCGGGCCCATCATCGTCCCGTTCTCCTGCCCCCAGCACCAGAGCTGACCACTCGCCGTCCACGCGCAACTGGAGAGTCCGCCCGCCGTGACTCCGACGACGTCCATGGGCAGGCCGGCCACCGGCGTGGCCACACCGCGCGACGCGCGATCGCCGAGACCGAGCTGCCCGGCGTCGTTGCGACCCCAGCAGGACACGGCGCCGCCGACGACCGCGCAGCTGTGATGAAGGCTCGCCGACACCACCTCCACGGCGCCGAGGCCGATCGGCTGGATCGGAAGGAGCCGCGTCGTGAACGCGTCATCGCCGAGCTGGCCGTGATCACCGGCGCCCCAGCAACGCAGCGTGCCGTCGGAGAGGCGCGCGCACGTGAAGTCCTCGCCTGCCACGAGCGACGCGACCTCGACGGCCGCGATGCACGGTGGCCCGTCGTCGGGCTGCGCGTCGAACCCGAGCCGGCCACACGCCGCAAGCCCGACGATCGCGACCACGAGCAGGCGCACCGAGAGAGTGTACGTCATCCACCGACGAGGAACCGCTGCTCCAGCGTCGAACGGATCGGGCGGCCATCGACGTCGAGTGCAGGCGCGTAGCGAAACCTCCAGATCAGCTGCGCCGCGACCTCGTCGCGGCGACCTCCGAACCCGCGCACGAGCTTCGCGCCGACGACGAAGCCCTCGTCATCGACGATCACGCGCGCGACGAACAGCTCCGCATCGTCGACGTCGCGCTGGCGCGTCGGGTAGATCAGCCGCGCGGGGCGCGCCTTCGACGGCGGATCGCCGCGCGGCGCCGGCGGCGGGCGCAGGTGCTCGAGCGGGTGGATCGTCCCACCATCGCCAAAGCCGATCCCGGTCCCCTGACCGTGACCGCCGCTCCCCATCCCCATGCCGCGTCCGTCGAAACCGAAACCTCCTGCACCGTGGGAGCGCACGCTCTCCGGGCTCCGATCCTGGCCGTCGATGCGCAGCGCGCCACTGGTGTCGAGGTCGTCCGCCCGGAGATCGCCGCGTGGATCGGGCCGCTCGATCGTGATCGCACCACGTGGATCGGTGTCGGCGGTGCGCACTCGCGGCGTGCGTCGGGCCTCGGGGACGCCGGCCCCGCCCGCTCCGCCACTCGCCAGTGCCCCGCCCGGATCACGGGCGTCGCCGTCCGTGTTCGGTAGCAGGTCGACCTCGACCGCGTCGATCACGCGGATCGCGGCGGGCCCCGCGACGGACGCGCGGGGGGCGCCGTCGCGATCGCCGGAGACGACCAGCCACACGAGCAGCGCGTGCAGCGCGACCGATCCGACCAGGGCTCGCACGCGTCCAGTGTCCGCGATCTCGGCGCGGTCCGCCCCTCACGCCTGCTGAACGACCGCCGCACCCCCGCCGCACCGCGACCTTCGTCCGGGAGGGAGCCGAGCCCCCTCACCTCACGGGATGATCACGTCGTGGTCATGTCGGGCTCACGAACCGAAGGCGCACAACCGGTGCATGCCTAACGCCTCCGTCTCCCTCTCGCTGTTCCTCGCTGCCACCCTCGGCAGCATCGGCTGCGGTGACGATGTCACCGAACAACCCGCGCCCGACGCCCCGGACCAGCCGATGCCCGATGCGCCGCCCGTGGTCGATCCCTGCCAGCCGACGGCGCTGCGAACCGACCTCGCCTGGCACGGCACCAATCGCACGACGCTGACAGCCTGGCTCGACGCGAAGGGGTGCAAGAGCGCCGGCTACTCGGCGACCGCCAAGCCGATCGCGCTGTTCGACTGGGACAACACGGTCGTCAAGAACGACGTCGGTGACGCGATCACGTTCTACATGATCGGGCAGGGCAAGGTCCGCCAGCCGCCGAACCAGGACTGGAAGCTGACCAACAAGTTCATGACGAATGACGGCGCGCTCGCCCTGACCGCCGCGTGCGGCACGACGGTCGCCGCGGGTCAGCCGCTGCCGACCAACACCTCGGCCGGCGCCGCGTGCGCGAACGAGATCCTCCGCATGTACATCGACAACAAGACCACGACCGACCTGACCGCGTTCTCCGGCCACGACTACCGCCGGATGGAGCCGACGTATGCGTGGACGCCGCAGCTGATGGCAGGCTACTCGCACGCGGAGGTCGCGCAGTTCGCGCTCAACGCGACCGCTCCGATGTTCGCGGCCGCCGAAGGGACGACCCAGACGATCGGCACACGTGCAGGACTCAACGGGTACCTGCGGATCTACGATCAGATCCGTGACGTGATCCTCGCGACGCAGTCGCGCGGGTACGACGTCTGGGTGATCACCGCATCGCCCCAGGATCTCGTCGGTGCGCTCGCCCCGATGGTCGGGGTCCCGGCGGATCACGTGATCGGGATCCGCTCGCTCACCGACAGTGCGGGCAAGCTGACCTACAGCTTCGAGGGTTGTGGTCCGGTCGCACCCGGGCAGGACATGATCAGCTACATCGAGGGCAAGCGCTGCTGGATCAACAAGGTGATCTTCGGCGATGCGACCGCGACGGCGATGAACCGCCGCACGGCGACCGAGCGCGCTCGCATGGTGTTCGCCGCCGGCGACTCGGACACCGACATCGAGTTCCTGCGCGACTCGCAGTACAAGCTCGTGCTCAATCGGGCCAAGACCGAGCTGATGTGCTTCGCGTATCGCAACGAAAGCGATACCTGGCGCGTCAACCCGATGTTCATCCAGCCGCGCGCGATGCGCGCGACCCCGTTCCCGTGCAGCACGACCGCCTGCAAGAACGCCGCAGGCACGGAGGGCCCGTGTCGCGACGACGCGAACGTCGTGATCCCGGACCAGGTCGACACCGTCTACTGACGGCCGGGCGCCTGCGCACACGCCTCGTCTTCGGGCGCGCACCGTGGCGCTACCGCACACCGGGTAGCGTCGCGGAACCAATGAGACTCGGATGATCGCGGTGCGACTCGTTCTTGCAGTGCCTGAGGGCGATGGCATCCGGACCGACGATCACCGTCGAGCGCAAGGCTCGCGCTGCGGTGGTGCGGGTCCATGGTGACCTGATCGTCGCGACCGCGAGGCGGGTCTACGGCGAGCTGCGGACGCTGGGTCGCCGCCGCGACGTCCGCACGATGACCCTCGACTTCTCCGATGCGGGTCGCCTCGACTCGTCGGGAATCGCGGTCGTGTCGCTGATCGCGAGGCAGCTCGAGCGCGCTGGCAAGAAGCTCGAGCTCGCCGAGCTCGCGGATCACCACAAGGCCGCACTCGACCTGATGCCGAAACAGGCCCCCGAGCCCGAGGGTGCCGAGAAGCTGCCCGGTCCGCTCGAGCAGATCGGTGCTGGCGTCCTCGAGG
>Ga0316601_100000953_pt1 | contig 13503 bp, 5 predicted proteins | sample OWC_soil_day5_no_FD_207663 | JGI IMG/M metagenome (GOLD analysis project Ga0316601, IMG submission 207663) | Wetland soil microbial communities from Old Woman Creek delta, Ohio, United States - OWC_soil_day5_noCT | ecosystem: Environmental > Terrestrial > Soil > Wetlands | place: USA: Ohio...
TGGAGCGTCGTTGTGAAGAAACCGGATCGCTACATCGCTGTCATAGAGTTCGGAAAAGTATGGCAGCCCGAAACGCTGGAACTCCCGCTCTCCCATGAAGCCGATGATGTCGTCAAGTAACAATATGCCATCGATTGTCGGGAATGCCTCGCGCTGCACTGCCAGCCATTCCTTGACGAATGCCGTGATCCTTTTCAGCAGTGATTCCGCCTCTTCCGGATGAGTGAGAAGAAGCGTCAGAAACTCTGTCATTCCCATGAGGTAACTGGCGATGTTTAGAGGGCCCCGTGACACGGCAAACCGGATCCGGTGACCGGCGGCTTCTATTCCGGGCTGCGCGAGTTTGAGCCGGTTGAGGACAAACGGCAGAAGTCCGTCGGTTCTGGGATTCGGCGCCGGAAGCATCTCGAGATCTTCCGGCGAAGCAATAACCGGATGTGCGTGAGGAAATTCATTCGGAGGAAATACGCAGCGCGCGCCAAATGCCGACGGCTCTGTGCACATCCCGTATTCAGACCAGAACCCGGGGAGGAACATCACATCGGGGAATTCGTTCAGGGCCTTGAGATTCGCATCCAGCCAGCGTTGATCATTGGTGAAGTAGTCGATGATCCTGATGCCGTACCAGCCGGGAAGCCAGGGACAGTCGATGATGAATCCCACCGGCAGGGGTTCCACAAGGTCACCGCGCACCACCCGTTTCAGGAGATCCCACTGCTGATCTGTCATACCCTTCTCCTTGTCTTCACAGAACAATGTACTCAAGCTAAACTGAACTGCACTGACATTCGACCACGCACTCTGGCATTCAGATTCCTTCAGCAGGCCATTGCCGCCTGTTGTCCATCGCAGGAACGGTAGCATTTCCCAATGGAAGGGATTGCACCGGTTGCAGCGGCGATATCACCCCACCCTCACCGGCGTTCCGTCGCATAGACCTCGTCATTGCCGGAATATTCGAACCACTCATAATAGGCTGTTGTACCGGACGCTTTGCCGAGAGAGGTGGCATAGAGCGCAACCATGCATCCGACAAAACCGCCAGCGACTCTTGTACTCAGGAATGTCGCATCGGCACCCTCTTTCAGCTTGGTCCAGGCATTCTCTCCTGTTCCATAGAGGAAGTTGCAGACTGAACCGTTTGCTTCTATCTTCAGCCGGAGCGGCCTATTGGCATCCTGAGTGCTTATCTCGCGTGTGGCGAGGGCGGTCATACCTGTCTTGTTCCGCTCGTCCGATGCAAACAGCTGTACCAAGGGTTTTCCCTGCCTCACGGATTTGCAGAGATAATAGAAGTGTGTCTCGTTCTGGAATATGAGAATGCCGGCTTTCTCGTTCTCTGCCCCGGGTGTAAAGTGCAGCGCAGTACTTGCAGATCCCCTGAGGTGCTGCAGGCGCCGGCCCAGGAAGCTCGGGTTCATGTTGCCCGAGCAGCTCTCTGGCCGAAGTCTGAGGCCAAGCGCACCTTTGCGCGCCTCCAGAGTATACCACTTCTCATGCGGAGTCCTCAGGAAGACCCAGCTGGGATCCAGCGACTGTGCTGCAAATTCGTCTCTGACAGTGAAATTGCCGCTGTACGGAGTTCCCGAGTTTGTCGAACGGGGCAGAGGATACGGATAATAGTATTGCACTTCCTCGTCGCCCGTCGTGATCACCGGCCACCCGTCGTTCCATTTCACCGGCGCAAGGAATGTTTCTCGTCCTGTGTTGTAGTATCCCTTCTCATAGGGAGGGTAGGGCCTGCACCCAAGAAACACGGCCCACCAGTCACCCTGTTCGGTCTGCACGAAATCAGCATGACCCGTCGATGTAATGGGCGCTTTTCTGTCCGGTCCCAGATGCCGTTGCGTCAGAATCGGATTGCCGGCAAAAGGCACGTACGGTCCGCCGACCGCAGCACTTCGGAAGACGACTTCTGAATGCTGATCGCCAGTCCCGCCTTCTGCTGCAATGAGATAGTAGGTGCCGCCGCGCTTGAAAATGTGCGGGGCTTCGATCCACACAGGTTTCTTCGTAATATCCGTTCCGCCGTTGACAAGGATCTGTTCTTTTCCCGCAACCTTCAGGGTCCTGGTATCGAAGGCGTACATCCGGATCGTCCTGTGGCCATCGTACAGCGGTTTGTCATCGGGGGGAATACTATTATAGACGATGTACGCCTTTCCGTCGTCATCGAAGAACATCGACGGATCGATGCCGTTGATTTCCGGGATCCACACCGGGCTGGACCAGGGACCGCGCGCCGACGGCGATGTCACCACAAAGTTTCCCCCGATGTCCACCAGCGTGCACGTCACGTAAAATAGGCCATCGTGATACCGTATGGATGGCGCGAAAAGCCCTCTCGACACCCCTTGCTTGTCCAGGTTGAGCTGCTCCGGACGATCCATGACATGCCCTATGACTTCCCAGTTCACCAGATCCCGGCTGTGGAAAACCGGGAGCCCGGGGAAATAGGCAAAGGTGGAGGTCACCAGATAATAGTCGCCTCCTACCCGGCACATGCTGGGATCGGGATAGAAGCCGGCAAGGACCGGATTGGAGAATTCCAGCGGAGCCCGTGCGCTTTCCGGTGGACCCAGGTAGCTGGGCTTGAGCCCGCCGGCATCGATCACGAGCTTCTGCAGCACGACACCCGGATCGACCATCCAGAACTTCAGCACGTGTTTTCCAGGCACGCCCACAACGTGCTCCGATGTCACGATTTTCACATTGCTGCTCACCGCATCATTCCACTCCCGCGGGTACAGCCAATCAGGGATTGTGTCGCGCGCATGCATGTTGATACTCTGCGGTGGTTCTGTATCGAACGAGATGCCGTAACAAAGGCCCTTCTGTGCACGGTCGCGTTCTGTGCGGAAGTTCAGCGTCGGGGAGAGGTATGCATGGACCTTCACCTTCCCGGCAGTAAAAAGGTGCATTACATACTCGAGGCAAGGCTTGCCGTCTCCCGGTACCACGCTCGCCGAAGTCACCGGAACGGGCGTCATGGCAGAACCGGTGCGGCCCAGATCGGCAATCCGCTCCCACCGGACATCCGCCGTGCGTACAGCCCTTGTGAAGTGATCGGCCTCCATTGACACAACACCGTCGCCTTCCACAAACCCGTCGAACTTCCGCGGGTCCGGTGAAACGGGATTCTTCAGCACAGCATACACAACGACGCTGGTGTTCCCCGGCCCGGTGACCGTCAACGGAATGCGGCGCGTTCCTTTCGGCGCATTCTCCCAGTCAATGTCGACCGACACACGTTCTTCCGTCCGGGTCGTCCCCTTTGTGCTGCTGAGCCTGACAAAGCCCTCCTGTGCACTGATCGTGTACTGAACCGGCAGTGTTCCCCGCGCAAATACCTCGATGAAGTGCGATTGCCGGTTGTACGGATCGAACCCGGGAAGAACTGCTTCCGCTGTGTCATGGGGCCACCAATGATCAGATCCTTCGATCGCAACACCCATATCAGCGACGGCATTCAGACCTATCGTTTCGACGTGGGGCTGCACATCCCTGTCCGGCTGCTGCCAGGTGGTGTAGCTAATGTGCGTCTGATCCATCATGTGACTCCACTTGCCGCCCGCAAGCGTGGTGTTGTAGTAATGGCTGAGAGCGGAGTCCTTGCGGAAGAGCTCTTCAGCACGTGCCGCCAGGGTGTTTGTAGATGCGCGTCCCTGATCTGCAAAGAGGCGGTTCCGGGCGACGGTCACATACAGCGCATTCAGGTTGGCGCAGGCTTCCACCGGATGGAGCACCAGCTGATAAAAAGCATCCTGTTGGTCAGACGGAATGGATGCAGCGATGCGCCGGGCATCATCGGCCAGCGCAGCATAATCACTGACGACGCGTTCTGCCTCCCGGTAATGGCGCAGGCTGTAGGTCCCAGGTGAGAGCAGTTCGGGTTTTCGCCTCGAGTTATACGTGGTGTATGCCGTCAGAATGCGTCCGGTCTCCCCGGCATGTTGCGCGCCAAACTGCTGCTCCGCCCACACCCGCGCGTACTCCGCTACGCGATCCGCAGTCCACTCCTCGGGATTCCAGGCATAATCCAGGAAGAACTGGATCGGCAGTTCCATCGGCTTGATGTCCCCGACGTTGACGATCCAGATCTGGCGTGCGCCATACTCATAGGCCAGGCGCATCTGTTCCCAGACGCGCGCGATCTGGACTGTGTTCAGCCACTTGTAGTTCCTCGGACCGCCCACGAAATCAAAGTGATAGTAGATGCCGTAGCCGCCCGCACGCGGCTTATCGCCGAGCGTGGGGAGTTTCCGGATGTTCCCCCAGTTGTCGTCACACAATAGAAGGGTCACATCGTCGGGCACGCGCATGCCCCGGTCATAGTACTCCTGGACCTCCTTGTATAACGCCCACACCTGCGGGATGGCGGCCGGGTCTTTTCCGGTCACTTCCGAGAGGATCTGCCGCTGGTCCCGCACAATCTTCTCAAGCAATGCAATGTTTGCATTTTCAGACATCGGTTCGTCGCCGTCGCCCCGCATGCCGAGGGTGACCACGCTCTCGAACGAACCCATGCGGGTTATGCCTTCCCGCCAGAAGCTCTTCAGCCTGGACTCGTTCTGATCATAGTTCCATGGTCCCGAACCGTAACGTCGCCATTCATCATGAGCGCGCATCATTGGTTCATGGTGCGATGTTCCGATGACGATGCCACACTCGTCTGCGAGTTTCGGACTGGCCGGATCGTCATCGTAGAACGCCTCTCCCCACATTGCCGGCCACAGGTAGTTCCCCTTGAGCCGGAGGATCAGCTCAAACACATGCTCGTAGAAGCGCGCGTTGAGGCCGCCGAACTTCTCCCGGGCCCATCCGGCCAGGGCTGGAGCCTCGTCATTGATGAATATGCCCCGGTACTTCACTGCGGGCGGACCATCAACGTGCCGGCCCGGAAGGACATACAGCCCGGCATGGCGTTCAGGCGGAACATCCGCCCACCAGTTCCATGGAGAAACGCCAATCTTCGCCGACACATCGAACATACCGTAGATTGTTCCCCGTTTGTCGCTTCCCGCAATCACCAGGGCCCTGTCAACACCGGCGACAGGCTTCTCCACAATCTCGACGACAAACGTCTCCCACTTTCCCGCAATCTCCCTTACATCAAGCTTTCGCTGTTGCACCAGTTTGTCAATCAGCGGACTCCGGCCAAGCGTGCCGATGAGCACGGCCTCTGCGGCAGAGGGAGTCAGATCCACCATGAGAGAGGGTTCTGCATTGCTGACACGGCGGATATCCTGTTGCAGGAGCCGGGCAACGCGAATGACACCCGAGTACTCCTGCGAGCTCACGCACAACGCCGGTGCTTTGCCATGCGCTGCGAGCGTAAATGCACCGACCTTTGGAGTTGACGAGACATAGGACCCTTCAGCGGCGATCGATTCCTGCGCAATGGCAAGGCATAGCACAACCATGAGCAATGTTGCCGGAAGTCGGACCAGATCATGCCGACTCCGGCTCAGTACCGACGTCATCGTATGCATGCTCGGAACTCTCACCAGGTATCCATTATTAGAACTCCCACATCGCGGACTGTGTCGTCTCTTTATTTCGGAGCCTTTGCCGTTTCAAGCACGGCGTAGAACGCTTTCTTTGGCTTGTAGCTCCGGTCGAAGAGCAACGGGTAGCTCGTACGTCCCGGCACAGGCCAGTAGTTGAGCCAGGATCTCGTGTCGTGCACACCCCAGATGGTGACACGATCGACCACGTCGGCATATGAGACCAGGATCCTGAAGAGGTGCGCGTACCGGTCAGCCAGGACAGTCTGCATGCTGTCGGGAAGGCCGTTCGGGTATGGATTCAGGCTGTCCCGCAGCTCGGCCCTCATCGAGATATCGGCCCCCTGGTAGTCAAACGCAGGAGGAAGAATATCCACGTCCATTTCGGTCACCAGAACCTTCACGCCGATTGCCCTCGCGGCCTCGATGAATGCTTTCAGGTTTTCATCTGTCGGATAGTCCATCCCCCAATGCCCTTGAATGCCTATCGCATCAACCCGGAATCCCCGGGTTTTGAGATCCTTCACCAGCCGCACGGCGGCGTCACGCTTGGCCGGTTTGTCCAGCGAGAAGTCATTGTAGTACAGCTCCGCATCGGGATCGGCCTGATGTGCGAACTCAAACGCTTTCGCAACGAAATCCTCCCCCACTGTCTGCATCCACGGGCTGGGACGGAGTGCGCCTTCATCGGTCAGCGCCTCGTTCACCACGTCCCATCCTTTGACTTTCCCTTTGTAGCGGCCGACAACGGTGTCAATATGGTGCTTCATGCGCGCCAGCATGGCGTCACGCCCCAGAAGCTTGCCGTCGCCGCCGAGAAATGCCTCTCGCGGAGTCTGGTCGTGCCACACAAGAGCATGTCCCATGACGGCCATGCCATTCTTTTCCCCGAATGCCACCAGCCGGTCAGCCGGACCAAAATCAAATGTGTCTGCTGCCGGATGAATATGCTCCCACTTCATGACATTCTCTGCCGTAATGCTGTTGAAGTGCGCAATGACAAGTCCAGCCGCCGCACTATCTCTGCCGGAGACAATATCGTCGTTCAGCGCCGCGCCTATGAGGAAATGGTGTTGAAACGCATCCTTCAGCCGCGGCGGACCTGCTTGCTCCCTGCAGGAGGAAACTCCGAACGCGGCAAGCACCACCAGGGCCGCGAGGCAATACCGTGACAGGTTCATAGAATCCCCTTTCGTATGCGTACCGGAATCATTCCGACTGGCCAATGATGGGTCTCCGGCTGAACCGCTGGAAATACCGGAGGCAGGTGTCTCTCCATGCCGCCGCATCCTTTCGTTGTGTCTCCAGCTTTTTGCTGACATGTATGAAGATTGCCGGATCAACAATTCTCTCCAGTGATGACCAGATTGTGCTCATTGTGTCAACATACTCCGTTCCCGTGAAGTATCTGGTGCACAATTCCTCCCAGAGCGATCTCCTTGATCTGAGCTTCTGGTCCCATCCGATGTGGTGGAACCACAGCAGATACTTTTCAGGACATGTCACGGGGGAGTCAAATTGCTCGCGCAGCAGTGATGGATACTGGCTTACAGCGTTGCTGCCCGTGGAACTCCGGTCATACCCAAGGCCAAGGCTGTCCGCGCGGTGATAGTACGTCGATCTCCAGTCTACTCTTCCCGTATCAAGGTCGGGACCGGGACCATAGTGAAAATCCACCTGCATGATATGGTGCAGACCCAGGGGAGTCATATAATTGACACAAGCTTCCCAGGAACCCATCATCATGGAGTGCACCGTCTTCAGGACACGCTGGTCATTTCCGAACGTCATTCGGATCCAGTCGGCTGCAATGTCTTCTGCACTTTGCGTGTGGTCCCAGGCAAGGCGACCAAAGGCGAACCAGTTCGCCTGTGCGAACAGATGGCCGCACCAGTTCGGCTGATCCCCCGTGTTCGCCACCCCCGCAATTCCGGTCATCCGGTACTTCTGCACAGTGCCGTCGATAATCGAAGCCAGCGATGAACCGGGGCCCTTCGCGAAGGTGTCGAACTGAAGGTATTCCTTCCACATGGGCGCAAGGTACACGAGATGCGTGGAGTGACCGAGATACTCCTGCGTGATCTGTAACTCGAGCATCATCGGCGTGCGGGGCATTGCTGCAAAGAGAGGCTGCACGGGTTCCCGTGGCTGGAAATCCAGCGGACCGTTTTTCGCCTGCACGAACACGTTCCCGCGGAACTGCCCGTCCAGTGGAACGAACTCCTTGTAGGCACGTTTCACGCGGTCGGGGTCACTCTCCGCGTCATAGACAAACGACCGCCACATGACGATGCCGCCGTATGGCTCCAGCGCCTCGGCCAGCATGTTGGCACCATCGGCGTGTGTTCTGCCATACTCCTGCGGGCCGGGCATTCCTTCTGAACTCGCCTTCACGAGAAACCCGCCGAAGTCCGGGATCCCGCGGTAGACCTCCGAGACTTTCGCCTTCCACCATGCGCGCACCGCAGGATCGAGCGGATCCGATGTGCTGAGATTTCCGATTCCGCCCTTTCTGTTACCTTCCTGCTCAAACCGCGCCGAGATCGGCGAGGAGAAGTTGACGGACAGGAATACGCGGATCCCGTACGGCCGGAAGGCCTCCGCCAGCGTGGCTACTTTTCGCACGTACTCTGGTGTCAGAATGCGGGGGTTGGCGTTGACATTGTTGACGACAGTCCCGTTGATCCCGATCGATGCACATGCCCGTGCATACTCACGGTAACGCGGAGAGAGTACTGAAGGAAGTTCGTCCCATCGCCAGAGAGATCTGCCGGCGTATCCCCGCTCAACGCTCCCGTCGAGATTGTCCCAGTGATTGAGCAAACGGTGCTGTATGCGTGGTGTTGAAACGATGTCAAGGCGGCCAAGCGGACGCTGTGTCTGGAGCAGACGAAGGAAGTGGAACGTCCCGTACAGCAGTCCGCGATCACCATTGGCGATGATGAACAACGTCCGGGCACCGCGGATCTTCACTGCTTTGATCGCGTAGCCTTCAGAACCGAGTGATTTAAGAAGTTCCTGATTCGGCGGCACCCCCGCCGCCTTGAAGTACCGGGGCGTCGCAACGATGAGAGCATTGGAGGTCCGGCCGGGTGCATCGAAGGGAATCTCCCTGCCCAGCAGACCGTTCAGCCCATGCCGGAGCTCATTCCTGATTTCCCGGGCCGTGAGAGAGTCGCCCGCAACTACCATCGCACGGATAGACTGGCGGTACTCTTTCAGCCGTACGTTGTCGCTCACGGGTGTGTAGTTCAGCCAGAGGCCGGAGCCGTCATTGGCCGATGCCACACTGGCCGTACACCACGCCAGAAGACAGGTGACAAGCACGACATTCCAGCGACTGTTGCGGATCGCACTCACGTCATCATGAACGGTTGTGGGTGGGAGTTACCGGTACGTATACAGGCGCACCTTCTGAATGCCGTAGGCTCCACCAGGAAGGTGCAGGTGCCTGCCCTGATGGCTCTGGTCGCCATTCAACCGGCGGCCGGCTTTCCAGTTTCCCCGCACAAACTTTCCCTCCTCGATGCTCTCGATTCCGGCGCGGGTGCCGGATGATGCAAAGGGTTCGAATGTCACAATGATCCCGGTACCGGCGATCAGAAACTCGTCCGGAGAACGCATGATGATCATGCCTCCGACCCGTGGTGTATCGGCGCCGGACCGGACCGCATACTTCCAGCTGTACTCGTGTCGTATAGTAAAAGTGTAGCTTCCAAGCTGGACAACCTCCACCTGATCCGCGCTGTCCAGCAGCACACCTGCCATTTCCCCCTTCTCCTGGCTTTCCAGAATGAGTGGTTCCAGCTGGCGGAGCACACCGTACCCGTTCGCAATCTGATTGTGTTCCGGATCCTCAAGCGATTCAATGGAGAACGGACTGTAACCCAGTGCCTTGTGCTGTCCGAAGATATAATACGCATTGGCGACGCTTTGACTGTTGGCTACTTCAGGCACAAACAGAGGGTTGTTCGGACGCGCGTATCTTTCAACCCACTCCTTGAAGTTGGCGAAATAGATATCCGGCGCGAGGAAATCGATCTCCGGTGCTGCTGCTTTCCAGAGATCAAACAGGTGAGGAAGGGGTCCGGCGCTCGGGTACTGCCCGGGCTTATACCCCGGCCGGATCAATGCGGCATTGACAAACATCGGAAGCCTATACTCCTTCTTTCCGGCTTTTGCCACAAAGTTGGTGTACGTTGCGAATTGCCAGGCCATGAACACTTCATCTGTCTCGGGACTCCTGCCGAACACCTCCTCCCATGTGCCGCTCGATCTGCTGCCGCTCTTGTTCCACATTGCGAGCAGCTCGGGTGCCAGTGCGCCCGCATTTTTCCTGATATGGGTGACAAGTTCCGGCGGCACCTGTTCACTGAACGCGGCGTTTGCCAGGCGGCAATGATCGCGCGCTTCGGGAATCATCCCGATCTCATTTTCGACCTGCACCATGAGCACCGTGTGCTGTTTGCTATCCACCACGCGGATGTGTTTCATCAGCGCGGCAAAGGCACGGGCGTCCGCTTTCATGTTCTCCGTACTGAACGGCGTAAGGATTTCTAGCGCCGCTCCATCAGCAGTCCGCGCGCGGGGGAATCGCATCGCATCTGTCTTAATCCAGCGGGGGACATAGCATGACATGCTGTTCTTCCAGCTGCCAAACCAGAGGAAGACAAGCTTCATGCCGTGCCCGCGCGCCGCACCGATCGCACTGTCGACAAGCGCGAAATCAAATTTCCCTTCTGCCGGCTCGAGGAACTCCCAGTACACCGGGACCAGAACGGTGTTGAGGTTCATGGTCTTCAGTGCAGGCCAGTAGGGTCTCATGTACGCCGGATCTGATGCACTGGAATTCCCCAGCTCGCCCGCCAGCATCAGAAACGGTTTTCCCTGCACGATCAGCTGATACGCGGTGCCCTGTTTCTTCAGGTGGGGAAGATTTCCATCACCCTGCGACCGCACGGTCACCGGACTTCCCATGAGGATCAGGAGACCGGCTACGAGTGCTGCTCTGGCTGTCTTCATCATAACACGTTTCTTCCGCGGCTATTTAACAAGGCACATCGTTCGCGATGCTGAGAATTCCCCCGCAGTCAGGCGGCAAATGTACATTCCGGAGGACAGTTGTGATCCGTTGAACCGCACCCTGTACTCGCCCGGCACCTTTTTCTCGTCGACCAGCAGCGCCACCTCGCGCCCGAGCAGGTCATACACAGCGAGCCGTACGGCACTGGCAGCCGGGGATGTGCTGCTGCCAGCGGGAATTGTAAACTGAAGCGTTGTTTCCGGATTGAACGGGTTGGGGTAGTTTTGTTTGAGCGCAAATTGCACAGGCTGCCCGGGGAATTCCTCCACCGCCTGGATCTGATCCCCGGTTCTGAACACTGCCACGGAAGAGTACGAGCCTGGCCCGCTGTCATTTGCTGCGCTGACCCGCCAATAATATGCCGTGGACGCTGCGAGCGGAGACAACTGGTTGACCGTGTCTGCAAGTGTCGAGTCCACGACAAGCGAACTGAATGCGGAGTTGGACGCCACCTGTACGCGGTACGACGACGCTAGCGCTGAAGTTCGCCACACCAGACGGGGGTTGCGTGGCTCGGTCGTGCCGACCGGGGACACCAGCGCCGGCGGAATCGGACGGACGACGTATGTACGCAACCACTGGAGCGCAGGACGCTCGGTGCCGTTGGACCGGACAAGATACCCGTTCTCCTTCCACATGTCTCCCTGCTTGTACCCCCAGTGCGTAATGCCCTTCACTCCCGGATTCTCCCAGAACAGTGGAAAGTAGATTTTGTAGTTCGCAAGCTGAATGCTGTCACTCGCCTCGTTGATGTCAAACTCGGTGATATAGACGGGCAGACCTGTTGCCGTGAGCCTCTCGAGGTTGGCTTTCAGTGTCAGAACAGAATATGCATATGGATTGGGCGAGCCCGCAAAACTCTTGAATTCAAAGTAATGTCCTTGTATCCCTATTCCGTCGACCAACCCTCTCACCCGCAGCGTGTCAATCAGCGCGAGGTACCTTGTTGTGACAGCAGCGTCCTGGAGAACATTGTACTCATTGATCAGGAGTTTCGTCCCCTTCATGCAGTATTTCCTGGCCCACTCGAACGCCGTGACGACCCAATCCCAACCCGTCTTCCCATCGCCGCCCAGCGCGTTCTTGTACACAGGCACGCCGTTGAACGGCTCGTTGACAACGTCAACCATCGACATCGATCCATAGCGTCCACCGACAGTGTCTATCCACTGTTCTACTTTTGTCCTCTGGTGCGCTGAGTCGAGGCCTGCAATCCACCCGGGTTGCTGGGCCCCCCAGATGAGACAGTGGTCTTTGAAGGGATAAGAGTTGTTGATGGCAAAGTTGTAGATCGCGTCAAGCCAGGTCCAGTCGTACGAACCCTGGAAGCCTTCAACGCTTTCCCACTTCCCGGCATTTCCCGGTGTAACCTGGTTCCAGTACTTGCCGAAATCAGCGTGAATTGGCATGCCGCTGGACAAGGCATTTCCCAGGAATCTGCTCTGGCCCTTGGCAAGTTGTGATACGGTCTGCGTCGAACAGATCACAAGCAGGCAGAGGCCGCCTGCGATCGTCGTAACAAACCGAGAAACACCGAACCGGCCGGGCATGAGAAAACCTCCGTCTTCAGGAGATCAAGAGTTGTTGGCAGAGAATTCTTCGCGTTACGGAATGGGAGTGTACGCTCCCACATACACACTGTTCTTTGCCTGTTGACCAAGTAATGTACTGATTTCTGTCGGAAGCTGCTTTGCCGATTTCACCCCGGGGAACGAGGAAACCACCTGGAAATTCTTAAGTCCAATGCTTTTGAACAGCGGCCCGTCATAGGCGGCATAGGACCGGCTGCTGGTTTCAAACGCCGGATTCACCTTTCGCAGCTCTTCCGGCGAATTGAATTCCGCCTGACACGCATCGTTCTGCGCAGGGCTCCAGAGCATCAGCGGATATCTCGGCTTCGCTGCAGACCGCACGTACGCATTATGATCGAATTGATCCAGTTGTGAGCCCGGGAGCTGAGCACAGAGCGCGGCGGGCTGCCAGACAAAAACCAGAGGCCTTCCGAAATCTCTGTCCCCCACCAGCAGGTTGTTCACAAACACGTGACCATCCCTTCTGTCCACGTCTGGTCCGGTGCTGGGATGCCAGCCAAAATGGTCACCCGCAGCACTGCGAGCGTTGCGACCGACGCATGCCATGCTGTTCACAAACGTGTTCTGGTAGATCCGCACATTCGACGCATTGAGAACCATGATCCCGTGATCGCAGTTGACGAAGACATTCCCGGCACAGATGGCGCCCTTCGAGATTTCGAAAAAGAATCCGTTGTCGCTGGGCCAGAGCTGATCGGTGGCTATGGTATTGCCCCTCTGCCCCACGTTTTCGATCCAGTTGTTGATGAAAACCCCATCAACATTGCCGACGTCGTACCAGATGCCGTTGGAATACGGGAGCCCGGTGACGAAGTTGTCGCGGCACGTCACCCGGTAGCTCTGATTGAAAATCTTCACTGCGGCAGGATAGTATCCGGTGATCTGTTCAATATTGTTGCGGGTGAAGATGTTCTTTTCCAGGAGGACATCGTTCGAGGCAATGATATAGACACCTTCCGTGCTTGTGTCACTCACGCGGCAATGGCGGATGGTCAGATGATCTCCCCGGAAGTACCCCGCGACCCGGGAGCAATAGGAAATCGTGCAATGCTCCAGCGTCGTGCCGACGACTTCCTTCCCGTGTTTGGATTCCTCCGATAGGCCTTCCGGCTCCGTGCCCTCGACTTCCAGCGCACGGTACGCATATTGGGTGAATGTGATGCCGCGGATCACGTATCCTTTCCGATCCGACTTTTTGCCATGGCATTCACCGGTTGTGCGCAGAAGGGCAACATCATGCGCAGTAATTTCCACAAGACTGTTCGCCGGGTCAACGCCGATATACACGAGTCCCGACTCATAGTCGATATAGTACGACTGC
>Ga0316601_100000954_pt1 | contig 13502 bp, 11 predicted proteins | sample OWC_soil_day5_no_FD_207663 | JGI IMG/M metagenome (GOLD analysis project Ga0316601, IMG submission 207663) | Wetland soil microbial communities from Old Woman Creek delta, Ohio, United States - OWC_soil_day5_noCT | ecosystem: Environmental > Terrestrial > Soil > Wetlands | place: USA: Ohio...
GACCGAGCTCGACTCCGATCTCGCGGGCGCCGGTGGCGTCGCGCCGTTCACGTGCGGCGAGATCCCCAACGCGATCAGCTTCACGTTCGATGTCTACGGCGGCGACAGCGACGCGCTGTGCTGGACCGCCGCGCAGGAGACCGCGCACGCGTTCGGCCTCGAGCACGAGTACAACGCCGCCGACCCGATGACGTACCTCAACGGGGGGCCGTCGATGAAGCGGTTCCAGGCGACCGACTCGCCGTGCGGCGAGTTCTCGGCCGTGACGTGCCGCTGCACGCAGCAGCCGACCCAGAACTCGTACCAGCACATCATCGGCCTGTTCGGCCCGGGCGCCCCGACCGCGCCGACCGTCTCGATCAAGTCCCCGACCACCGGCAACAAGGTCCAGCCGAAGTTCGTCGTCCGGATCAACGCGACCGACGACGTCGGCATCGATCGGATCGAGCTGTGGATCGACGGCGCCAACACCGGCGTCATCGCGAAGATGCCGCCGTACCAGGTGGCCGCGCCGGAGTCGGTCTCGCAGGGTCCGCACACCGTCGAGGTCCGGGCGTTCGATGTCCAGGGCACGCCGGCGATGGCGAGCATCGAGGTCGACGTCGGCCCGCCGTGCACCGCCTCGAAGGGCTGCAGCGGCGATGACGTCTGCGTGATGGGCGTCTGCCTCCCCGGCCCCGGCGCCCCCGGCGGCCTCGGCAGCTTCTGCACCGGCAACGCGGAGTGCCTCTCGAACGTGTGCATCGGCGAAGAAGGCGGCAACAAGGCCTGCGTCGAGCCGTGCCAGCTCGACCTTCCGGGTGCGTGCCCCGAGGACTTCTCCTGCATCCCCGGCGGCGGCGGCGGCGTGTGCTGGGAGACCGGCGGTGGCGGTTGCTGTGAAGCGGGGAGCCGCCCGACGGGCCCCGCCCTGTTCGCGCTCGGCGTGCTCGTGATGGTGCTGCGCCCGCGCCGCCGTCGCTCGTGACGGGAAGCCCGACCGCGCGCGCCTACGCGCTCGCGATCGTGACCGGCGAGACGCTCGAGGCCAAGCTCGTCCCGCCCCCGGCGGAGCTCGTGATCGAGGACGCCGAGCCCGCGCTGCGGCTCCCTGCCCCGGGTCGCCCCGCCACGCTGGCGATCGTCCCCGGCCGCTCCGCCAAGGTGCCGCCGCTCGCCGGGATGCGCGATCCGCAGCAGCGTGCGCGGATCCTCCACGCGCTCGCGAACCACGAGCTGCAGGCGATCGAGCTATTCGCGTGGGCCTTGCTCGCGTTCCCCGACGCGCCGCTCGCGTATCGCCGCGGCCTGGTCGCGATCCTCGCCGACGAGCAGCGCCACCTCAGCCTGTATCGCGACCGGCTCGCAGCGCACGCGATCGCGTTCGGCGATCTCCCGGTCACCGGTCACTTCTGGAACAAGCTCGATCACCTGACCGGTCCGCTCGAGTTCACGTGCGCGATGAACCTGACGTTCGAGAACGCGAACCTCGACTTCGCCGGCGACTACGCCGCGGCCGCGCGCGCGTGCGGTGATCACGCGACCGCCGAGGCGCTCGATCAGGTCCACGCCGACGAGATCCGCCACGTCCACTTCGGCTGGGTCTGGCTGCGCCGCCTCGCCGGCGACGTCGACCCGTGGCAGGCGTACCTCGATCACGTGAAGTTCCCGCTCGGCCCGAGGCGCGCCCGCGGTGCGCGCTTCGATCGCGAGGCGCGGGTCCGCGCCGGGTTCGACGAGGCGTTCATCGACGCGCTCGCGGCGATCGAGCCGACGCGACCGTCGGGCGAGCCGCGCTAGCGACTACCGACGGTCGAACCGCAGAGCCGCAGAGCCGCAGAGCCGAGCAGAGAGGGTTTCGGGCTTCGCCCGGCAGGGCGTGTGCTGGAGGGATCCACCACAGAGACGCAGAGACCGCAGAGCAGAGAGGTTTCGGGCCTCGCCCGGAAGGGCGTGTGCTGGAGGGATCCACCGCAGAGGCCGCAGAGACCGCAGAGCAGAGAGGTTTCGGGCTTCGCCCGGCAGGGCGTGTGCTGGAGGGATCCACCGCAGAGACGCAGAGGCCGCAGAGCAGAGCAGAGAGGTTTCGGGCTTCGCCCGGAAGGGCGTGTGCCGGAGGATGAACCGCCAAGGCGCCAAGGACGCCAAGCAGCGGGAGGGCGGCTTCGCCGAACGAACGTGTGCTCGGGAACGAGACACGAAGGCAGGAAGGCCACGAAGCAGAAGGCTGTCTCGGGGATCGCCAGCCGGGCATCGAGGCACGTCGTGGCGCGTATCATGAGCGCTCATGGTCGGGACCGCGCCGTTCGTCATCCACGCGAACCTCGATGTCGAGGCGAGGTGGGTCGGGATCACCCTGCCGGCCAAGATCCAGCAGCGGATCAGCCTGTACGCCTCGTTGCTCGCGGCGCTCGCGCCGCCGGCCACCGCGACGGTCGAGGTGTGGGCGCCCGCCGCGGTCGATCCCGCGCGCGTGCTCGCCGCGCCCGGGTGGAATCCACCGACGATGCGGGTCGGAACGCCGCGGGCGCCCGACCTCGCGTGGGCGGATGCGGGCGCCCGTGAGGTCAACGATCGACGGTTCGCGCTCGCGATCGCGACCGCCGAGGGCGCCGAGCTCCCCGGGGCGCACGTGATCGAAGCGGCCGACGAGCTCGCGGACGTCCGCGGTCCGTGGGTGTGCAAGGCGCCGTGGACCACCGCGGGCCGCGACCGCTGTCACGGCGACGGGCCGCCGACGACCGAGCAGCGCACGCGCCTCGAGCGGCTGCTCGCACAGTTCGGCGCGCTGATGTTCGAGCCGTGGTGCGATCGGATCTGCGACGTCGGCATCGTCGGCTTCGTGTTCGCCGAGGGCTCGTTCACGACCGCTGCCCACGGCCTCGTCACCGATGCGCGCGGGACATTCCTCGGGATCGACGTCGCGTCCACCGGCCTTGTGCCCGCCGAGCATGAACGGCTCGACGAGGTCGCGCATGCCGTGAGCCGTGCGCTCACGCGCGAGCGCTATCGCGGCCCGTTCTCGGTCGACGCGTTCGCCTACCGCGCTCTCGACGGCACGCGGCAGCTGCACGCGCTGTGCGAGATCAACGCGCGCCACACGTTCGGCCACGTCGCGCACCGTCTGCACGACCGGCTCGGCACGACGCGGCTCGGGTTCTCGTCGACGCCACCGCCCGGGGCGACCGTGCTGATCGCGCCGGCCGACGACGGCGTCACGGCGTGGGTCGCGTGATCTCGAGGCGCTGTACGGGCACGACGCGCGGCCACGAGTCGCCGGCGCGGTGCAGCCGGCCACCCTGGCCGTGGTAGCGCGGGAACGGATCCTTGGGATCGATCATGGAGACGATCACCTCGCCGCGGCGGGTCAGGAACAGCACCGGCTCGAGGCCGGTCGACGAGGGCCGCTCGAACTTCACGCTGACCCCGGCGGGGGACACCGCCTCGACGATCGTGCCGGTCGGTCCCGCGTCCGGGACGAGCGTCGGGATCAGCCACGCGGCCCGCTCGGCGTCCTCGAAGTCGGGCTTCGCGCCGGTCAAGGTCGCCGCGGTGATCGTCCCCTTGTCGCTGCCGTCGACCTTGATCTGGATCGAGAGGTCCGCGGGCGGCGGGAGGTTCTTGGTCGGGGGCGGCGCCTTGGGCCACTGCTTGGCCTCGCCCTCGTCGCTCGCGCGCGAGCACGCGACGCAGAGCAGCGCCGCGAGGATCACGCTTGCAGTCGACGATCTGCGGGGCATCCCGAAATTGTAGCATCGCCCCCCATGGACGACGTCCTCGCAGGTTGCCGGCGTGCGCTCGATCGGCCCGGGGCGGTGGTCGCGCTGACCGGCGCGGGGGTCTCCGCCGAGAGCGGGATCCCGACCTTCCGGGGCAAGGAGGGGTACTGGACGATCGGTGCGCGCGAGTACCACCCGCAGGAGCTCGCGACCCACGAGGCGTTCGAGGCGATGCCGTGGTCGGTGTGGGCCTGGTACCTCTACCGCCGCGGCGTGTGCCGGCGCGCCGCCCCCAACGCCGCCCACACCGCGCTCGTGCGCCTGGCGACCGCCCTGCCCGACCGGTTCGCCCTGGTGACCCAGAACGTCGATGGCCTCCACCGCCGCGCCGGCAGCCCCGACGCCACGACGTTCCCGATCCACGGTGACATCTCGCTGATGCGGTGCGCGACCGACTGCGTCCCCGATCGCTGGCCGCTCCCCGACGCCGTGCCCGACCTCGCCAGGGGCGAGGACGTCGCGCCCGAGGTCCGCGCGCGGCTGGTGTGCCCGCGCTGTGGCGGCATGGCCCGCCCCCACGTGCTGTGGTTCGACGAGAGCTACGACGAGCCGCGCTACCACCTCGACACCGTGCGCCGACTCGCCAGCCGTGCGGCGCTGCTGATCGTCGCCGGGACCTCGGCCCAGACCAACCTGCCCTGGCAGGTCGTCACGCTTGCGGGGCAGAGCGGCGCACGGATCGTCGACGTCAACCTCGAGGACAATCCATTCGGCGACATCGCGGCGGAATCGGGGGGCGTGATCCGCGCGCCCGCGGCGACCGCGATCCCCGCGATCGTCGACAGCCTGCTCTTTACGAGCTCGTGATCCTTGGTGCAGGGTGTCCCCGATGGCGCTGCCGCCCGACGACCGCATCCCCGAGCTGGTCCCTGACCGGCCCGAGCACGCGACGGGCGAGATCTCGATGCTGCCGCCCGAGGAGGCGAGCAAGGTCGCCGCCGAGATCAAGGCGATCGCCGAGACCCGCGGTGAGGACTCCGAGGTCGTCGAGCTCGTCGAGGCCCAGCCGTCCGGGCGTTCGCGGCGCTCGACGATCCTGCCGCCGATGCCGACGACGGTCGGCGCGACCCCTCCGGAGACGCCGCCCCCCGACGACGAGCTGTCCGCCGACGAGCTCCGCGACGCGTGGCCGCTGCTCGACCTCGACGAGCGCAGCGATGGTCTGCGCGTGTTGCCGCGCGAGGATGCCGAGGAGTTCTTCGTCGCGCTCAACGCCGTCGATCACGCGGCCCTGATGCTGCACTTCCGCCCCGGACAGCGCCGGCAGTGGATGCGGCTGCTCGAGCCCGACGACGTCGCCGACGTGATCCAGCGGGTCGACGATCCGGATCAGAAGAAGGTCCTGCTCGCCCTGCTCGATGCGCCGACCCGCAAGGAGGTCACCGCCCTCCTCGCGTATGCCGAGGACGAGGCCGGCGGTCTGATGTCGACGCGCTACGCGCGCCTGCGCCCGCAGATGACCGCCGACGAGGCGATCGCGTTCCTGCGCCGCCAGGCCCGCGACAAGATCGAGACGATCTACTACACGTACGTCGTCGACGCCGACCACCGGCTGCTCGGCGTGGTCTCGTTCCGCGATCTGTTCGCCGCCGATCCGAAGGACACGGTCGCGGAGATCATGGAGACCGACGTCGTCCGCGTCACCGACGAGATGGATCAGGAGACGGTGTCGCGGGTGTTCGCGGACAACGACATGACCGTCGTCCCCGTCGTCGACAGCACCGGCCGGATGAAGGGCATCGTGACCGTCGACGACATCGTCGACGTCGTCCAGGAAGCGGCCACGGAGGACGCACAGAAGTTCGGCGGCATGGCGGCCCTCGAGCTGCCGTACCTGCAGTCGAGCCGCCGCGAGATGATGTGGAAGCGCGGCATCTGGCTCGTGATCCTGCTCGTCGGCTCGACGCTGACCGCGAGCGCGATGGGGAGCTTCGCCGGCCAGATCGAGCGCGAGCCGCTGCTCGCGCTGTTCATCCCGATGATCATCTCGACCGGCGGCAACTCCGGCTCGCAGGCATCGACGCTGATGATCCGCGCGATGGCGCTCGGCGAGGTCCGCGCCGCGGACTGGTGGATCGTCCTGCGCCGCGAGCTCAGTCTCGGCCTGATGCTCGGCGGCGTCCTGGGCGTGATCGCGCTGCTGCGCGTCGTGATCTGGGGAGCGGCGGGCAGCTACGGCGAGCACTTCGGGCTCCTCGCGGTGACCTGCGGGATCGCGGTGATCGGTTGCGTGCTCGCCGGGACACTCGCCGGCGCGATGCTGCCGTTCCTCCTTCGCAAGCTCGGCCAGGATCCGGCGGCGTCATCCGCACCGTTCGTCGCCACGCTCGTCGATGTCAGCGGGATCCTGATCTACTTCGGCATCGCGAACCTGGTCTTGTCGGGAGTGCTGCTGTGATAGGGTGCCACCGACGATGTTCGCCACGCGCGTGTATCACTATCGCGACCCCGCGGCGGTCATCCTCGGCCTCAAGGAACTGCGCAAGCAGGGCCTGACGCCGCGCGGCCTGCTGTTCGTCGCGCTCGATCCGCGCGGCGAGACCAACATCGCCGTGCCCGAGGACCTCGATGCCGTCGCCAGCATCCGCGTCGGCGACAAGCTCTCGCTCGTCTCGCCGTTCGAGGGCCGGCTCTTCCACTTCGATGCGGTCCACCGCCTCCCCAGCGACACCGTGCTGTGGAACGGCGATCGCCGGCTCGGCGACACCGGCAGCGCGCCCGAGGTCGCGTGCGCGATCTCGGAGTGGCTCAAGGGCAGCTCCGCGAAGAACGTGTTCCTCGGCTGCACGCCCCACGTCCCCGGCTCGTGGTGGACCGTCGATCATCTGTCCGCGGTCACCGAGCTCCACCAGCTCGGCTTCCTCGACTGCGTCGTCACCTCGAACGGTATCCTCGCGCGCAAGATCGACAGCCCGCTCCTCTACCACCTCGAGTTCCAGGCGCTCGCGCAGCACGGCTCGCCCACCGAGGGCTGGACCGAGGTGTTCACCTCCGAGCTCGGCAACATCCTGCTCGTCGAGCGCCGCGTCCTCCAGTACCGCCTCGTGATCACCTGCGAGCGCGGCCTCATCGAGATCGACGTCAGCCACCTGCCCGACCTCGTGATCGAGACGGCGCGCGTCCCGATGCGCTCGGGCTTCGGCGTCGTCGGCCGGATCGACAACGGCGCGTTCGCCGTCACGTCGGGCACCGTCGAGCCGTGGGGCCTCACCAACATGAGCCCCGCGATGCTGGTCGGCTCGCCGACCGAGAGCCTGCTCGAGCTACCGAAGACCTTGCGCGCGATGCCGCTCGACGACTGAGATACCGCACGGATCAGGGTCGCAGGAGCGCGGGCCGGCGTCGCGGTTCCCGATGTGTCTGCGGCCATGGGCTCGTAGCTCGTCGCGGTTCGCTCCGGCGCTCGCGTGCCGCTGCGGCGAGACCGCGAACACGCTTGCTTGCGCCGGGTGCAGGGCCCCTCGCTCGTCCGAGAACGGCCGAATCGAGACTCCACGGTGGTGCCATCTCGAGAACCGCCGGCGCTCGCAAACCCGGCCGTGCAATCCATCTCGCTCGTGACCCTGCACCCGGCGCTGCGCGGCGCGTTGACGAGCCCTGCTGCAAGCTGGCCGTCGATCCCCGAGGCGCGATGCCGCTCGACGACTGACCCGAGCTTCTCGGAGCGGTCACGTCACAGGCGAGCGCAACGTTCCTTGCGAAAGGCGAGCGCGGCCCGCGCCGCGTCGGCCACCTTGTCGGGGCCGTCCGCCATCCGCTGCAGCGCGGCCACCGCCGCCTCGGTCCGGCACGAGAACTGTCGAACGGCGAGGTACCGGATCGCGGTGTCCGGGTCGTAGTTCCGCTCGAGACGGCCGACCATGTCCTCCGGGCTCACCTGCCAGCTGAAATAGTCCTTGAGGGCCACGCAGGCCGACACGGCGACGGCGGGGTCGGGATCGATCGCCGCGCGTACGAGCGCGGGCACCAGGGCAGGAAGATCGAGCGGTGCCCCGCTGCTCCGCCACCAGACCGCGTAGTGGAAGCCTTTCACCACCGTCCTTCGGACGACAGGGTCGGGACTCGACAGCGCTTCGATCGCCGGCCCGAGATCTGGCTCTCCCATCCGGCCGAGCGCGAGCGAGATGCTGGTCTGGGTCCGCTCATCGCTGTCGACAACCTGCGCGAGCAGCGTCCGCGTGATCTCGGGGGATGGGGGGATCTTGCGCAGCACCGCGACAAGGTTGGAGCGCAAGGATCGAGAACAGGGGCCACTCCGGCACAGGCGAGCGATGGTCGAGGTGGGGAACTGCCGATAACAGGTCGCCAGCGGCCCGTAGATGAGGCGTTCGAGGACTTCGTTCTCGTCCTCGAGCGCGAGCAGGCGGCCCACCTCGCCACACGCCGCCACTTGCGTCGCCTTGAGGCCGCTCCGACCGGAAGGATCGATCGCCGAGGGATCACAGCAGTTCCACACGAGGCTCCCCGCGGTGTACTGGCGATCATTGACGCGGGCAGATCGGGCGAGATCGCGCTTCTCGTAGAACGCGTGCCTCTCGACCGACTGGCAGGCCGATCCGATCACGGCGATCAGCAGCAGCAGGGACGCTCGCATCAGCGCACCGTCACGGAGGTCTTCGGGATCGAATCGGTCCGGATCGCGGCCCACAGCTTCTCGGGCGTCGAGTAGAACTCCGCGTTCCCGGCCTGGGGGTACCGCGACGTGCCTCCGTTCGACAGTGACGACGAATGCTCGGGATCGAACGCCTCCCAGCTGGAGGTGGCCCGCAGTGCTCCGGTCTCGTCGATCGCGATCATGGGGGTGGGCTTGTGTCGACCGAACCATGGCGGCGCGAAGTGAACCTCGACCGGCAAGCCAAGCCCCTCGAGCTTGTACCCCGCGTTCGCGAGCACCGCCGCCGCCATGTCGTCATTCATACCGTGGATCTCGAACTTCGTGATCTGCGTGCCCGCGACCCGACCGGTTCCGTGATCGAACACCTCGACCTGGAGCCTGGCCACGCCAGCCCGACCCTGCTTGTTTCCCGCCAACCGCCGCTCGCCGAGCCCATCGCCGAACATCGCAGGCTCCTTCGTCCCGAAGTATCCGTCCATCTGCGAGACCTTGTCCGCGCCGACACCCAGCGAGCGCTGGGCCGTCAGCTGCGCGAAGCCGTGAGCTGCCCCATGAAAGGTCGTCAGGGCGATCTCATGCAGATCCGACCGCTGTACGTCCTTCGTCATCTGCTCCAGTTCCAGCGCAGAGATGGATCCCGTCCGGATGCGCGCGCCGACACTGTTGGCGATCACCTGCTTGCACTTCGCCTCCGCGAGCACCAGGCCTTGGTAGAAGAGCTGGACATCTCGTCGCATCGCATTTTCGTTCTCGGCTCTCTGCAGCGCACCGTCTACGATCGTCCCCGTGATCGACTGGACCGAATCGATCGTCGATCCGGCGACGTAGTCCATTGCTGCCTGCGACAGCTTCGAGTGCGACCGGAGCACCGAGCCGACGACGGGCCCCATGAGGTTCCCGAGCATCGAGGTCAGGATGCCTTTCGCGAGTTCCTTCCACGCGGCCACCGCCTCCGGAGGGCGACTCAGCGCCGATAGATCCTTGAACTGGTCGGCCCCCGTGGTGAACCCGACGAACGCTGCGTCGATCGCGTTGTTGAACACATCTGCAGTGGCTCTGATCTCCCTGGCCTCGCTATCGGCCCCCTCCGTGGACACCCGCGCGAGTGCCTGCGTTGATTCTTTCGACAGCGGCCCCAGGCCGACATGCTGGCGCAGCAGATCGAGCTCGCTCAACGGCCGATCGAACGCCGCCAGCAGGCGCGCATTGTTCTGGCGCAGGAAGATCCAGGCGCGAATCTGTTGGACGGGCACACTCGCCGCGGCGATCGCGTCTCGCAGGGTCTCGGGTTCGGCGGCGTTCGACTCGTACAGGGTCCGTGCATGCTGGAGGCGCGCCTCCAGCGCACTGGTCACCGTGTGCACGATCGCGTCGCGGCCGTCCTCGGCGCGAACCGTCACGACCGCCGCACCACGGTCGCCGTCGGCCCCACCGTTCTTGGCTGCTTCCTCGCGGTGCTTGGCATCCGCGCTGGCTCGACGGACATCGATCTCGACGAGCTGCAGGTAGGCAGCCTCGGCCACGACGCGGACGCTCTCGATGGCCTCGGTGACGGGGGCGCCGCGGTCTGCGTGGCTGGCAGCTGGATCACGGTCCCACCCTTCGCAAGTTGCGACGTGGAAGGCGCGGCCACTACCAACGAGGGCAGTGCATCGGTCACCGGGCCGCGTGACGTGGCCGCCGTGGCCTTGCGCGACATCGGAGCCTTCCCCAGCTTGTCGACGATCCGCTGCCGCGGGCCCGCGTCCAGGCGAGCCACACGTGCGGCCACCTCGTCACCGGAACCCGGGCGATAGGTCTCGATTCGCTGGACGAGCTGCCGGCGCTCGTCTTCGTCGAGCGATTCGGAGAGCTCCGAGACTCGGAGCTCGAGAACGGCCTCCGGTTCGCCGGCCTCGAGGATGCCGCGGAGTCGCGCGTCGGCCGGCGCGGGTCCCTGGTCGCTGCCTCCCGACTTCTCGAAGGTCGCGGCGAGTCCCGCGCTGCTGAGGGCGCGCGTCTCGTCGACGACCAAGGAGCTCGGGCTCGACGAGAGCACTGCCGCGCGAAGCAGCGCGTCTCGCTTGGGCGCCGTCGCGAGGTACTCGACCAGGCGAGTGCGACGAGCTTCGGTGAAGCGCATGAAGGTGGCGGCCACCGGATCGTTCGCTCGGTTGCGCTGGATGCGCTTGACGAGGGTTCGTCGCTCGGCAGGCGCCATGCGATCGAACCCAGCCTTGAGCTCGGCTTCCTGCCGCTCGAAGCCCGCGTGCGCGCCCTCGTCTGGTGCCCGCTCGCAGGCGGCCAGGATTTCGGCCTCGTTCGAGAGCACGGTGAACCCGGACGGTGGCTCGCTCAGGCCCTTCGCGACGCCGCGCCGGCCATCCAGTTCCGCGGTTACGCCGTCGAACCGCTGCCGAGCGTCGGCAGTCAGGTCGCCGGCCGTGGTCCGTGCCAGCTCCGCACATCTCTCGGCGTGCCCGAGCGCGCCCTCGAGGCGCGCACGCTCGGCTGCCCACTGCTCCGGGTTGTTCGCCGCGTGGGCGGATCGAACCGCCTGCATCGTTGCGTCGACTCCACGTACGCCGTGCTCGAGGTTTCCCAGCGCACGAGCCGCCTTCTCTCCCGCGGAGGGCTCTCGCGATCTCGGCGCGTCGACATAGCTGGCGTGTGCGTGATGGGCGTGATCAAAGGAACCGGCCCGGGCCATCCGTTCGCTCATCCCCGGCCTATCGAGCGGGGCGCGTTCGGGTTGCGTCGCGTCTAACTAGCGACGCCGGCTCGCCCTTCGGAGCGCGCGATCAGGGCGAGCTGTAGAGACCGGCGAGCGCGAGCATCGCGAAGCCGAGCACCATCACCGCGGTCAGCGGCCACAGCCCGATCGCCACGGCGGCCGCGTTGTAGAGCCCCTCGGCGAGCTTGGTGCGTGGCGCGGGCGGCGCCGGTGGCGGCGTCACGAGCTGACCTTTCGTCCGGACGACGCGGGCCTGTGGCAGGGAGTCAAAGGTCAGCATGGGAGTCACCAGTATGGATTGAGATCAGGACGCTGCCAGCGGCTCGTTTGTTCACGGTGTAACGTCCGTCACCGATGGCGCCTCCACTGGCTGACGTATCCCTGGGTTTTCGCCGCACCTACCTCGATCACGAGGGGGTGACGGCCCAGCTCCGGGCGTGGGTGGAGGCCTACCCGCACCTCTGCCACCTGACGTCGCTCGCCCGGACCCCCGAGGGGCGCGACGTCTGGCTGCTGACGGTCGGACCGGACCCGACGCGGATCCGCCCCGCGGCGTGGGTCGACGGCAACCTGCACGCCGCCGAGCTCGCCGGCTCGAGCTGCGCGCTCGCGATCGCCGAGGACGTGATCCGGCTCCACGTCGAGCCCGAGAGCAGCGACCTGCCCGACCCGATCGCCGCGCGGCTGCGCGAGGTCCTGTTCTACGTCGTCCCACGGATCTCGCCCGACGGCGCCGAGCACGTGCTGAAGAGCGGGCGCTCGCTGCGCAGCGTCCCGCGCGACGAGCGCGTCGAGCGCGGCCGCCCGCGCTGGATCGCCGGCGACGTCGACGGGGATGGCGTGGTGCTGGCGATGCGGATCCGCGATCCCGGCGGCGAGCTGGTCGAGGCTCCGGGGTTCCCGGGCCTGCTGGTCGAGCGCACGATCGAGGACGAGGGGCCGTTCTACAAGCTCTACCCCGAGGGCACGATCGAGCACTTCGACGGCAAGAAGATCCCGTCGCCGTTCTTCCTCGGCGACAACCCGATCGATCTCAACCGGAACTTCCCGTGGTCGTGGGCGCCGGCGCACGAGCAGATCGGCGCGGGCGCGTTCCCGGCGAGCGAGCCCGAGGCGCGCGGCGTCGTCGAGTTTGCGACGAAGCACCCGAACATCTTCGCGTGGCTCGACTTCCACACGTTCGGCGGCGTGCTGATCCGACCGCTCGGACACGCGCCCGACGCGAAGATGGATCAGGAAGACCTCGCCGTGTTCCGCCAGGTCGAGGCGTGGATGACGGAGCACACGGGGTATCCGACCGTGTCAGGTCACGACGAGTTCCTCTACGAGCCCGACAAGCCGCTGCGCGGCGACCTCACCGACTACGCGTACAACCAGCGCGGCGCGCTCAGCTACGTCGTCGAGCTGTGGGACCTGTTCAAGCGCCTCGGCATGGAGCGCCCGCCGAAGTTCGCGCAGTACTACGAGCGCGTCACGCGGCAGGACCTGATCAAGCTCGCGTGGTGGGATCGCGACGAGAACGCGGGACGCTCGTTTCCGCCGTGGCGTCCGTTCGATCATCCGCAGCTCGGCACGGTCGAGATCGGCGGCGTCGATCCGCGCGTCGGGATCTGGAACCCACCGCTGCACGAGCTCGCGTCGATGTGCGCGTCACAGGCGCAGGCGTTCCTCCGCGTCGCCGCGCTCGCGCCGCGCCTGCGTGTCGGCCGCATCGATCGCCACACGCTGCCCGGCGGGCTGACGCGCGTCGAGATCGAGGTGCTCAACGACGGCTACCTCGGGACGTTCGGCTTGCCGTCGGCGAAGAAGCTCGACTTCAACGAGCCGCTGTACGCGACGGCGACGACCGAGGGCTGCGAGCTGGTCGATCGCGGCAGCGCGCACCAGATCCTCGGCCACCTCGACGGCTGGGGCCACGGCCTGCACACCGGGCAGAACCTGCCCGCGTATCCGGGCACCCGCGGGACCACGCACGCGGCGTGGGCGAGCTACCTGGTGCGCGGCACCGGCACGCTCGACCTGCGGATCGGTTGCTGCCGCGCGGGCTTCGTCACGCCGTGCGTGACCGTCTAGCGCCGTCGGCTGCCGCCCACGGGGTGCGATATTTCCCACCCGCTGGCACGTGGTACGAAGAGGCGTGGCCCGCTACGCGATCGGTGACATCCAGGGCTGCATGGCGAGCCTCGAGCGACTGCTCGGCCTGATCGACTTCTCCCCGATCCGCGATCAGCTGTGGCTCGTCGGCGATCTCGTGAACCGCGGGCCGCGCTCGCTCGACGTGCTGCGCTGGGCGCACGGCCTGGGGAACGTCGTCACCTGCGTGCTCGGCAACCACGACCTCCACCTGCTCGCGCGCGCCGCCGGTGCGGCCGACGAGAAGAAGCGCGACACGCTCGACGACGTGCTCGCCGCCTCC
>Ga0316601_100000955_pt1 | contig 13499 bp, 17 predicted proteins | sample OWC_soil_day5_no_FD_207663 | JGI IMG/M metagenome (GOLD analysis project Ga0316601, IMG submission 207663) | Wetland soil microbial communities from Old Woman Creek delta, Ohio, United States - OWC_soil_day5_noCT | ecosystem: Environmental > Terrestrial > Soil > Wetlands | place: USA: Ohio...
TGGCAAGTGCTGGTCGACAGGCAAGGATCGATAGGAGTACGCGCTGACTGGACGAGGAAGATCTCCAGTCTCACGACTTTCAACCCTGGTCTCTCAGTTATCCATTATCGACCATCTTTTCGGGCTCTGGCCGTAGAGCATGCACCGTTGCGCGCGTGGGGATGACACGGCAGTCCGCGTTGAGAAGACCTCCCTCTCTCACGATGAGGCATTGGGCGTCGACCTTGCCGGTCAGTCGGCCGCCGCGGCCGATCTCGACCCGTTCAGCTCCCCGGACTTCACCGCGCACCTCGCCCAGCACGATGAGGGTCAGGGCCCGGACCACGCCTTCGACGATTGCCGTCTCACCCACGACCAGCAAGTCACTGGCGCGGACTTCACCGCGCAGCGTGCCTTCGATGCGTGTAGGTTCGGAGAAACTGAGGCGTCCGCTGACGACCGTGTCGCTTCCCAGCGATGTCCGAATCGACGGCGCCGGGGCGACGAGGGGCGTGTCGGCAGTCGGGGGGGGAGCAAGAGCGCCGTGATCGCTGGCTTTGATCGGCGGTGGGTTCGTTTTCGGTTTCCAAAACACTGCGCTCTCCTGCTGCTTCCCTCAGGATTGGAAAACGTGACACGCAACCGCGTGGCCTGGAGTGCCGACGGTCAGTGTCGGTTCCAGCGAGCGGCATCGTTCTTCGACGAACGGGCAACGGGGATGGAACGCACATCCCGCAGGCGGATGAATCGGGCTGGGGACGTCACCCGGGAGAATCATCCGGGTGCGTCTTGCCTGGGGATCGGGAACCGGGACTGCGGAGAGTAGCGCCCGCGTGTACGGATGGCGCGGGTTCCGGTAGAGTTCGGCGCTGTCCGCCAGTTCCACAATCTTGCCGAGGTACATGATCGCCACCCGGTGACTGATATGTTCCACCACCCGGAGGTCGTGCGCGATGAATACGTAGGCCAAATCCATCTCCTCCTGCAAGTCCTGCAAGAGGTTGATGATCTGCGCCTGGACCGACACATCGAGCGCCGAGACGGGCTCGTCGGCCACGATCAGCCGCGGTCGGACGGCCAAGGCGCGCGCGATGCCGATCCGCTGGCGTTGCCCGCCACTGAATTCATGCGGATAGCGTTCGGCGGTGTCGGCTTGGAGGCCAACGCGCTCGAGCAACTCGATGACACGGTGTCGCTTTTCGGCGCCACGCGCTAGCTTGTGGATCTCGATCCCTTCGCCGATGATTTGCCCGACGCGCATGCGTGGATTCAACGAGCCAAAGGGATCCTGAAAGACGATCTGCATCTCGCGGCGCTTCTGCCGCAAGGCCGTTGGGCTCAGCGTCTGGAGGTTTTCGCCGGCGAACAGGACCTCGCCGGCGGTCGGCTCCAAAAGGCGCAGGATCAGCCGGCCCAGGGTCGATTTCCCGCAGCCGGACTCGCCGACCACGCCGAGCGTCTCACCGGGAGCGACGGTCAGATCCACCCCATCGACGGCGCGGACAAACTGCCGCGGCTCGAAAAGACCGCCGCGAACCGGGAAGTGTTTCTTCAGGTTGCGGGTTTCGATCAGCGGCGTCATACGCGGTGCGCGGAAAGGGGCCCTTCAGGTTAGCATAGCCAACCCGGTTCCGAGGCCCGCAGGCAGGCAACCGCGTGCGGGCCATACGCGGCGTCGAGTGTGGGATCGGTATCCGCACAACGTGCGACGGCCGCGGGACAACGGTTGCGGAAGTGACAGCCAGACGGCAGATGGAACGGATCCGGTACGACGCCAGGGATGGCTTCCAGGCGGGGCGCTTTCTCGGCGCCGACCTTTGGAATCGAGCGCAACAGGCCGCGCGTATACGGATGTAGCGGAGTGGCGAAGATCGCCTCGACCGCAGCACGTTCGACGATCCGGCCAGCATACATGATGGCAACGTCGTCCGCTCGTTCGGCCACGATACCGAGGTCGTGCGTTACCAGGATGAGCGCCATCCCCAGTCGCCGCTGCAAGCCGGCAAGCAAATCGAGGATCTGGGCTTGGATCGTCACGTCGAGTGCGGTCGTGGGCTCGTCGGCGATCAGCAGTCGCGGGTGACACGACAGCGCCATGGCGATCAGGACCCGCTGACACATACCGCCGCTCAACTGATGCGGGTAGTCATTCACGCGGCGCTCTGGCTCTGGGATCTCGACCAGGCGCAGCATTTCGATCGATCGCTCTCGTGCTGCCCGTCGGCTCAGCCCCTGGTGCAGTCGCAGCGCCTCGGCGATCTGGTTGCCGACGGTGAACACAGGGTTCAATGAACTCATCGGCTCCTGGAAAATCATGGCGACCGCATTGCCGCGGATCTGCCGCATCTCCGCTTCGGTGAGTGCCAGGAGATCACGACCTTCGAGAAGAATCTGCCCGCTGACGCGTGCGGTGGGCGGGGTGAGCCGCAGGATCGACAGCGCCGTCAGGGTCTTTCCGCAGCCGGACTCACCCACGAGGCCTAGCGTCCGACCGGGATCGACGCTTATGCTCAGCCCATCCACCGCTCGTGCCTGACCGTGAGGCGACGAGAAGCTGATGCGCAGGTCACGCACCTCTAAGAGTGCCACGCGGCTGTCTCTAGCAGCCGTAGAAACAAAGCGGAAGCGCAACGCGCGTGGCGGCGCCGGTGCGCGTAAAAACCAGCCACGCGTTGCGGCCCACCGTTACGGTGGGAGAAAGCTACAAAATACTGGCAATACGCTCGGTCGCGGACCGCGCGCCTACTTCTTTTGCTCCATCTGCTGGCCGCAGCACTTCAGCGTACCGGTTCCCCCTTTGGTGACAATGACTTGCGAATTGCACTTCGAACAGATGTACATTTTCCCCAGTTGATTGGCCATGACGATCCTGATCTCCTTCCGGCGCGCTCCAGGCAGGTGCCGCTGCGCCTATTTCCCTTGAAAAACCGGCGTCCGCTTCCGCAAGAACGCGTCGATCCCCTCCTGCCGATCCCGTGTGGTCTGTAGCAAGACGTACAAGTCCTCTTCAAGGCGGATGCCCTGGTCGAGTGTCATGTCCGGTCCTTTAAGGACCGCCTCCTTGCCATAGCGGAGAGCCACCGGGCCCTTCCGCTTAAGCTCCTCAATCAGGGTGTCTAGCGCCCGAGCGAAACTCGTGCGCCTGACCACACGCGACACCAAGCCCAGCTGTTCTGCCTCAGCCGCATTGAGCGTCCGCCCAGTGAGCAGCATGTCGAGGGCACGCATCCGGCCGATGATCCGCGGCAGGCGCTGCGTGCCTCCGTGCGACGGCAAACGCCCGTTGGTTAACTGCGGCAACGCGAAGCGCGCCCCTTCCGCGGCGACCCGCAGGTCGCACGCCAATGCGAGTTCCATCCCTTCGGCCAGGGCATCACCCTGGATGGCGGCCACCACCGGGCGCGTCAGTCGCCCGATGGCCGCGACCCAGTCCATCTCCCGCTCCCAGTTGCCGCCTGCCTCCACGCCCAGGCAAAAGCTCACGCCCGACGCGGCTACAACAACAATGGCGACGCGGTCGTCCAACTCGATCTCAGCGGCGGCAGCGCAGAGTTCCTGCGCCAACTCTTCTGTGATGCGGTTGCCCTGGGTGGGGCGATCCAGCGTGAGCCAGGCGACGCCGTCGTCGATCCGCGTTCGCAAGCCGCGTACCGCAACGCCCGCGCTGGCGCGTTTTCTCACGCCTTTCCTCCCGTCAGCTGTGTGCGGAGGTCCTTCTTGAGCACCTTGCCCATGGGATTTTTGGGCAACGCGTCGATGAACTGAATAACCTCGGGTTTCTTGAAGCTGGCCAGTCGCTGGCGGCAGAATTCGATGACCTCTTCAGACGTCAGCTGGACACCCGGGCGTGGTGCGATCACCGCGGCGACGCGCTGTCCCCACTCCACATCCGGAATGCCGATCACCGCCGCTTCGTCGATACCGGGGTGCGAATACAGGACCGCTTCCACCTCCGCCGGAGCAATGTTTTCACCGCCGCGAATGATCATGTCGTCCTTGCGACCGGCGAGGAAGATGTACCCGTCTTCGTCCAGCCAACCCATATCGTGCGTCGGGAGCCAACCGTCCTTCTGAAACGGGGAGCTGTTGGCCGTCCCCGAGCCGTACCCCTTCATCGCTCGCGGTGTCCGTACCCAGAGTTCTCCAACCTGTCCGTTCGGCAACTCTTCGCCCTCGTCTCCGACCACCTTCAGTTCCACATCGGGCAGCGGGCGACCGATGGACTTCAGCCGCTTGAGCCGGAGTTCCACCTGCTCGGGTGTCCCGTCGAGTCGGTGATCGTCCGGGCCCAGCACGGTAAGGGTCGAGGTGGTTTCGGTCTGGCCAAAGGCATTGACGAACCCAACGGTGTTGGGAAACATCTCAATCGCACGGCGGATGACGGGGAACGGCATCTGCGCCCCGCCGTAGGACAGGTTCTGTAAGCTCGAGAGGTCGTACTTGGCGAAGTCCGGGTGGTCGATGAGCTGCTTGACCATCGTCGGGACCAGGAACGCGTGTGTGACCTGTTCCCGGTGCACCGCTTCCAGCCACGCGCTGGCATCGAACTGCCGCAGCAGTACCAACCGGCGTCCAGTGAACATCGAGGTCATGATGTTGGTGGCGCCTGCGATGTGGTAGAGGGGCACGCACAGCAGTGCTGTCCCACGCGGGCTGCCGTCCGCCAACTCCACATTGGCTGTCACGTACGCCGTGAAGTCGTTGTAGGTCAGCATCACGCCCTTGGGCAGGGCGGTGGTCCCGCTGGTGTACATGAGGATGGAGACGTCTTCGTCGTCGACTTCCGGCGGCTCGAATTCCGGCGCGGCGTCGGTTATGAGGGCATCGAAATGCAGGAAGCCGTCGTGCGGTGTTTCCAACGCAATATAGGTCTGCACACACGTGAATTTCGGCCGGAGCTGCGTGACGGCATCCATATAGCGGTCGCCGACGCACAAAACCTTGGTTTTTGCGGTGGTGACCATGTACTCCAACTCGTGCAGTTTGGCGCGATAGTTGAGCGGCAGGAACACGGCACCAAGTGCGGCGGCCGCGTAGTACGCCTCAACGTATCGGTCTGAGTTGGTTTGCAGAACCGCGACGCAATCGCCGCGACCGACCCCGATTTCCCGAAGGGCGTTCGCCAGACGCTGAATGTTCTGCCAGAGCTGCCCGTAGGTCAGGCGCTGGGTTTCGAAGACCAGAATCTCCTGGTCCTCAAACATGGTGGCCGGGATGCTGACAAAGTTAGAGGTATTCACGGGATGCTCCGCTTTCCAATCGTAGATTCAACCGATGCTCCAGCGCCAAGCCGTCAGGCAGGCTCATGTCGAGGCCGGCATGCACGGCCTGCTTGGCGCTTGCCACCAGTTGTGGGGGCAGTTTGCACAGTCGGTGCGCCAGGTCAATCGCCGACGCATGCAGCCGTGCCCGTGGAACGATCCGGGTGATGATGCCGAGCCGCAAGGCTTCGCGAGCGTCGAGCCAACGACAGGTCAGGACCAGATCCAATGCACGTCCGAGGCCCAGGGCCCGCGGCGCGGTCTGCGTGCCCGCGACGCCGGGGATCATCCCGAGGGCGGCTTCGGGAAAGGAAAACCGCGCATCGGGCGCGGCGATGCAGAGGTCGCAGAGAAGTGCGATCTCGAAACCGCCGCCAACGACGTATCCGTGCACCGCGGCGATGGTTGGTTTTTGCAGCGTGAGGAGGACATGCCACACATCGCGATGCCAGCGTGCGTCGCGGGCACCCACGGGCGACGGCGCGGTGCCGAACTCCCGAACGTCGCCTCCGGTACAGAACGCCGGGCCGTTGCCACGTAAGACCACGGCGTGCACCTCCGGGTCGTCGCGGATGGCGCACAGCGTTTCGAACAGCGCGTCGCGCATGGCCAGGTTGTACGCGTTCAAGACATGCGGCCGGTTCAGCGACACGATCCCGATCGCGCCGTCCTTTTCATACAGCACGGCAGGAAGCTCCTGCGGTGAGGGCGCCGTCGTCCGCGCCCCGGGGGCGTGCGACACTAGTCACTCGAGGGCAACGGCTTGGCTTCCTTCAGTTTCATTTCCTGGTCACAGCAATTCACCGAACCCGTCCCCGGCTTGTTGCAGAGCACCTCGGTGCCACAGCTTTCACACATGTACCGCTTGCCCAATTGGTTTGCCATTGTCCCTCTCCGTCCTTTCCTGCGTGTAGGGTGGCGATTGCCGACCCGCGTGATTCCACTCTAATACGACGACCGCCCATAGAACGGCAAGGCAACGACCTGTCCGGTCGCGGTGCCCTGCGGCAGAGCGATCTGCAGTGCGGTGGTAGGTTCCCAGCACGCACTGCGCACATACGCCAGCGCGATCACTGCCTGCCGTTCAGGTGACCAGACCGCACTGGTGATCGCGCCGACTTCCTTGTCCACATGGAAGAGCCTCGCATCCGCCGGGGGGACTTCGTGCCCCGTGCAGACCAGGCCTACGAGCTTGCGGTGGATCTGGCCGCGTGCACTGACCCGTTCCACTACCTCTTGGCCGAGATAGCAGCCTTTCTGATAGCTGATGGCGGCATCCAGACCCGCTTCGAGAACCAGGACCGAATCGTCGAAGTCCACTCCGCACCAAGGAATGCCGGCCTCCAGCCGTAAGACATTGAGTGCGTCCGTGCCCACCGGTTCGGCACCGGCGGCGTGGCAGCGTTCCCGCAACTGCAGTGTCAGTGCCCGATCACCGAAGACCAGATAGCCATTCTCACCGGCGTGACTGACTGCGGCGACCCGGACCCGTGCGCCGTCGAACGTGAACTCGCGATGATCAAGCGGCCGCATCCCCTCCACCGTGCTTCCGAGGACGCCGATCAGCGTCCGAGCGGCTTGCGGTCCCTCCACTGCAACCAACGGCGCCCACAGCCCGTCCGCGGCAATCTCAACGTCGTCGGCAATGATGTAATGATCGAGCGTCTCCCGGACGGTTGCTTCCCGTATCGCTGGGACATCCAGCCAGAATTCGTCGGCCAGGGCGTAAGCGCGCAGATCCGACACCACTTTGCCCTGAATCGTCAACAGCGCCGCATAGACCCCTTGTCCGTCCTGGAGTCCGGCGACATCGTTCGTCATCATCCCCTGCAAGAAGGTCGTGCGGTCCGTTCCGGTCAGGCGCAACAGTCCCCGGAAGCGCGCATCGAGCAGCCCGCACCGCTGCCGCACCGCCGCCCACTCGCTCTGCGGGTCCGAGAAAACAGCGGCCAGGGCCGGCTGGATAGACGGCAACCCGGTGTTTTGGTGAAGCCTGTCCCGCTGGGTGTTCATTGCCTACTCACAAACAGAACTGCGTAACAAAATCCGCTGGGCGAAAAAAGGCCCGGCCGGTTACGGTTCCGCCCCCCCGGTCAGCACCAGGTCGTTGCGATGGATGACCTCGTCGGTCAGTTGGTACCCGAGGACGCTCTCGATGCGGGCCGAGTGCAGCCCTTTGATTTGCTCCAATTCAGCGGCGCTGTAGTTGACCAGCCCGCGGGCGAATTCGCGGCCCGACAGATCGATGCAGCGCACGCACGCCCCGCTGTCGAACTTGCCATGGACTTCGCGCAAGCCTTTAGGCAGCAAACTGCGGCCTTTTTCCGCAATGGCTTCGAAAGCGCCCTGGTCGACGACCAGGGCGCCCGCCGGTTTCAGGGTGTAAGCGATCCAGTGTTTCCGCCGGGTCAAGCGGTCGCCACGCGGCAGGATCAATGTGCCTGCCGTGCGGCGGGCATCAAAGACCGCCGGCAGTACCCCCGCGTGGAGCCCGTCGGCGATGATTGACGGGATACCCGCGGCGGCTGCTTTCTTCGCCGCCGCGAACTTCGAGGCCATGCCGCCGGTTCCGAGGTCGCTGCGGCCGTCCATCACGTACGACGAGGCGGCGCGGGGGCGATCCTCGACCACATGTACCAACTCCGCGTCGGCGTGCGTGCGCGGGTTCTTGGTGTAGAGTCCGGCGACGTCGCTGAGCATGACGAGCAGGTCCGCCTCGACCAACCCGGCGATCAGTGCGGACAGGTTGTCGTTGTCGCCGAAGTTTCGCAGCTCATCGATGACTACGGTGTCGTTTTCGTTCGCCACCGGAACGACGCCGGCCGCGACCAGTGTCTCGATCGTGTGCCGCGCGTTCAGGTAGCGGCTGCGATCGGCCAGGTCATCATGGGTCAGGAGAATCTGCGCCACCTGCGTGCGGTGCGCTGCGAAGTATTCCTCATAAAGGGCCATCAGATCGATCTGTCCGACCGCGGCCGCGGCCTGCCGCTGCGGGACGGTTTTCGGCCGACTCTTGAGTCCGAGGCGTGCCATGCCCGCGGCCACGGCGCCGGAGCTGACCACCACCAGTTCGATGCCGCGCTGGTGCAGTCCGCAGATCTCCTCCGCCAGCGACTGCAGCCGCTGCCGGTTGATGCCGTTGGGGCCCGACAAGATGCTACTCCCGATCTTGATAACCGCACGGCGCAGGCGCTTGAACAGGCGGGGTTTATGGCTCAACTGTGGATGTGCCGCGGGGCCGGAGGTCATTCCCTCTCCTCGCGCAGCGCCTCTCCGGAAAGGGAAGCGGGATCGGCGATTGGCGGTGCCGTCCCGGCCGCCGACTCTTTGCGCAGCGCCTGCCAGCGGCGGCCGGCTTCGCGCATGAGTGCCGCAACGCCTTCGCGGGTCGCGGCGGAGATGCCCCACAGCGCGATGCCCCGCTGCGCGAAGCGCGTCCGCAGCTCCGGGTAACGCTCGCGCGCTTCCTGCAGATCGAGCTTGTTGGCGACGACAATTTGCGGCTTCGTCGCGAGCGCGGCGTCGAACGCCCGCAATTCCGCATTGATGGCATCGAAATCGGCCATCGGATCACGGCCGCTCAGCCCGCTGATGTCGAGCAAATGGATCAATAGTGTCGTGCGCGACACGTGACGCAAGAACCGGTCGCCAAGCCCGCGCCCGCGGTGCGCCCCTTCGATCAGGCCCGGGATGTCGGCGAGCACGAAACTGCTGTCCTCGTCGAAGCGCACGACTCCCAAATGGGGGACGAGGGTGGTAAACGGGTAGTCGGCGATACGGGGGCGGGCCGCGGAAACGGCGGCGATCAGGGTGGACTTACCCGCATTCGGGTATCCCACCAGCCCGACATCGGCCATGAGGTGCAGTTCCAGCCGCAGGCGTTTGTCCTCGCCGGGTGTTCCTGGTTGGGCGTAACGGGGCGCCTGATTCGTGGGCGTGGCGAAATGGGCGTTGCCTCTGCCGCCGCGTCCGCCATGGGCGACGATGCAGCGTTCGTGCGGGATGCGCAAATCGGCGATCTGCTCGCCGGTCTCCACATCCGTCACCAGGGTGCCCGGCGGGACGCGGACCAGGCGGTCCTCGCCGCGCTTCCCGTACTGTTCCTTGCCGCGGCCATGTTCGCCGCGCCCGGCTTGGACGCGCGGTTGAAACTTGAAATCCAGCAGCGTGGTGAGCCCGGGATCGACGACAAACACGACGTTGCCACCGTCACCGCCATCGCCTCCGTTCGGGCCACCGTGCGGCTTGTACTTTTCACGCAGGAAGCTCACACATCCGCGACCGCCATCGCCGGCACGGACGTGCACTTCCGCTTCGTCAATGAATTTCATCTCCGCTGCTGGCGGAGGTTAGCCGCGGCGTGCCCAAAAGAAAAGCCGCGGTGCGAGGAGACCTCACACCTGCCCTCTCCGAGGGGGAGAGGGAGTATCATGGGGGAAAAGACTACGCCGGAAAGATGTGAACCTGGCGCCGGTCTTTGCCGACACGCTCGTACCGCACGATCCCGTCGATCAATGCGAACAGTGTGAAATCCCGCCCCATGCCGACATTCTTGCCTGGATGAATACGGGTGCCGAGTTGGCGCACCAAGATGTTGCCGGCCTTGGCCAACTGCCCGGCAAACACCTTTACGCCACGCCGCTGTCCCTGGCTGTCACGTCCGTTACGGGTACTGCCTTGCCCTTTTTTATGCGCCATGACTGTGTGTCCCTGTTTCGATCCCGGTTACGCGAACGGCGGTGAACTGCTGACGGTGTCCTTGGTGCCGGCGATAATTCTTGCGCCGTTTCTTCTTCAAGATCAAGATTTTCTTGGCTTTTCCCTGCTGCACGACCTGGGCGGTCACCCGGGCCCCGGGCACCAATGGCGCGCCAACGTGAATCGCGCCCTCATCTGCCGTCATCAATACTTCCTCGAACGCGACGGCGGCGCCGGGCTCACCCCCGAGCTTCTCGACGCGGATGATATCTCCGGGGGTCACGCGATACTGTTTCCCTCCGGTACGAATCACTGCATAGGTCATGGCTGGTCTCCAAACGACGAAACGTCAGGAGTAGAAGAACCGCGCGATATTGTCAACTCCTCCGTCGGGCGGTATGGAGCAGCTATGTCCGCGATTGCTCTCGCGTTGTATAGCCGGCCCGGGTGCCACTTGTGCGCGGAGATGAAGGCGGTGATAGAACCGGTGGTACGGGAGCTCGGCTGCACGCTGGAGGAGATCGACATCAGCGGCCGGACGGAATTGGAAGCACGGTTTGGAATGGAGATCCCGGTGCTGTGCGTCAACGGTCGCAAGGCATTCAAATACCGCGTGACCGAACTCGAACTGCGCAAGCGGCTGACCCGGGAAGGCGGGGAGCGAGGCTGACGGATGCCTAGCATTGCGGTGGATGCGATGGGCGGGGATTTTGCCCCTGAAGAGGTGGTCAAGGGCGTCGCACAAGTTTCGCTGCGGACGGACATTCAGTGCACGTTGGTTGGGAATGAGCAGGAGATCCAAGCCATCCTCGACCGCGTGCCCTATAACCCGGAGCGCATCGGGGTACAGCACACGACAGAGTTCGTCACCATGGCGGAGGATCCGAAGGTGGGCCTCCGGCGCAAGCGGCGTGCGTCGGTCCTCGTCGCGGCCCGTCTCGTCGCCGACGGGCACGCGGATGCCGTTGTCACCGCTGGCAACACCGGTGCGGCCGTCATCGCCTGTACACAGTGTTTCAAAGCCATCCAAGGCGTGTTCAAGCCGGCGCTCGCCAGTGTCTACCCGCGGCAGACGGAGTATCCCGGGCAGGATCAATTGGCGTTGCTGCTTGATGTCGGCGCCACCATACGCTGCGACGCCACGGAGTTGGTGCAGTTTGCGATCATGGGGAGCGCGTACGCCCGCCACGTGTCGAAAGTGCCGAACCCACGGGTGGCGTTGCTCAATATGGGGGTGGAAGAGACCAGGGGCGGCGACATCCTGGTGGAGGCCTATCATCGGCTCAAGAACTGTCGGGGAATCAATTTCGTCGGGAACATTGAAGGCACCGACTTGGCCAAGGGCAAGGCCGATGTCATCGTCTGCGAGGGACTCTTGGGAAATGTCGCGCTCAAGATTCTCGAGGGCGTCGCGGAGGTGGTTGTCGACCTGGCCGGCACGGCCCGGCGTGAGAGTTGGCGGTGGAAGCTCGGTTTCTTCATGCTCGCCGGCAGCATCGGCCGGCTGCGTGACCTGACGGACTATGCCATCTACGGTGGCGCACCCATCTTGGGCTTCGAGCACGTCATGATCAAGTCGCATGGGCGGTCCAACGCACGCGCCGTCGAGAACGCCATCAAGGTGGCTGCCAAGGCGGTCCGTGACGGGGTCACGCAGGAAATCGCTGCGGGAATCGAACAGGTGTGATGACCTTCTGGCAGCGCTTGGGTCGCGTGTCGAAGACGCAGTCGCCGATCGTCTTCCGCTGGGATTTGGATAAGACCTACCTGCAGACCGACTTCGATTCCTTGCGCGGTCTGGTGCGAGTCCCGTTTGAGAAGCCGCAGGATAAAGTCGCCGTCCCCGGCGTCGTGCCGCTCATCCGGGGCTTGCGGGACGCGGCGACGGAAGCCGGTCGGGAGGTGCAGATCTATTTCATTTCGGCCAGCCCAGCGCAGCTGGCCAAGGCGATTAAGCAAAAACTGGCCCTCGACGGCATCGAGTACGATGGCATCGTCTTCAAAGACCAATTGGGGCACCTGGTGCGCGGCCACTTCCGCAGCCTGCGTGAACATGTCGGCTTCAAGCTGACGGAACTGCTGAAGAGTCGGCGGACGGTACCGGCGGCGTCCCGCGAGATTCTGTTTGGTGACGACTGGGAGTCCGATCCGATCATCTACTCGCTCTACGCCGATATTCTCGCCGGTCGCATCGACGGTGAAGAACTTGGTGAGGTGCTGCGTGTCATCGGCGTCCACCCGGGTTTGATTGCCGAAGCTAAGGAGTTGGCCGCGGGTGCCGAGCACGGCGACGCGGTGACGAGAATCTACATCAATCTGGAACGCCGCACCCCGCCGACCCGCTTTCGCTCCTTTGGGCCGCGCCTGGTGCCGACCTTCAACTATCTGCAGACGGCGGTCTGTTTGTTCGCAGACGGCTACCTTGCGCTACCGGCGGTGGCAGGGGTGGCGGAGAGTCTGATCGAGGACGCGGGGTATACGCCTAGCGCCTTGGTGAATTCGATGGCGGATCTGGTGCGCCGGGGGCACGTGCCGGAGGCACCGAGCCTTGCGGTGCGGGACTTCTTGACGCCGCGCGGGCTGATGCCCGCCGAGAGGCGACGTGGTCTGGTGGCCGCTGTGTGGCATCGCGTGGTCCGTTGGGTCCGGCAGGCTGGGGCGCCGGCCAGCCCTCCGATAGATGCCATTGATTACCATCACCTCGTCACGCAGTGGCGCGCGTTAGGGGGTGGTCGATGACAGAATATTGCGTGGTCTTGGTAACCGTTGGGTCAGCGGAGGAAGGTCAACGGATCGCCCAGGCGCTTGTGGGCGAACGGCTTGCCGCGTGCGTTAGCGTGGTGGGTCCGCTCAGTTCGACGTACCGCTGGCAAGGCGAAATCGTGCACGAACAGGAACGGCTGTTGATGATCAAGACACGCGCCGCGCTGTTTGGCGAGATCGAAAGGCGGGTGACGCAGCTCCATTCGTATACGACGCCGGAGGTGATCGCCGTGCCGGTTACGGTGGGATCCACGGGCTACCTGGACTGGCTCCGTGCCGAAACGCAGCCGCATTGACGGCCAGCGTCCTAGAGGCGCCGCAGCGGTGGTGACGGCCGGAGACCGCCCGTGCGGGGGGCAGTGGTGCCGCTCGCGTATGTCGCGCCTCGGTTGTGTGGTTCGCGGCGCGACGAATCGACGCTCTGGCGGGAGAGATCGAAGTTCTTGATGCGAATGCGCAGGTTGTTGGCGCTGTCCGCATTGGCCAGTGATTGCTCTGCGGAAATGCGACCTTGCGTGTACAGATCGTAGAGGGCCTGATCGAACGTCTGACCGCCTTCTTGCGCGCTCTGTTCGATTGCTTCTTTGAGCCGGTCGATTTCGCCCTTTTTGATCAGGTCCCGCGCCCACGGCGTGTCGAGCAGGATCTCGAGCGCAGCGACCCGCTTGCCGTCAACCCCCGGCACCAGCCGCTGGGAGATGATGCCACGCAAGTTGAGGGAGAGCTGCAGGTGGATTTCAGGATGTCGGATCGGGGGGAAAAAATTCAACACGCGTTCGATTGCTTGGTTCGCGTTGT
>Ga0316601_100000957_pt1 | contig 13484 bp, 8 predicted proteins | sample OWC_soil_day5_no_FD_207663 | JGI IMG/M metagenome (GOLD analysis project Ga0316601, IMG submission 207663) | Wetland soil microbial communities from Old Woman Creek delta, Ohio, United States - OWC_soil_day5_noCT | ecosystem: Environmental > Terrestrial > Soil > Wetlands | place: USA: Ohio...
GAGCTGCGGGCCTACCGCACGATCGACGGCGGTCTGGAGTCGGCCGCCCCCGTGCCCGGCCGGCCGCTGCACGAGCCGTTCCTCGCGCCTGAAACGGACGCCGCCCCCGAGCGGCTGGTGCTCCTCGCGGCAGGCGGGCACCTCCTCGCCATCGGCCGGACGGTGGAGCCGATGCTGGTGCCCCTCGACGTAATCCCGGGGCGGAAGCTCCCCCCGGAAGTGCTGCCCGACATCATCCGCAAGTACTGACCGCGCCTCACGCAATGGGGCCTGGCGCCATTCAGACGGACGCGGGCGGGCCGGTGGAGCGGCGGTAGAGCGTCAGGTAGGCGCCGAGGGCGCTCAAGCCGAGGAACTGGAACACCAGACCGCGGAACAGCCACGCCAGCAGCTGCAGCGGGACGACGGCGAGGCCCGCCATCGGCACGAACGCGATCAGCCCGAGGCTCGTCGTCGCGATGAGCGACACGACGGTCGCACCGATCACGAGCAGCAGCACGATGCCGAACACGCCGAAGGTGAGCCCAGGCTCCGCCCGGAGGAACGTCCAGACGCGGCGTGCCGACGAGCGCACGCCGCCGTCTTCGACCACGATGACCATCTGGACGAGGAGGTAGAGGAAGTTCACGAGCGTGATCCAGACCGCCAGCGCCGCAGAGCCGAGCCCCGCGACCGCCGTCCAGCCGAGCTGCCCGCCCGCCAGCCACGCCTCCCCGCGAAACAGCACCGCGAGGTACGCCGCCGCCGACGTCACGTACACGAGAATCAGGATCAGGCCGAGGCGCAGGAACCGGCGGAAGTAGCGGCGGCAGCCCGCGTCGTACCGGTCCACGGAGAACCGCGCCGCCGTCCAGAACGGATCCAGGCGCAGCGGCGGTTCCTCGACCGCGCCCGCCTCACGCTCGGCCTGCGCGAGGACCGCGACGGTGCCGCCCTTCAGCAGGAACATGAACGCCGAGCCGGCCAGTCCGACGATGGCAAACGCCAGCAGGAAGGAGATCAGGGCGGGCGGTTCCGCGGCCAGCGCCGTGGCAACGAACGTGGCGTTCTCCCGGATGTCGGCCGAGAACAGTTCGGGAAGCTCCCGGCCCAGCACCAGCACGACGAGCAGGACGCCGCCGAGCACGGGCACGCTCAGCAGCATCTTGAACGTCGATTCCGCCATGAACTGGATCACCGCGACCTGCCAGTTCGCAGCCGCGACGAGCGCCCCCCGCTTCAGCACCGTCTTGACGTCCACAGCAGCGCGCATCCCGGCTCCGAGTTATAGCATGCTTCGCGGCCTGCCGCCGCCGGCGCTTGTTCAGCCCGCCCGGCAGGGCTATGCTGCAGACAACCGTGCGCGTGACGCTTCGACCCCGACCGTGGCGCCTGCTGGCCTGGTTCCTCGCCGCTCTCGCGCTCGTCTGGCTGTCCGGGCGCGTCTACGAGGCCCGCACGCTGGGCCGCACGGACGAAGCGGGTCGGCAGCTCATTGCCGACAGCGTCAGGCAGGAGTTCAACCGGCTGAGCTCGTCGCTCGACGCGGCGGCCGCCGCTGCGGCCCGGCAGCGCGACTTGATGCTCCGCGCGCCGGCCGACCAGGCTGCGGCGCGCGAGTTGTTCGCCGCCCTGGCCTCGGCCGACCGGGCGCAGGTCGCCGTCACGGTGTACGCGACGGACGGCTCGCCGCTGGCCTGGTCCGGGCGTCCGTCGGAGCTTCCCGGCGCCAGGATCAACGGTCCCGCCGCCCTCCTCGTGGCACCGGGCTCCTCCGGGCTGCGACTCGTGCTCGTGCATCCTGTCGACGCCCCCGACGGCGGCGCCGGCCGCCACGCCGGCATCGTCCTGGCCGAAGTGCCGCTGCCCACCAGCCGCTCTCCGCGCGGCCTCGGCGCCGAGGCGCTCACGTGGGTGGGCGCGGCCGTGCCCGTGACGCTTCGCCCCGGCTACGAAGGCGGCGGAGAGTCCCGCTCTCCAGAGGCATTCGTCCTGGCCGATCTCGACGGCCGCGCGCTGCTGGAAGGAAGCATCCGCATCGGTGACGTCGCGGCGGCAAGGCTCACCGTGCGCGCCCGGACGATGGCGGCGCTGGTCGCGCTGACTGCCCTCTTCATCGCGTGGCTCTCGGTGCCGGTGATCGCGTGGCAGCGCAGGGCGCGCACCCCGGAGGCGGTGGCCGCCCGCTCGGCGGTCCTGGCGGCGCTCGTCGTCGGCGCGAGGGCCGTCGCCTGGGCGGCCGTCCCGCTGGCTGGCGCCGAGGCGCCGCTCAGCGGCGCCCAGTCCGTGTCGGCCCAGGCGCTCTGGTGGTTGCGGTCCCCGGCCGACTTCCTCCTGACGTCGGCCGCCTGCCTCGCCGGCGTGATGATCGTCGGCGACATCGTGACGCGACTTCGGATCGGCCTGCGCCGGACCAGGGTCTCCCCCGCCGGCGGCTGGGCGGGGGCGCTCGCGTTTGGCCTGGCGCACGTCGCCGCGGGCATGGCGTCCGCCGCCCTGCTCGCGTGGTACCTCGGCCGCGGCACGCTGCTCTCGGGCATCGCCGGGATCGACTGGCTCCGCTACTCGCTCAGCCCATGGGACGCCGCCCGGCTGGCCGTCGCTGCCGGCCTGGTGTGCATGCACGCGTCGGCGGTCTGGGCCGCGGCCGCGGTCCTCCGGTTCGCGGCCGGCTGGTGGCGGGTCCGCCCGGCCGGGCCCGAGCCGTTCGGCGTCCGGGTGGCCTGGGTTTTCCCCGTCCTGTTCTGGGTCGTGGTACCCGGCGCGCTGGACGCCGCCTATCCCGGCTGGGTGCTCGTGCCCCCGGCGTTGCTGGCCGTGGCCCTGGCGCGGGGAACGGCCAGGTTCCTGCGCTGGCGCCGCCACTCGTCGCAGGCCTCGGCGCTCGTGGCCCTGTTTCTCGCGCTGGCCCTGCCGGCGGTGACGTTCTACCCGGCGGCCGTTGCCCAGGCCGACAGGACGAAGCGCCGCGTCGTCGAGACGCGGCTGGCGCCCCAGGCCATGCAGCAGCGCGACGAGGTGCAGGCCCGCGTCAGGCGGGCCATGACGCAGGTGGACGCCGTGCCCGGCCTGACCGACCTCGTTCGCTCGCAGGAACCCCCGGCCGCCGGGCAGGTCCCGACGGAGTACGCGTTCCTCGTCTGGTCGCAGACCGACCTGGCCACGTATCGCCTGACCTCGGCAATCGAGCTGTACGGCGAGGGCGGCGCGATCACCAGCCGGTTCGCCTTGAACCTGCCGGAGTATACGCAGGCGCAGCAGCGGTGGCAGGAAGCCGGGTGCGGCTGGGAAGTGTTCGAGGAAGTGTCACCGTTCGGATCCGAGGAGCGGCGGCTGCTGCACGCGGGCCGCGGGCTCTGCGTCGAGGAGGACGGGCGGACGCGGATGGTGGGAACCGTCGTGATCCACGCGATGCTCGACTACGGCTCGCTGCCCTTCATCACGTCGCAGAACCCGTATGTCGAGCTGTTCCGGACCCCGGTGACCTTCGACGAAGAGACGCGGCTCGGCCGCGACGTCGAGTTCGTCGTGTACGGCTGGAGCCTGAGGCCCATCTATGCGTCGGGCCTGACGACCTGGACGCTCGATGCCGGCACCTTCCGCCGCGTCTACGCCTCGCGCACGCCCTTCTGGACCCGGCAAGATGCCAGCGGCAGGCGCGACCACGTGTACCTGGCCAACGACCGGGGCGGGATCTACGCCCTCGGCTACCCGGCGATCTCGCCGGTCGGCCACCTCGTGTCGCTCGCGGAGCTGGTGACGCTGGCCGGTGCCGTGTTCGTGCTGCTGATGCTCCTGCGATCGGCGGGCATGGCGGCCGCCGGCGTCGGTGGCGAACGGGGCCGCGACCTGCTGCACGAGATCCGGGCGAGTTTCTACCGGAAGCTCTTCCTGGCGTTCGTCGCCGTGGCGGTCATCCCGGTGATCACCCTCGCGTTCGTCGCGCGGGCCTACATGATGGACCGCCTCCAGGCCGACGTCGAGGAGGCCGCGATCCGCACGACGACGGTGGCCCGGCGTTTCGTGGAGGACTCCAGCCGCATCCAGGAGCGGGGCGAGGGTGCGGCCATCACGCTCAACGACGACGCGATTGTCGGGATCTCGCGGGTCATCGACCAGGACGTCAACGTCTACGACGGCGCGCGCCTGGTGGCCACCAGCGAGCGCGACCTGTTCGCGTCCGGCCTGTTGCCGACGCGGACCAGCGCCGACGTGTACCGGGCCATCGTGCTGGATCGGCGCGCGACGTTCGTGGGTGAGGAACGGTCGGGCCGGTACCCGTACATGGTGGCCGCCGCCCCGCTGAAAATCGCGGGCCTCAATGGCCTGATCACGGTCCCGATGACGCTGCGGCAGCGTGCCATCGACCGGGAGTTCGACGATCTGAACCGCCGGATCCTGCTGGGCGTGCTGGCGTTCATCCTGATCGGGTCGGCGCTCGGCTACTGGATGGCCGAGCGGATCGCGGACCCGGTGAATCGCCTGCAGCGCGCCACCGCGCGGCTCGCGCGCGGCGACCTCGACGCCCGCGTCGCGGTGACGTCATCGGACGAGCTGCGGCGGCTCGTCGAGGCCTTCAACAGCATGGCGGCCGAACTGCAGCGCCAGCAGGGCGCCCTCGAACGCACGCACCGCCTCGAGGCGTGGGCCGACATGGCGAGGCAGGTCGCGCACGAAATCAAGAACCCGCTGACGCCCGTGCAGCTGTCGGCCGAGCACCTGCGCCGCGTGCACGCGGATCGCGGCAAGCCGCTGTCGCCCGTGCTCGAAGAATGCGTGGACTCCATCCTCGGCCAGGTGCGCCTGCTTCGTCAGATCGCCGCCGAGTTCTCGAGCTTCGCCTCGTCGCCGACGCCGAGGCCCGTGGCCACCAGCCCGGCCGAGCTGGTGGCGGAGGTGGTCGAGCCCTACCGGGCGGGAATGCCCGCCGGCATGTCCCTCGCGGTCGACGTCCCCCGCGACCTGCCGCCCTTCGACGTCGACCGCAGCCTCGTGGGCCGCGCGCTCACGAACATGATCGAGAACGCGCTCCACGCCATGCCGCGCGGCGGGTCGCTGCAGATCGGCGGGCGGCTCTCGGACGACGGGCGCGCGATCCGGCTGGAGATCCGGGACACGGGGGTCGGGATGGACCGCGCCTCGCTCGATCGGATCTTCGAACCCTACTTCTCGACGAAGGCCGTCGGCACGGGACTCGGCCTCACCATCGCCAAGCGGAACATCGAGATTCACGGCGGGACGATCGCGGTGGACAGCAGCCCGGGGCGCGGCACGACGGTGCAGGTGGAGATCCCGCGAACAGGCCCGGCCGGCGCCCCGGAGGCGTCAGGCTGACGGCGGCGCGCCCCGGCGCCGGAACCGCGCCCACACGGCGCCGGCGAGCCCCATCAGCATGTAGAGGTACGCGAGCCCGAGCAGGACGATGTGCGGGTGGAGCTGGATGACCGCGATGACGAGCGCGAGCAGCGCGAGCACCTTGTAGGAGCGCCGCTGCTGCGTGTCGACGGTCTTGAAGCTGTTGAAGCGGATCGTGCTGACCATCAGCAGCGCGGGCACGATCATCACCGCGAGGGCAATCAGCGCCCACGTCGGATCGTGGAGGCCTTCGGGGTAGAAGAACACCGTCGACGCCGGCACGGCCGCCGCCGCGGGGCTTGGCATCCCGACGAAGTGGCGCTTGTCGGTCGCCTTGAGGCTCTGGATGTTGAACCGCGCGAGCCGGATGGCGGCCGCGCTGAGGTAGATGAACCCCGCCGCCCAGCCGAGGCGGTGGAGCGGCGCGAGGCCCCACAGGAACGTGAGCACCGCCGGCGCGATCCCGAACGACACGACGTCGGCGAGCGAGTCGAACTCCACGCCGAACGCCGTGGCCGTCCCGGTCATCCTGGCGATGCGGCCGTCGAGCATGTCCAGCACGACGGCCACGCCGATGAGGGGGGCCGCCACGTCGAACTCGCCGCGGATCGCATAGAGCACGCACAGGTAGCCGCAGAACATGTTGCCCATCGTGAGGAGGCTGGGCAGCAGGTAGACGCCCCGCCGCAGCCTCGGCCGGCGCTCGGCCCGCCAGCGCCGGAAGCCAAGGAGATCGAACTCGCCCTCCTCGTCGTCGCCCCGCCGCGCCTCGCGCTCCGGATTCACCATGTCGCCACGACCGTTTCACCACTGCGGACCCGGTCCCCGGCGGCCACGCGCAGCGTCGCGCGCGGCGGCAGGTAGAGGTCGATCCGCGACCCGAATTTCATGAGGCCGTACCGCTGCCCCGTTCGCACCGCGGCGCCCGGGCCCACGCGGCAGACCAGCCGCCTGGCGAGCACCCCCACCACCTGGCGGCAGACCAGCACGCCGCCGTCACGCTCGATCCAGACGTCGTTGCGCTCGTTCACGCGGGCCGACTCCGGCCGGTAGGCCGCCAGGAACCGGCCCGGCGTGTAGTCGACGCGCGTCACGCGGCCCCCGATGGGAATGCGGTTGATGTGCACGTCCAGCGGCGACAGGAAGATGCTGACTTGCTGCCAGGAGCCGGGCGGCGCCGAGGCAGGCTCGGCCTCGCCCGCAATCAGCACGCGGCCGTCCGCCGGCGAGACGACGGCATCGGGCTGGTCCGGGACCGTCCGCTCGGGATCCCGGAAGAAGTAGAGCATGAAGGCCGCGACCACCCCGAACACGGCCGCCGGCCACGGCCACACCCATGCCAGGAGAAGGGCCGGCGCCAGGAACCCGATCACGAACGGCCACCCGGCCCGATCGATCCGCATAGGCTGCCTATTCTACTGCGCCGGCGGCGCCGGGCGCCGCCGGCCCTGAAAACACCAACAGCCAGCGCCCGATGCCGGACCGCTGGCTGCTGGAACCCTTCCGCGGGCTCGGCCCGCGCCGCCGCGCCGTCTACGCCGGGCGCTTCGCCTCGACGAACCGCCGGATGATGTCCTCCATGCGGTCCTTGAGCTGGAGCTTCCGCTTCTTGATCGTCGCCTGTTCGAGATGTTCCGGTTCGGTCAGGTGGGGCTTGCCGGCAAGTTCCGCGAGACGCTGCTCGAGTTCCTTGTGCCGGCTCGCCAGCTGCCGGAACTCGTCGTCGGTCTGGAGAAGCATGGAGCGGTGGTCCTGCACGTTGACGGTCATGCTTTCCGCCTCCTTGTTACGGGGCTTGCGAGAAGCGCGCGCGTGAGCCTGTGAAGCAGCATCCAGAACCTTACGGCCCGAGGGCGGCCGAAGGGGTCACAATCTGTACTTTCCCTAGGCGAACGGTACCACAAGGGTCAGGCCGATTCAAGCGATCGGATCGCGTCCAAGAATCCGGACGTCCCGGGCGAGCACCAGCGCGTCCTCCTCGGGATGGCTGTAGTAGCCGAGCCGTTCACCGACTTGCCTGAATCCGAGACCGAGGTAGAGGCGCTGAGCCGCGAGGTTCGAGCGCCGCACTTCGAGCAGAGCCATCCTGGCGCCAGCGGCCCGGCCGTGATGCAGGGCGGACTCCACCAGCGCGCGTCCCAAGCCCTTTCCTCGAAGCTCCGGTCTGACGGCGACATTGTTGATCTGAAGCTCGTCCGCCACGAGGCGGTACGAGCAATAGCCGGCCACGGGTGCCGCACAGGTGCGGGCGACGACGATGAACGCGACGCCGCGATGTCGAAGCTCCTCTTCGTACATGGCCCGCGTCCAGGGTGCCGGGAAGCTGAGGCGGTCGACGTCCTGGATCCCGTCGAGGTCGGCAGGCCCGGTGACCGGCTCCAGCCGGTACGGCTGGCTCACGCGCTCCCCCGACGCCGGTCGCGGGCCAGCTCCGCGTCGGACCGGCGCACGTAGAGCGGACGGATCGCGTGCGGCACCGTGCCCTCCCCTGCGCGGGCTCGCCGTTCCGCCACGAGGGCAATCGTGGCCGCCAGCGGAGGCGGGGCAATCACGTGGACCGGCGCGCCGGCGGTCTCCGAGAGCAGTTGGCTGTACTTCATGGCGCCATCACCGGCCACCGCGCACCAGGACCCGCCGAGCACCTGATGCCAGCGGGCCGCGGTGGACGCGGGACTGCCGACCGCCGGCCCTTCGATCGCGTCGAGATTCGCTTCGGGCCCGGGACCGCTGATGTCGTAGAGGGCGGAGAACACCTCCTGGCGTTGGGCATCCATCCAGACGCCGAGCCTCAGGCCCTTCTCCGGGGGCCGGGACCCGGACGCGGCCAGAGCCAGGGCTTCGAGCGCCGACACGCCCACAACCGGGCGCCCGGCCGCGAAGGCGCACCCCTGGATGGCAGCGATGCCGATGCGGAGCCCGGTGAAGGAGCCCGGTCCGATGGCCACGGCGAACACGTCCACGTCCGACAGCGCCGCGCCGGCCCGTTCGAGCGACCGCACGAGGTCGGCGGGCACCCGCTCGGCGTGCGGGCGGCCGGGGTCTCCGGCCAGAAGGTCCAGCACGCGTCCGTCCTTCGCCACCGCCACACTCCCCGCCCGGGTCGTCGTGTCGAGTGCCAGCACGAGCATGGGGAGATTGTGCCCTAGAGCGGCAGGGTGATGCTATATTCCGAGTCGTGTCTCCCGCCGATCGATCCGGGTCGCCGAAGGCCGTCGCGAGCGCGACGCCGGCGATGCGCCAGTATCTCGAGGCGAAGCGCCAGTACCGCGATGCCATCGTGTTCTTCCGGATGGGCGACTTCTACGAGATGTTCTACGAGGACGCGCTGGTCGCCGCGCGCGCCCTCGACCTGACGCTGACCTCGCGCAGCAAGGATGCCGACGGAGGCAGCATCCCGATGTGCGGCGTGCCCTACCATGCCGCGGAAGCCTACCTGACGCGCCTCGTCAAGAAGGGCTTCCGCGTCGCCATCTGCGAGCAGGTCGAAGACCCGCGCAAGGCCACCGGTTTGGTCCGCCGCGAAGTGGTCCGCGTGGTCAGCCCCGGCACCTTCACCGAGGGCGGGTATCTCGACGCGCGCGAACCCGCGTTCCTGATGGCCGTGGCGCCGTCGGGCTGGTCCGCCGGCGGTGAGGAGCCGCCCTCCGGGGACCGGCCCTCGCGCGCGCAGCCGGCGGCGCCGGAAACGGCCGCAATCGGCGTCGCCTTGCTGGATCTGTCCACCGGGGAGTTCATGGCCGGCGAGTACGCAGGCAAGGACGGCCTGCAGGCGTTGCGCGACGAACTGTCCGTGCTCCGTCCCCGCGAGATCCTCGTGCCCGCCGACACGCCCGTCGAGCGCCTGCTCCCCGCAGCGTCGAGGGGCCACGCCAGCGTCACGCCCGTGGACCCGTGGACGTTCGACGCCGACAGCGCCCGCCGGACGCTGCTGGCGCAGCTGCGCACGCATTCGCTCGAGGGGTTCGGCCTCGAGGGGCACCCGGACGCCACGCGGGCGGCGGGCGCGCTGGTCCACTACCTCAAGGACACCCAGAAGACGGACCTGACGCACCTGCGCGGCGTGGTCTTCAAGGCGCACGCGGACCGGCTGATTGTCGACCCGCTCACCTTGAAGCATCTCGAGATCGTCGAGGCGATGGACGGCGGCCGCGCGGGCTCGCTGCTGCACGAGCTCGACCGCGCCATGACGCCCATGGGCGCCCGCCTCCTGCGCACGTGGCTCATCCGGCCGCTCCTCTCGCTGGAGCGCATCCGCGACCGGCTCGACGCGGTCGAGGACTTCGCCTTCCGCACGACCGAACGGGGCAAGTTCCGCGACGCGTTGAAGGCGATGCACGACATCGAGCGCCTGGTGGCCCGCACGGCGCTGGGCACCGCCGGGCCGCGCGATCTCGTGGCGCTTCGGACCTCGCTGGCCGTGGTCCCGCGCCTGCGCCAGCTGCTCTCGGGGTTCCAGGCCCCGTTCGTGTCGAGCCTCGCCGCCGAGCTGGACGACGTGGTGGACGTGCGGGACGCGATCGGGCAGGCGCTCGTCGACGAACCGCCGGCGCTGGCGCGCGAGGGCGGCTACGTCCGCGACGGCGTGGACCCCGAACTGGACGAACTGCGGCGGATCTCGAGGTCCGGCAAGCAGGTGATCGCCGAACTGGAGGAGCAGGAGCGCGCCCGCACCGGCATCGCCTCGCTGAAGGTGCGGTACAACCGCGTGTTCGGGTACTACATCGAGGTGTCGAAGTCGAACCTGCACGCCGTGCCGTCCGACTATCACCGCAAGCAGACCATCGCGGGCGGCGAGCGCTTCGTCACGCCCGCGCTCAAGGCGCACGAAGAACGCGTGCTCGGGGCGGACGAGCGCATCCTCGAACGCGAGATCGAGATGTTCGAGGCCCTGCGCGCCCAGGTCGCCGCCGAGGCGCTGCGCCTCCAGGACACCGCGCGGGCGGCGGCGACGCTGGACGTCCTGGCCGCGCTCGCCGAAGCCGCGGCCCAGCACAACTACGTCAAGCCGCACGTCCACGAGGGCGACGAGCTGACGATTCTCGACGGCCGGCACCCGGTCGTCGAGCGCTACAGCCCGGACCCGTTCGTGCCCAACGACACGCAGCTGGACGCGAAGGACCGGCAGCTGATCATCCTGACCGGCCCGAACATGGGCGGGAAGTCCACCTACCTCCGCCAGGTGGCGCTCATCGGCATCATGGCCCAGGCGGGATCCTTCGTGCCGGCGCGCGACGCGAAACTGCCGATCCTGGACCGGGTGTTCGCTCGTGTGGGCGCGTCCGACAACATCGCGCGCGGCCAGTCCACGTTCATGGTGGAGATGCAGGAGACGGCGAACATCCTGCACTCGGCGACGTCGCGCAGCCTCGTGATCCTCGACGAGATCGGGCGCGGCACCTCCACGTTCGACGGCCTCAGCATCGCCTGGGCCGTCGCCGAGCACCTGGCCACGAATCCGCGCGCCAGGCCGAAGGCGCTCTTCGCCACGCACTACCACGAGCTGACCGAACTGGCCGACACGCTGCCGGGCGTCGTCAACGCGCACGTCGCCGCGCGCGAGTGGCACGAGGACATCGTGTTCCTCCGCAAAGTCGTGGCGGGACGCTCCGACCGGAGCTACGGGATCCAGGTCGCGCGGCTGGCCGGCCTGCCGCCCGTGGTCATCGGCCGCGCCCGGTCGATCCTCGACGCCCTCGAGCAGGACGCCCTGGCCCGCGGGGGCCGGCCGACGGTGGCGAAGACGGGGCCCGACGCGAGGCAGCAATTGGCCCTGTTCGAAACCGCCGCGCCTGCCGACAGCCTCGCCCGCCGGCTGCGGGAGGTGGACCTCAACCGCCTGACGCCGCTCGAGGCCCTCGCGCTGCTGGCCGACCTGCAGCGGGAGGCGGCCGGCTAGCGCCGCGCGTCGTGACGCGACTCCGCTTCCTCCTGACCGCGATCTGCTCGGCCGTGCTCGTCCTGGCTGCGATCGAGGCCCCGGCGGCCGGCCGGTACGACCCCAGGCTGCGCTTCCGGGTGCTCCGTACCGCCCACTTCACGATCTACTTCCACCAGGGCGAAGACACGCTGGCGCGGAGACTGGCCGCGATCGCCGAGCACGTGCGGACCGAGCTCGCCGCGCGCACCGGCCTGGATGCGCCCCGCCATACGCACGTCGTCCTCGTGGACCAGTCGGACATCGCGAATGGATGGTCGACGCCGGTGCCCTACAACCTGATCGAGGTCGCCGCGATCCCGCCGCCGCCGTCGTCGTTCCTCGGCCATCACGACGACTGGCTGCGCATCGTCTTCGCGCACGAGTACGCGCACGTGGTCCACCTCGACCGTGTCGGCGGCGTGATGAAGGGGCTCCGATGGGTCCTCGGCCGCAGCCCGGCGACGTTTCCCAACCTCTTCGTGCCCCTGTGGCAGGTCGAGGGGTTCGCCACGTGGGCCGAGAGCGCGCTGACCGGATACGGTCGTGTATACGCGTCCGATGTCGCCGGCGTCGTCGCCGCCGCCTCCGCCGGCGGGCGCGCCTCGATCGATCGCGCGGGCGGAGGCCTGGTGGCGTGGCCGTCCGGGAACACGCCGTACTTCATGGGCGGCGTGTTCGACGAGGCCGTCGCCGCCCGCCGCTCGCCGAAGGCCGTGGGCGACCTGTCGCGGGAGACAGCCCGCCGCATTCCCTTCCTCGGCGCGCCCGCGTTCCGGAAGGTGCTCGGCGTCCCGGCGGGCGAGGTGTGGGACGAGATCGTTGCCGCCGCGGCCGTGCCCGCCGCCGCGCCGGGCGGCGAAGTCAGGCGCCTCACGCGAGACGGGTTCGCCGTCAGCGGCCCGCGCATCCTGCACGTGCGGGCGGCGTCTGGGGCCGACGCTGAAGCGGTGTTCTACAGTTCGCAGGGTCCGCATCGATTCCCGGACATCCGGATGGTCGATATGGACGGCGGCGCGTCCGTGCACGTCGAGTCGAGGTTCGACGGGCAGGCGCTGTCGAGCGACGGCCGCTGGCTCTACTACGACCAGCTGGAATTCGACGGGGCGGTGGCGGTCGTCTCGGACCTCTACGCGCGGGACCTCCACTCGGGCCGCGTGCGACGGCTGTCACGGGGCGAGCGGCTGACCGACCCGGATGTCGATGCCGCCGGCACGCGGCTGGTTGCCGTGCGGGCGCGCGGCGGTGAGAAGGGACTGGCGGTCTGGCGTCTCAGCCGGGCGGCCGACGGCAGCCCTTCGCTGGCCGCGGACCCAGATCGCGTGGCCGGCCTTCCAGGCTGCCAGTATGCCTCGCCGCGCTGGTCTCCGGACGGCGCGCTCATCGCGGCCGTCCGCCAGTGCCCGGGCTCGCTTCCGCTCATCGTCGAGATCGCCGGCGGCGGCGCGGAGCGTGTGCTGGCGGCTGGCGGGCGCAACGTGACGCCGGCGTGGGCAGCGGACGGCAGCACCGTGCTGTTCGCCTCCGATCGCGAGGGCGGCCGCTTCAGGCTCTACGCGGTGGACCGTTCCGCGACCAGCCTGCCGGGTGCGGCGCCTCGGCTCGTGCTCGATGCGCCGGGCGGCGTGATGTGGCCGTCGATCGCCTCGGACGGCGGCACGGTGGTCTTCGCCAGCCTCACCGCGGACGGCTACGACGTCTTCAGCGCGCGGCTGCCATCAGCCGAGGATGCGTCGCCGCGAGGGGGACCCGCGCCCGCGGCGTCGGCAGCCCGGCCGGCATCCGCTGCGGCTGCGCCGACCGACAACGCCCCGATTCCCGGAGAGCTTCCGCCGGCGCCAGATGAGTACGCGCCGTGGCGCACGCTTCTTCCCCGGAACTGGTCACCCCTGCTGAACGTCGACGGCGACGGCGTGGACGCTGGCGCGACATTCGGCGCGTCCGACGTCCTCGGCTACCACGCATACAGTGCGTCGGCGCTGTGGCAGGCAGCGGCACGGGACGCGGACGTGACGTTCGATGCCGCGCCGGTCAGTTGGAGCGTCTCCTATGCGTACCACCGCTGGAGGCCCTCGCTGCTCCTCTCGGCGTGGTCGGGCATCGACACGATCGTCGTGGCGGAAGCAGGCTCGTCCCGGACGCTCCTTTCGGAGGAGCGCAGTCAGGGTGCGTTCGCGGGCGTCACGGTTCCCTGGCGACGCGTGCGCCTGGCGCAGACGTGGCTGGCCGGCCTGGA
>Ga0316601_100000958_pt1 | contig 13465 bp, 7 predicted proteins | sample OWC_soil_day5_no_FD_207663 | JGI IMG/M metagenome (GOLD analysis project Ga0316601, IMG submission 207663) | Wetland soil microbial communities from Old Woman Creek delta, Ohio, United States - OWC_soil_day5_noCT | ecosystem: Environmental > Terrestrial > Soil > Wetlands | place: USA: Ohio...
GTCCTCGTCACGGCCTTGGAACCGTAATCGAAGTGCCGTTGCTCGCCTGCGCTCCGCTGTCCGGGTCGTGGTTGTCAACCACCACGTAGTCAGTACCCGCGACCGTGACGCCTGTGACCGTCGCGATAACGGCAGCACCCAAAAGGCCGGTTCTGCTGATGCCGCTTCTCGTGACCTGGCATGTTCCCAACGCACTGGTTATGCAGGAACCGCCGCCAGTGCCCTGTCCTACCCAGGACACCGCCACTGTCGCGTTCGCGACCGGAGCGTGGTTGACGTTATGTACGGCGATCGTCACCGTGGCCGACCATTGCGTTGACGACGTGTTCGTTGCACTCCGGTCGAGGTCACCGACGTGAGTGAAGAACGTGGGCGATGCTGTGATGGTCGTGCCGTTGCTCGCCTGCGGCGCCGCATCCGGGTCGTGGTTAGCGCTCGCCTGATACGAAAGTCCGCTCGCCGTCACGCCCGTCACGCTGAACTGCACGGTCTTGTTTGTCGCGGAGGCGACACGTCCGCTCGTCACCGTGCACGTGCCGGTGGCGTTGGTCGTGCAAGTCAACGTGCGTCCGTTGGTGTCACCCGCGCTCCAGCTGCCGGTCACCGTGGCGTTGGCCAGTGGCCCATGCGTGGCGGAGTGAACCGTCACCGTGACCGTGGCGCGCCAGCGGATGCTGTCGACGATGGCGGCGGTCCAATCGAGGTCACCCACATGCATCGACGGCGGCGGCGCGTTGTTCTCGTCCGCACCGATGTCGATCGGCGCCGCGCGGTTCTGGCCATCGTAGTCCGTGCTCGGCACGCCGGCGCCGGTGGCACCGCTGTTCAGTGCCGCCGACGTACCGGTGATGTGATAGTCGGCGCGCGGCATTCCGATGTTGGTACCGCTGATCTCCCACTGCGTGAGCGGACTGAAGATGATGTTGATGAAATTGCCCGTCTCGTCGGCCACCAGCGCGGATTGCAGGTTCACGGTCGCATCCTGCAGCTTTATCGGCTGCGTCGGATCCGTGATCGAGAGGAACTCGTTCTTCTTGACGAAGAGCGAGGAGCTGTCCGCTGCCACGGAAACGGTGTTACTTGGCGTCACGTTGGGGTTCACGCCGCCGGTCGTCAGCACGCTGTACGTCGGTGCGAGGTTGGGCGAAACGCCGTCGAACTCCCGTCCGAGATCGCTGTACGACGGCGTCAGGTTCGGTGAACTGATGCTGGTCGTCCCCGGGTTGAACAGTCCGTAGGCGTACGGACTCGTGGTCTTGTCGATCAGGTAGATGTACGAACGGTTGCCCCAGACGATGTTGTTCAGCAGCGTCGGGTTGCTGCCGCCCAGAACCCAGATGCCCGCGACCTGCGGGTTCGACGGGAAGGCCCAGCCACCCTGATTGGCCGCCTGGCGGTTGGTCGCCGTGCTGACGTTGCTGGCAACCGTGTTGTTGACCAAGCTCACGCTGCCCGCTGCCTCGGCCAACGCCACGCCGCCGCCGGCATAAGCCGCGACATTGTTGACGATCATGTTGTTGGTGAGAACAACGTCGTCGGTTGAGTTGGCGTTGCTGCCCAGCACCGTCCTGGTGATGCTGACGCCGCCGCCGGCGCCCGCGCCTGCCTGGTTGCCCTGCAACAGGTTGGCATTGACCAGCACGTCGCCCGACCCTTCCGGGTCAACCCCGATGAACGGGACGTGGCCGGCGATGGACACCCCGCCGCCCATCGGGTCGAAACTCTGGTTGAACGTCTGGTTGAAGATGAACTTGTTGTTGAGGATTCGGTTCGGCAGGTTGCTGGCATTGCCATTGATCCGGCCTGCCGATTGGCCGAGGTGGCTCAGGCCGCCGCCGTCTGCCATCGAGAAATTGCCGCAGACATAGTTCTTCTCGACGAGGTAACCATTGGAGCCGGTACCCAGCGTGATACCACCGCCGCCGCCCGCGCCGCCCGCGCCGTTCTGCAGCACCTGGTTGTGATGCAGCCACGGAAGCCGGTTGACGGCGTCGGTGAAGGAGGTGGGCGTGTCCGTCAACGTCGTGTGACCGACGCGGATGCCGCCGCCATAGGTACCGTAGTTGCCGACGACGCGGTTGTTGGAGATCTCGATGCCGCAGGCATAGCCGCTGGCAAGGATGCCGCCGCCGGAGTCGGCGCCGGTGATCGTCAGGCCGTCGATGTGCAGCGGCACGACGTTGACACCCAGGCCGGAAGCACAATCGTTCATCGGATTGCCGCCGCCACCACCACTGCCCGCTCTTCCGACGACCAGGATGCCCGGGCCTTCTTCGGCGCCGAACAGCAGCGGTTCGTTGTTGGCCGCGTTGAAGCCCAGCTCCTGCCCAGGGAGCAGGTCGAAGGTCGCGGGAATGGCGGCGACACCGCCGGCCCGGCGATTGATCTGCGCTCGCCAGGTCGCCAGCGCGCTGGGGCTGGACTTGACCGCATTGATGGTCACGGACCCCGTGCCCCAGCCCTGCAGCCGCACGCGCTTGTCCATGATCACGTACTCGTTGTACGTGCCGGGCGCGACGATGATCAACTGGCCAGGACTTGCCGCATCGATCGCGGCCTGGATCGTCTTGCAGGCCGACGTGGGGCTTGTGCCACACCCGGTACCGTCCGAGCCGTTGGGATTGACATACCTCGGCGGCGTGTCGGTCAGAGTCCTCACATGGACGGTGATGCCGACGACCGACTCCTTGCCGTTGTCACCGCGCGTGACCATCAGCTGGCCTGTGCTGGCACCCGTCGGAAGCGTCGCCGTGATCAGGTTGGGGGCCCATGACGCAATCACGAGCTGCGTGCTGCCCAGCATGACCTTGCCAGGCGATGTTGAAGGGCCGAAGCCGTAGTCGCGCAAGACGGTCTTCTGCAGCCTGATGTCTGAACCCGCGATCGGAGTGCCGGGATTCAGCGGGTCGTCCTGACCCGCGACCAGGTTGGGATCGAACGCCGGGTTGACTACGGGGACCTGGCCCTGGGACACGATGACGAGACTGCCGCCCGCACCTGCCACCGGACCGCCGTCAGTTGCTGTGATGTTCGGCGCTGTACCCGTTCCCCGCGTGACGCTGTAGATGCCGGGTGTGCCGTTGTCGCACTCGCAGTCGAGCGGATTCGCGGTGACCGCGGCGAACGCGGCCACCGGCAGCACCGGCGTGTCGAGGTACGTGGTCTTGCCCGCGAGGTACTGGAACGTGTAGCAGAACGTCGTGTAGTTGCGGTTGTAGAAGGGATCGAGCTGCGGCGTCGGGTACGCGGCGCCGGTCACCGGGTCCTTCGTGATCGGCCCCGGATGGTTCATGCACGCCGTCATCATGCTGGGCATCACGCCCGACGGGTACGGCGGGTTGATCGTGAACGACGACGGCACAAGGAAGTTATAGGAACCGAACTGGTCCGAATACACGCGCGCGATCTCGCGATCGGTCCAGTCACGCACCGAGACCGGAAGATGCGGCGGCGAATGCTTTTCGCCGAAGTTGGGCGCGAGGTAGTTGAATTCGGCGGCGGTGTCGTCGAGGATGAAACCGACGCCGTGGCCCGCGACCGGCGCCTCGGTGTACATGAAGAAGTTGGGCGCGGCATTGAGGCCCGGCAGCAGCGGCACGGCCTTCATGTCGCACTTCCGCCACGTCGCACCATCCGAGTAGTTCGGATTGGGCTCGCCGGGGAACAGCGTCAGGAACGCCGGCACCTTCAGTTCCTGGCCGACGCATTCGTGCGGCAGTGCGGCGGGCGTCGCCTTGAGCGTGTCGCCGAACGTCACGTTCTTGTCGCCGTTGCCCTGGTGCAGGTACCCCGGTGGCGCGACGACTTCGAGGATGTAGGTGCCCTTGCCTTGTGGACCGATGATCATCGGCAACTCGGCCTGTCCCGCCACGCGGCCGAAGGCGTAACCGCCGTCGAAGACCGACGGGCGAACCTGGTTGTAGTTGCGCAGACCGTCGAAGCAGTCGAGCCTCTGGGGGGGGTTGGTGCCGGGCACGTAGTAAGGCGTCACGTCCGGACAGTCGGTCGGGATCGAATCGTCCCAGCTGTCGGTCTTGCCCAGGCCCCAATGAAGCTGCTGAGCCGGCGTTGGGTTTGGATTGGTGTCCGTAGGCGGGGTACCCCAGCGGAACACATCGCCGTAGCTGAAGGTGCTCGCACTGCCGGTGCGGCTTCGCTTGACGTCCTCGGGGCCTTTGGTCGACGCACTTCCAGTCGCGCAGGAATCCGGATCGCGCCAGCAGAACGGATAGTTGTCGACGTCCGGCTGGTCGTAGACATAGCCCTGCATGCTCAGGCCGGCGGCACCCGCTTCGCACTTCCCGGTGCCGTCGTTCTTCGGCTTGTCGACCTTGCCATCGCCGTCGCAGTCGAGGAACACGTTCACCTGGACGCGAGCAATGCCCGGCTCCCAGTTCTCCGCCGCGGCGTAGCGGGGATCGTCCTCGGCGCGCGTGATCGCGTAGTAGACGATGCCGGCGATGCCGCCGTTTTCAGTGATCGTGTATGGTGTCTTGCCCCACTCGATATGGTTGGTCGCGCCGAGGAAAGTCTGCAGCGCCTCCAGCAGGATCGCACCCGGGCCGCCTTCGACGCTCTCGGTGCGGAAGTAGCAGGGGGGAGCCTTGCCCGGAGGGCATTCGCTGTCGGCCTGCTGCTGCGGGACCAGACGGGTCCACGGGTCGTACGCCAGCGCCGGGTCGTTGCTGCCGAACAGCCCCGGCGCGGCGTTCCAGAGCTTCGCGCGGTTCTGGTCGGGGTTGATCTTGCCGGTCGCGGGATCGCCACCGCCATCGTCAACCACGACGGTGGCGCTGGTGGCCTTGTAGCGGGCGTAGTCGATCTCCGCGACCATGAAGTTGAAGAACGGGAACACCTCGGTGAAGGCGAACGTGCCGTCGTCCTTGGTCCCGGTCGACTGGTAGATGCTGCCGTCGCGGAAGCGGATGTTGTTGGCGATGCCGGGGCCGAACGGCGGCTTGAGATCACCCGCGCTGAAGGTCTGAGTGCTCTCATACTCGATACCCGTCATCGGCTCGACGGCGATGAACGGACGGGCGAAGTCCGCCGCGAAGTAGGGCAAGCCGGTGCCGTCGATATCCTGGAACACGCGGCCCTGGTAGCGACCAAACCAGCTCGACACCGGATAGTCGCGCAGCGTGCCGGTCGGAGGTGGAGCGGGATCCGGAACGGTGATCGTGACCGCCGCGATGATCATGTCGAGCGGCTCGTCCCAGATCGCCAGCTCGTAGGTCCCGTTCGGCACGTTCGGAATGCTGAAGGTGCCGTCCTTGTTGCAGGGGGTGGCGTAGAGCGCGCGGCCGCCGACCGCGAGCGGCTCGTTCAGGCCGACCCAGCATTCGGTGACCGGCGCGCCGCCGTAGAACGTGAACACCGGCGGGCGCGAATGATGCGTATTGACGATGCGGCCGGAGACCGGGGTGCCGCCGTTGAGGAGTGCGTTGCAGGGGCTGTCGATGCCGACTTGACATGTGGCACCCGCGTTGGGCCCACTCGGCACGACGCCGGCAATCTCGCCGCTGCGCGTGAAACCGATGAACACGTGGTGTCCGGGCGGCCCGAACTCCTGGAAGAAGCTCGGTTCGTTGTTCCTGACCCAGGCATCGACGCCGCGGGTGCCTTCGATCGTCGAGGTCTGGTGCCAGTCGGCATTGGGCGGATCAACGAGGATCGTGTACTTGGCCGGGTAGAGGTTCTGGATTAGAGCAACCCCGTCAGCGTTGGTGAGGATGATGCCGCTGCCGGCGCTGGCGACTTCCGGCGAACCGTCGGCCGCCAACTTGGGATCACCTACTTTTGCGCACCCGTTGGGGTTCGCAGGTGTGTTCGCGGCAACATCGGCCGTCGTACAGCTCACATAGGTCGTGCCGAGCGGATTGCCGAATGCATCCTGCGTGACCTCGCCGCCGGACGCCCCGTAGGTGCCTCCGGCCTCGATCAGGTGCACATGGAAGCCCGCCAGGCCCGTCTCCGTCGGCAGGTCGGGTGCGCCGTTGATCGGGTTGTTGTCGTTGAAGACGAAGATCGAGATCTGCGCCGTCGGCACCGGGTACTGGTTCAGATAGACCGTAGCCGTTGCGCCCGTACCGTTGAATACGACCGGTGCGCCGCCCATCTGGAAGCCTTCGGCGGCAACGGAAACGAAGTAGCGCTTGGTCGGATCGAGATTCGGCAACGCCTGGTTATAGATTCGAACGACGTCCGAATCGCCGGCCTGAAGCGCTGGCACCGTACACAGGGTCCCACCGCAGCGCCGGCCGGCCGCGACCACCGGCATGTAGCTGGTGTGGAAGCTGAACGAGTAGTTGGCCGACGTGGCGGGCTGGCCGGGAATGGACAGCTTGGTGGCATCCTGCTCGACCGTCCAACGGTATTCCGTCGGTGCTGTGACCGTGTTGCCGTCCGGGCCGACGCCAACCACGTTGATCGTCAACGGCACCTCCGCCGCGGAGGTCGTCCCGAGCATGCCGAACACCATCGCCGCCAACAGCGCAACTGACAGCCTGATGAATCCGAACGGCGTAGCGCTGCTCTGGGTCTTCATAGTGACGCTCCCACGATGCTTGCTTGGCAATTACTCAGAAGACAGATCTGGATCAGTCGTGTCCGGACAATCGGGCCGGCACTGGCATACCGCGACGTACCGTGTGCCCGTGCGCGCATGACGGTCGGCACGAAATGACTCAGCCGCATGCCGTATTCCGTCGAGTTCAACCGCTGTTTCATCACTTCCCCCGAGTCACCGCCGTGCAGCGGTGACATCACGGTCGCTATCACGAACTTGGTAGGGCGCACCGACAAGTCGAGGAAGTGCTTCCGACGGCGGGGCCCTTCCCCCTAAATTGAAGGTGGGCGTTCCCCACTACCTCGGCATCGTCTGACGAAGGTCAGAACGACGGCGCGAACGGATCGCGCGTGATCGGCGTCGAGGCGCTCCTGCTGCTGCCACCATCTCCGATTCGTGGTGCACGGGGCCGCCAGGAAGTGGAGCGCAGGCGACAGGAACCCATTCCACGCGGCCGCCTGACTTACTGACAGGCCCGGTACCTGCCGGCCGGCATTGGGCGGATGGCGTGTCGATGGCGGATTGGCTGACTCGGCGGACGCTGTCGAGGAGGCCATCCCCGCCCGAAAGTAGGGAACCACCCCAGTCCGTCGGCAGCTTTCCTATGCTGGTATTGCGCACTCAAGGTCACACCGGTACCGAAAGTGCGGGAGAGGAGTCGCGCCCTCGGGCGGGCTTTTCCCTACGGCAACTCCGGATCCCGGTCTGTCGCGAGGACTTGTACCTAGTCGATCTGGATGAGCAGTGCGGTAGTCGCGGTCGCATAGAAGTCCGCGCACCCACCGGAGCAAAGGAGGCAGGCAATGCGCGATCTCTATCGGACACAACGGTCCAGTCGGCGAACCCTGCGCTGCCCGAACACTGGTTTCACTCTGCTCGAACTGTTGGTGGTCGTCGTCATCATCGGCTTGCTGGCGGGACTGGTGGCGCCGCGCTACTTCGATCAGGTGGGCAAGACCAATACCAAGATCGCCAAGGCCCAGATTGATTCCCTGGAGAAGGCACTCGACCAGTACCGGCTCGACGTCGGCAGCTATCCGACCAGTGAACAGGGACTGCAGGCGCTGAACGTCAAGCCCAACAACGTCGAAAAGTGGCAGGGGCCCTACCTGAAGAAGACGGTGCCGCCCGACCCCTGGGGTCGTCCCTACCGCTACAAGTCGCCCGGTGACCACTCCGATTACGACATCTATTCGTACGGTGCCGACGGCCAGCCGGGCGGAACAAGCGAGAACTTTGATGTCACGTCGTGGAGCGGACCGGTGGTCGGGGCCGCGCAATGACCACAGCTCGCGCCCCGCTGTTCGACGTAGTCGCGGTCGCCGCCAACGGCGCCGTGCAGTCGCGGCGCGTCGCGGCGCAGAGCGAGCAGCAGGCCACACAGCAACTGCAGGTTTCCAACCTGCGCGTGCTGTCGTGCCGCCCGGCAGCGGCACCACGCTGGGCGCTCGCGACTCTGCTGCCGCGCCGACGCGCGCGCCTGCAGGTCAGCCTGTTTACCGAGGAACTGGCGGCGCTGCTCGATGCCGGCCTCGGCATGGTCGATGCGATACGCACCCTTGCGCTGAAGGAGCGCGACGAGTCCGCACGCCGCGCAATCGATCGCGTCGCCACCGACCTGACCGAGGGTCTGCCACTCTCGCAAGCGCTGACAAACCAGCCGGACACGTTTCCCGCGTTGCTGATCGCCACGGTCGCCGCCAGCGAACAGACCGGTGACCTCGTGTCAGCGTTGCGACGCTACGCCGCGCACCTGGAAACGCTGTACGAGCTGCGCAACAAGGTTGTGGGAGCCGCGATCTATCCGGCGCTGCTGCTGACGGTCGGCGCCCTGGTCGTGCTGTTCCTGCTTGGCGTCGTGGTGCCGCGTTTCGCGCAGCTGCTCGAAGGCGCGCACCGCGATCTGCCGGCGGCTTCGAGTTTCCTGCTCAGTTGGGGCAAGGCAATCGCTGCGCATCCGTGGATCTTTGTCGGCGCACTGGTTGCCGCTGGCGCCTTCCTGGTCTCGCAAGTGCTGCGCGCCATGCGCAACGGGTGGCAGATTCCCGGACTGCAGCGCCTGTGGATCGTCGGGCCGCTGGTGCGCATGTTCCGTCACGCACAGTTCTTCCGCACCAGCGCCATGCTGGTGCAGGGAGGCATTCCCGCTTTGCGTGCGTTCACGATGTGCCGCCCGCTGCTGACGCCGGAGGACCAGCGCGGGCTGGGCGTGGCCACAACGGAGATCTCGGAAGGCAAGCGCATCGGCCCGGCACTGGCAGCCGTGCAGATTGCCGACCCGGTCGCGCTGCGCATGCTCGAGGTCGCGCAGCGAACCGGCCGGCTGGCTGAAGTGCTGGCGCGCATCGCGCAGTTTCAGGAAACGCAACTTGCGCGTGCGGTCACCGTCGCATCGCGCCTGATCGAACCGGCACTGATGATCTTCATCGGGCTCGTGATCGGCGGGATCGTCGTGCTGATGTACCTGCCGATCTTCGACCTCGCCTCGAGCCTGCAGTAGCGACGTCGCAATGAATGCACCTGCCACAGTCGGTTCCGTGCTCAGCGAGGAGGTCGTCCGCGCAGCGCTGGCGCAGGCGCAGGGTCGCCGTCCGGTCGAAGCGCTGAGTGCCCTGCTGGGCCTGCCAAAGGAAGAATTCATCACGCAGGCGGCTAGGTACTTCAGCCTCGAACCTTTGACGATGGCCGAGCTGCGCAGCTGCGTGCCCGATTTCACGGTGATCAGCTACGTCGAAGCGACGCAGCGACAGTGCGTGGCGCTGACCGACGCCGCACAGCGGCGCCTGCTTGTGCTGGCGGATCCGCTCGAGGCGCGCACACGCGCCTGGGCCACGCACCGGCTGCGCCGACAAGGGAACAGGGAGCTCGTCTGGGCGCTGGCGGACAGCGACGACATGCGCGCCTTCCTGACCCTGGCAGAAAAGTCGATGCGCGCGATGGACGCTGTCGGCCTCGCGCCGGTCGCCGCCGGTGCGCACGACTCGATGGCGCTGTCGGTGTCGATCGCCGACATCAGCGCCTCCGACAGTCCGATCGTCCGGCTGGTGGACTCGACCATCCACGATGCGCTGAAGTCAGAAGCGAGCGACATCCATCTTGAGACGCAGCGCAACGGACTGGTCATCAAGTACCGCATCGATGGCGTGCTCGAAGTCGTCAAGCGCGTCGACGGGCTCGAAGCCGCACATCAGGTGCTGTCGCGCGTGAAGGTGATCGCCGAACTTGACATCGCCGAGCGCCGCATCCCGCAGGACGGCCGCTTCAAGGTCGCGGTCGACAGCCGCGAGATCGACCTGCGTGTCTCAATCATGCCGAACCTGTTCGGCGAGGATGCGGTGCTGCGCATCCTCGACCGCCAGCATCTGTCCGGCCAGACACGCCAGATCAAGCTCGAGAACCTCGGCTTCGAGCCGGGCGTGCTCGATTTCGTACGCAACCTTTCGGCGTTGCCCTATGGCCTGCTGCTGGTGACCGGTCCCACCGGCAGTGGCAAGACGACGACGCTTTACGCGGCGCTGGCGGAGATTCACACCGGCCTGGACAAGATCATCACGATCGAAGACCCGGTCGAGTATCAGGTCGCCGACGTGCTGCAGATCCCGGTCAACGAGAAAAAGGGGCTGACGTTCGCGCGCGGGCTGCGTTCGATCCTGCGGCACGACCCGGACAAGATCATGGTCGGCGAGATCCGCGACCCGGAGACGGCGCAGATCGCGGTGCAGGCCGCACTGACCGGACACCAGGTGTTCACGACCGTGCACGCCAACAACGTGTTCGACGTCATCGGCCGCTTCGTCAACATGGGCGTCGACACCTACAGCTTCGTCTCGGCGCTCAATGGCATTCTGGCGCAGCGTCTGGTACGGCTGACGTGCACACAGTGTGCCAAGCGCTACAGCCCCGAGACCTCGGAACTGGAGCGCTCCAAGATCACCGTGCCCAAGGGGACGAAGCCGTCGTTCATGCGGGGGCTCGGCTGCGCCAACTGCCGCGGCACCGGCTACAAGGGCCGCAAGGCGATCGCCGAAACGCTCGAACTGACCGACACACTGCGCGACCTGCTCGCTGAGCGCGCCTCGCTGTCGCGCATCAAGGCGGCCGCGCACGAGGTCGGTTTCCAGTCCCTGCGCGAGGCCGCGGTCGCGGCGGCGGTCGCCGGCGTCACCACGCTCGAGGAGATCAACCGTGTTACGCCCGTTGCATAGCCGGTTGCGTGCCAGTCTTGGCGACGACGGCGCCAGCGTGTGGCTGCTGCGTTGGCAGACCAACGGAAGGGAGTCGGTCGTTCATACCGGCGTGGTCAAGGTCGAACCGGCGCCGAGCGAAATCGATCAGGTCGTCAAGGCGCTCGACCAGGCGCTGCGCGAGGCGAGCGGAGGTGGCCACGACCTGGCCGGTCTGCGCTGCGACGTCGTCATCGCTGACACCTGGATGCTGTACGACGTCATCGAAGCCGACCTCGACGACACCCCGCGCCGCGCCGTCGACGATCTGGTCAGCGCCGCGCTGGCCGACACCGCGGGCGTCAAGCCGGGCGAACTCATCACGCGCTGGCAGCGGCAGGGTGCCGCCCGCAGTTTGGCCTGCGCATTGCCGGCCGGCGTGCTGCAGGCGCTGCAGGTCATGCTGCAGCAACACAAGGTACGGTTGGGATCGGTCAACGGCGAGCTGGTGAGCGTATTCAACGCCAACCGGCACGGCCTGTCGCCGCAACGTTCGGTGCTCGCGGTGGCGCGCCCCGCTGGGACGCAGCTCGGCGTGATCGTCGATGGCGGCTTTGCCGCGCTTCGTTTCGAGCCCGGAGTCAGGGACGCGGCGCCCTTGCTCGAGCGCAGCCACGCGCTAATGCGGTGCGCGGGGTTTGGGCCGGATCCTGTCACGCGCTACTACGCGGACGAGACACTGCCGGTCGACCCTGCGACACCGTGGCTGGGCCGGGCCCCGCGAAGACCGTGGCTGCAGCGACTGACGTCAAGAAGCGACATGGCGCGGCTCGATCTCGACATGTCACCGACGCGCCCGCGCGTGCCGCTGGCAGGTTGGCTGCTGCTGGTCGCAGGTGCACTGGCGACCGCGTTCGCAGTTCTGCAATTCCAGGCTGCCAATGCGGAGCGCGGGCGGGAGGCACGCGAGCTGCGGACGCTCGAGGCTTCGCTGAGCGAGCCGGCGACCGGCAGTGCCACGTCAGCCACGGTCCAGGACGCACGCAGCGCGCGCGCCACCGCCGCCGCCCTGCGCGAACTGCAGGTGCCATGGGCAACGCTGTTTGTCGGGCTCGAATCGGTTGCCGGGCGCAACGTCGGCCTGCTTTCGATCGAGCCTTCGGCACAGCGACAGGAAGTGCGCATTACGGCGGAAGCCAAGAACAGCGGGGCGATGCTCGATTTTCTCGACGCCCTGCGCGGGCAGCCTCCGCTGCGCGAGGTCGTGCTGGTGTCACACCAGATTCAGGCGCAAACGCCCGGCACGCCGCTCCGGTTCCAGGCGCGCGCACAGTGGGTTGCGCCATGAACGCCCGCCTGACCTGGGAGAGACGCGGCCGGCGCTGGACGCGCCAGCTGCACGAGCGGTTCGGCACTTTCGGGCTGATTGGCATCGGTCTGCTACTGCTCGCGCTCGGCCTGGCTGTCTATGCACCGCAGTTGGCCGGCGAAGCGGAGGTCCTGCGCGGGCAGGCCGACCGCACGCGCGGACGTCTCGACGACGTGCGCCGGGAACTTGCGCAACGGCCGGGATCGGCACAACGCACGGCGCAGCTGCGCGAGTCGTTTCCGACGGTCGATCAGGTGACCGCAGATCTGCGCGTGATCTTCGACACGGCCCAGAAGAGCCGCATTGAGCTCGTCAGGGGCGAATACGCGCTGGCGCAAACCGAGGACGCCATCCGGCTGCGACGCTTCGACGTCACCCTCCCTCTTAAGGAACGCTACGTCTCGATCAAGAGCTTTGTCGCCGGGGTGCTGAACGCGGTACCGCACGCCAGCCTCGCCGAACTGCGCATCGAACGCAGTGCCGCCAACGTTGACCAGCTCGACGCGCGCGTGCACTTCACACTGTTTTACCGCGAGCCATAGCATGGCAGCGCAGTTCAAGCTCGTACATCTGATCGTGCTCGCGACCGCGGGCGGCGCCGCGTTCTACGGGTCGAACCGACTCGCCACCTCGGACGCGGCCGATGCGGTCGCGGAACCCGTGGTGCGTGCCAATTCCCCGCGAACCGAAACCGCGCCAGCCGAGTCCGCGCAAGCCGAAGCCGCGCCGCAGAAGGTCGTGCCGGGTGAGTCGGTGCGAGAGGAGTCGGCGCCGGGCGAAACCGTGCAGGCCAATTCCGGGGCGTCGGAATCGGCGGCAGCCGAGTCCGCGCTGGCGGAATGGGCGCCTGGCGAATCTGTCGAGGCCGTTCCCCCGCGAGGCGACCCGGTACGAGTCGCGGCCCTGGACCCGGCGGCGCCAGGCGCGCAGGCGCGCGTTCGCTTCGAGGTAGATCGGACCCTCAACGCGTTTCCGAGCGTCGTGTGGACACCACCGCCACCGCCGCCGGCCCCGCCGCCGCCGCCCCCTCCTCCGCCCCCGCCACCGAGCGCGCCGAGTCTGCCGTTCAAGTTCGTCGGCATGCTGGAGCAGACGACAGACAAGCCGACCGCGTTCCTCGCGAAGGGCGACGCGTTGCACATCGTCAAGGTGGGCGACGTGGTCGACAGCACTTATCGCGTTGAATCGCTTTCACCGACACAGATCGTCGTCACGTACCTGCCGCTGAACCAGCGGCAGTCTCTCAGTGTCGACGGGGGGCAAAAATGACTGTGCATTTACGTGCCTTCCGTCGCAGCTTCACCGTTGCCATCGTGCTGCTCGTCCTGGCCGCCTGCGCGAGTCAGCAGCTGAGTTCCGAGGGCATGA
>Ga0316601_100000959_pt1 | contig 13457 bp, 9 predicted proteins | sample OWC_soil_day5_no_FD_207663 | JGI IMG/M metagenome (GOLD analysis project Ga0316601, IMG submission 207663) | Wetland soil microbial communities from Old Woman Creek delta, Ohio, United States - OWC_soil_day5_noCT | ecosystem: Environmental > Terrestrial > Soil > Wetlands | place: USA: Ohio...
ATAGTTTCATTACTCTTTTCTTGAGTTTCTTTAATTAATCCAGTAATATCCTTAGCAGAGTTTACTGATTCTTCTGCTAGTTTTCTAATTTCATCTGCTACAACTGCAAACCCTCTGCCTTGTTCGCCAGCTCTAGCAGCTTCAATAGCTGCATTTAAAGCTAATAAATTCGTCTGCTCTGCTATTCCATTTATTACATTTACTATATTTCCGATTTTCTCAGAAGCTATCATTAATTCTCTAATGGTTTCACTTGAACTTACAGATGCACTTCTTATTGCATCCATCTGTTTGTTCATATCACTCATCTCATCTTTATTCTTAATAGCTATATTAACTAAAGTTTCTGTTGATTCCTTAAGCCCTTCAATATCTCTCGCTACTTCTTCAACTTTTTCAGTCATATTATTTACGTTTTCTTTTGCGTCATTTATTTTCATCGCTTGTTCTAAAGCTCCCTTGGCTACGGCATCAACAGCATTTGTTATCTCTTGAGTAATATTATTGTTTTGCTCAGAGGCGCTTAACAAATCATTACTATATCCTTGCACTTCTTTAGATGTTTTCAATATGCCTTTTATTGTTACAATTAAATTCATAACCATTTCATTAAAGGCATGGGCAAGCTTTCCTACTTCATCCTTAGATTTTATTTCTATATTCTCTGTTAAATCTCCATTTGCCATTTTTTCAGATGCTTGTACTAATTTTTTTATATTTTCTATAGTCTTGTTTATGATTAAATAAAATATAAATACAGCAGCTACAAATAATATTAGTGCTATTATAATAGCGCTAAAAATCATACTTCTAATAGCATTATCTACAGGTTTTACAGACAACCCAATATTTACTGCACCTATTATATTACCTTCCATATCCTTTAATGGTAATATAACATCATACACGTTTTTAGTTCTTTCTTTACTTGTGTACTCTTTCCCTTTATCTACTACTTCTTTAACACTTGCATCATCATATTTTTTACCTACTTTACTCTTATCACTATGAGTTTCTGTCATATATTCTTTATTTAAAGTTAATACATAAACTATATTAGGATCACTTCCAACTCTTTCTACTATCTTTTGAGCCACTACCTGACTATTCCCATTTTGGTAATTTGCATCAAGCTGATCCCTCACCTGTACAGCTAACTCTTTTCCCATAGTCTCAAGTTCTTTATAGAATCCCTTTTGGGCACTATAAATTAGAATAGAAGTAATAAATACTATTGTTAAGAAAAGACATGCTACCACTGCCGCTATTATCTTTTTACCTAACCCGCCAGTAATTCCTTTAAGAGATTTCATTAGCTTTCCTCCTTCGTTATATTTTCTCCTTATTATTTTCGACATTCTTTTATCTTTCTTTAATTTTTCTATATGCAAATAAGAACAAAAGTTGCTTACGCCACTTTCCTTTGGGGATTAATTAAGAATGTAAAATTTAGAATGCAAATAAATATAAGCATAGATTGTTATCAATCTATGCTTTAACATATACATATTTAGTTATCTTCCTTTACAGAAAGTACAGTTTGGGTAGTTACACTTTGCACAAAAATAACACAAGCCGCCTAAGGACAACCTGACAAAAAGTTCTTTATCCACCTTATCACCACAAATAATTTTAGGAAAAATCACATCAAACACTGTGTTCTCATAAAAAATAATGGCACCTGGCAGCCCCATGATTGGTACTTTGCCGCTATAGCCGAGGAGAAACATATTACCGGGCTGCACCGGAATACCATGAACTATTAGTTCATCAATCTGTTCCTTTATTGCTATAGGTGTAATATCATCCTCATCTACGGACATACCGCCTGTACATAGTATAATATCTGCGCCTTCTTCTAAAGACTTCTTAATTTCATTTTTTATAACTTCTTTATCATCTGGTACCTTTACAGTCTTTACGATTTCGCAATTATATGTTTCCATTTTAGGTTTTATAGCATCATAAAACTTGTCCTCTATTAAACCTTTATAAACTTCATTACCAGTTATAATTAAATGTACCTTATTATACATGAACTGTTTTATTTCTATAACCTTACCGGATTTACATATTTCCTCAACAGCTTTAATATTCTCCTCTTTTGTGAAAAGAGGAATTATTCTTTCTGAAGCAACTTTCTGTCCTCTTTCAACTACTATATCATCGAAAACTGTAGAAATAGCAATATGTTCTATGCTGTTAAGCTGAAATAGCTTTTCCTTGTCAATTTTCAGAAGCCCTTGATGTTTTGCCATTATATTAATCTTACCTTCTGAAACTTCACTTAACATAAAATTATTAGTATCACATATTGCTGCTGCAATTCTCACTGAACTTTCATCCTCATGCAGGTACCCCCTTGGTATTTCTCCTACATAAATATGTTCTTTACCCATAGATTTCAAAACTGGGATATCCTCTTCTGTTATTATGTGGCCTCTCTTAAAAGCTGCTCCTTTAAACTTACCTGGCACTACTTTAGTCATATCATGACTAATTGACATTCCAATAGCATCTTCCACCTTAACTTTATTCACACATATCCCCCCAAAAGATTCCCACAGGACTTTATGCTGCTATAAAATCTATAACCAACTAGTTTCTATTATATCCCACATCATCTTTGCTACTCTAGATATAGTTACTAACCCATATACATTATTAGGAAGTTGCTTTGACATTATTGTAAAAACAAAGTTCCCCTTAGAAACCGTCATTAAAGCGGTATCATTTTCAACACCATTTAAGCTTCCAGACTTATTTGCAATATTAGTCCATTCTTTTTTTGGTATGTAGAATGGTATCTTATTTCTTACTTGCTGTCTTTTTAAAACGTTTACTATAAACGTACTATTCTCTTCATTTAGATAGGATTTGTTATGTAAAATCTTACAACATTTTGATAAATCAAGACTGCTGCTATAGTTTGCTATTCCTTTTTCTCTAAGTTCTACGTCTCTTATCTTTCTATTTAATTCTGTTTGTTGTAATCCTAACTCTTTGATTATCTCATTGATTCTTTCCATTCCAACAATATCAATTATTTTATTAGTTGCTGTGTTGTCGCTTTGAACTAACATTGCCACAACAAGCTCTCTAATTGAGTATTCTCTTTCATCAAATTCAAATAATATTCCACTTCCATCAACCATCTCTTCTTTTGATATGAAAACCTTTTCATCAAGATTAATCTTACCATTCTCAACTTCTTTAAATAATGCAATTGCTATTGGAAGTTTAATGCAGCTAGCGGAAGGCATTTGCTTATTTTCGTCTAATCCGTAGCTGTAACCACTATCTAGGTCCTCAAAATAAAAACTGTACTCTCCTAATCTTCCGTCTAAATATCTTTTTATTTCTTTCATTTATGTTAACCTCCCACAAAAATAATCGTTGACACTAAAAAACTTGCATAGTATAATAATTTCTGTTGCTAATTCATGCTGGAGTGGCGGAACTGGCAGACGCACAGGACTTAAAATCCTGCGATGCTAACACATCGTACCGGTTCGATTCCGGTCTTCAGCACCAAGTCACAGATTACTGTGGCTTTTTTTATTATATAAAAAAAATTGAAAAAATTCAACTAATATTTAATTTATTTAGAAAATTTAATTAAATTACAATAAAAAAAGCATGGAATTCCATGCTTTTCTATCTATTAAAATGAATCTCCAAAGGAAATTCCAATACTTCTTGCTACAGTAACTAGTTCACCATTTGGATCCACTTCTTTAGTTTTCCCTATTACATTTTCCAGGTTTTCATAGGAAATTTCTCCACCCTTTAAGCAAACCATATTGCCAAACTTACCTTCTTTTATAAGTTCAGCAGCCGCAACTCCATATCTTGTAGATAATACTCTATCAAAGGTTTCAGTATTTCCACCTCTTTGAGTATGGCCAAGCACTACGCTTCTAATTTCATTTTCAGTAATTAATCCTTCCAAGTCGTAAGCTAACTTATTTGCTATTCCTCCCAGTCTTATAGGATCTGGGCTATCTTTAACTATTTTGCTGACTACAACCTCTCCGCCCTTTGATTTTGCTCCTTCCGCTACACATATTATAGTAAACAGCTTACCTGTTTTCTCCCTTTCCTTAATTTTCTCAACAATTTTATTAATATCATAAGGAATTTCAGGTATTAAGATTACATCTGCAGAACCGGCAATTCCTGCTTCAAGAGCAATCCATCCAGCGTTTCTTCCCATAACCTCTAATATCATTATTCTATGATGAGATTCGGCTGTAGTATGCAATCTATCTAACGCTTCTGTAGCTACTGCTACCGCTGAGTGAAAACCAAAAGTAACATCTGTAGCCGCTAAGTCATTATCGATTGTTTTTGGAACCCCTATTACGTTTACGCCTTTTCTAGCGAAATCTCTAGCACTGGTTAAGGTACCATCACCGCCTATAACCACCAATGCATCTATTCCTTCCTTTTTCATATTTTCTATTGCCACATCAGATACGTCCTTCTTAACCATTTGGCCATTATCTTCCACTAAATAATCAAATAAATTATCCTTGTTTGAGCTATATAGTATTGTGCCTCCTTTATGCAGTATACCAGATACCTTATCAAGGGTTAGCGGAATGATTTCATTATTGTATAATCCCCTGTATCCATACTTATACCCCACTACTTCATATCCATATTTCAAAATAGCCGTCCTAGTTACAGCTCTTATTACAGCATTTAATCCCGGGCAATCTCCTCCACCTGTTAATACTCCGATTTTTTTTATTTCATTTGCCATATATATCCCTCCATAGTAAACTTTAGTACATTATACCTCACAATATTGGAAATATAAATACTATTTATAATGTTTCCAATTTTCACTCTTGCATTTCACATTGATTTATTACGCTCATTTATGCTATTCAAACGTTTTCCTGTACAATTAAAGAATTATTCCGATGAAATTCCTTCATACTTTTCCCTTAATATGCTATACAATTTATCCATTTCACAAGATATATTCATGATTATAACCTTCACCTGCATCATAATTGTATCTTTATACAAATTTTTCTCGAAGCTCACAACTCACTCCCTTCACCTCTATTATTACCAAAATAAAAAAAAGACATGCTACATGCGCATGTCTCTTTTTCTAAACTTATATAGTTATTACATTCATAAAAGCCAATATGAATAATAATGCTCCAACAAAAATTCTATAAACTGCAAATACTCTCATTGGTCTCTTTTGTAAGAAGCTAATAAACTTATCAACTACTATAAGTGCTACAACAAAAGATACAACAAAAGCTATTACTAAAGCTATAATTTCTAAACTATTCATAGCAATTCTAAGCTTTAACAATTTATAGCCTGAAGCCGCAACCATGGTAGGAATCGCTAGGAAGAATGAAAATTCAGCAGCGGCTGCTGTTGTTAAACCAACAATCCAAGCTCCCATGATTGTTGATGCTGATCTTGACATTCCTGGCCATAATGATAAACATTGGAATATACCAATCATTAAGGCTTGTTTATAATTTACTCCTTCAACATCCCTTATGCCATTGCCTTTTCTATATTTGTTTTCAAGAATTATCATTAGTATAGCACCAACAATTAAGGCAAGTGCAACAGTTCGTGGTGAACTTAACTTCTGTTCAATCGTATCATTAAATAGCACTCCAATTATAGCAGCGGGAATAAATGCTACCAGCATTTTACTCCATAGATTAAATCCGTACCCTCCTGGAGTAAATAAATTTTTAGGTTTTAATGATTTAGCAATTTTGTTCCAAAACAAATATACTATTGCCAATATAGCTCCTAATTGAATAACTACTTCAAACATAGCTACATATTCTAAGTTATAATGATCCTTATTAAATCCAATAAAATTTCCAACTAATATCATATGTCCTGTAGAGGATATAGGCAAAAATTCTGTTATACCTTCTACTATACCTATAATAATTGCCTGTATAATTAATAACATGTAATCACTCTCACTCTCCTTATAAATTTACACATATTTTATTATACTATATTTAAGTTACTTTACAATAACTGTACAGGTATTTAAAAAGATTTACAGTTTATTTAACACTTCAATAATCTTATCCACATGATAATTATATATAATATAATCCTCATTAATTATTTCGCTAGAAGGGCTAATGTGCAATTTTAACAATTTATCAAGTTCAGATTGTCCTTTTTCACTAATACTGCAATTCCAATCTCTATCATTTACCACACCCAAATGCAAACTAATAGTTCTGTAACATTCAAGCATATCCTTGGTTTTAAGTATTTCTTCACTTTCACCTTTTTTTAACTGACTCTCTGACATACATATATTTATCTCATCCTGAAGGTTTTCTATTTTATCATTTAAAAAGTCCATATCCACACTTTTACAAAAGATTATTTTTTCTTTAATAAAATCATGAACTGTCCTTTTTAATTCCTCATTTTTTTCCTTTAAAATTTTCAAATGATTAGGTGGAAAGATAAATAAGTTTACTATAACTGCAATTGTAATACCTATAAAGGTATCTAACAATCTATTAACACTATATGTAACTGCGTTATTTTCTTTAACATTCAGCATAATAGCACAAAAGACTATGGAGGCTATTGCAATAGACTCATTCCACTTTAACCTATTACATAAATATATTACTATTACAATACCTAAAGCTGACATAAAGGGATTTCCCGGAATAACCAAAGCGCAAAGCATTCCTACTAGTGCACCTACAAAAGTGCCAAGCATTCTATGTCCTCCTGTCTTAATAGACCCTGTTACAGAATTCTGCATTGCAACAACAGCGGCAATTGCAACATAAAAAGGGTATTCTACTTTTAAGCAATTAGATATAACTACACATAAAAATACCGCTATAGCCGTTTTGAAATTTCGCATACCTATAATCATAATCCATCTCCTTGTGAAATTCTTTAATTATTAAACATATTATAATAAAAAGAAAAGAGTTTAACAACTTTTAATGTTAAACTCTCATAATTAAAATTTATTCAAATCTTGGTGCTGCAGCAAGTATTGCTTCTGGAACTTCAGTGAACTTACTGAAATTCTTATTAAAATGCTTAGCTAACTCTTTAGCTTTAACTGTGTATTCATCTTTATCTTCCCAAGTACTCTTTGCGTCTAGTATTTCAGAAGGTACTCCTGGACATTCTTTTGGAACTGACACATTAAATATAGGATCTTCCTCAAAGGCAACATTTTTAAAATTACCTTCTAATGCTGCTTTAACCATAGCTCTAGTATATTTAAGCTTTATTCTGTCTCCCTTTCCATAGCCACCGCCGGACCAACCTGTATTTACAAGATAAACATCAGCATTATGTGCTTCTATTTTTTCTCCTAAAAGTTTTGCATATACTGTTGGATTCATTATCATAAATGGTTCACCAAAACATGCTGAAAAAGCTGTCTTAGGTTCTGTTATTCCTCTTTCTGTACCAGCAAGCTTACTAGTATAGCCTGACATAAAGTGGTACATTGCAGACTCTTTAGATAATTTAGCTATAGGAGGCATTACACCAAAGGCATCAGCTGTTAAGAAGATTACTGTTGATGGATGTCCACCAACCCCACTTTCTTCAATATTGCTTATGTACTCAAGTGGGTACGCAGCTCTTGTATTTTCAGTAAAGCTTTCGTCATCGTAATTAGGAGTTCTATCTTCATTTAGTACTACATTTTCTAAAACAGTACCAAATTTAATTGCTTCATAAATTTCTCTTTCTTTTTCCTTTGAAAGCTTTATAGTTTTTGCATAACATCCACCTTCAAAGTTAAATACTCCATTATCACACCATCCGTGCTCATCGTCTCCGATCAACTTTCTGTCTGGATCTGCTGATAAAGTAGTCTTTCCAGTTCCTGATAATCCGAAGAATACTGCAGTATCTCCATCTTGTCCAATATTTGCTGAACAATGCATTGGGAATACGCCCTTTAATGGTAATAAGAAGTTCATTATTGAGAATATTGATTTCTTAATTTCTCCTGAATATTGAGTTCCACCTATAAGTATTATTTTCTTATCGAAGTTTACAATAATAAAGGCTTCTGAATTAATTCCATCTTCTTTTCCCTTTGCCTTAAAACCAGGTACGCTTATTACAGTAAATTCTGGATTATGGTTTCCTAGTTCTTCCTTGTTAAGTCTTCTAAACATTTGATTTGAAAATAGAGCTTGTGAAGCATACTCACAAACAACTCTTATTGGCATGCTATATTCTTTCATAGCACCTACATAACCATCGAACACAAAAACTTCTTTATCATCAAGGTGATTTGCAACTTGTGAGTAAAGATTGTCAAAAATATTTTCTTCTATTGGAAGATTTATATCGCCCCAATTTACCTTATCTTCTATACTTCTTTGTTTAACTATAAATCTATCTTTAGGAGACCTTCCTGTGTACTTACCCGTTTTTACAACAAGTGCTCCTGTTGATGAAAACATACCTTCATTCTTTTTTAAAGCAAATTCCACTAAATCTGCTGTAGGTAAGTTTCTATATATTTTTTTGCAATTTTTTATACCTAGATAATCTAAATTATCAATACACATAATAAACAGCCTCCTCAAATATCTTATCATATATATATTTTTGCATTATTTCATGAAAAATGCAAGAAAAAAATTATATTTCAACTAAAAAACATGATTTTAGCCCACGCTAATTCATTTATTATATTTTTCTGAATATTGTATACACTTTAGCAAATTGAAGTGACCTATTCTTCTATGTTTCATTTTTATTAAATAAAAAATCATGTAACTATTTCTAAATCTTATAGTTACATGATTTTATATCTTCAGGTGTATTTTCTATATGTTAATTGGGTACGTAAGAAGTTAAAACTTTCATTTCACCTACCAAATCGTAGGCTTGTAAGCAAGCTGGAATTAGAATACTATCTCCTGTAAGAACTTTTTCCTGTCCATTTTGCCAGAAAATTTCCCCCTCTCCTTCAACACAAGTTAGTATGATAAAGCTATTCCCATCACCCTTTTGGCAGCATTTAGAGAATATCTCAAGCATGTCTAAAGCAAAATACTCGCAATCTAAAAAATGCGTTTTTCTATATTCAGTATTTTCCTCTACAACTACCCCTTCACTCTTTTCACCCTTTAGATCTAAATTAATTACATCTAGGGCTTTATCAATTTGAAGTTCTCTTCCTCTATTATAATCAAAGACCCTATAAGTGGTATCACTATTTTCCTGAATCTCTGCAATGATTACCCCTTTACCAATAGCATGAACTAAGCCGCTTTGTATAAAAAATACATCACCTTTATTTACATCAACTTTATTAAGAAGTTCATTTAATTTCCCAGCTCTCATAGCTTCTGCAAATTCTTCCTTAGTACATTCTTTTGTACCTACTACTAGATTTGCCCCTTCAAAAGCCTCAACAACATACCAAGCTTCAGTTTTACCTGATTCTCCTTCAGTTCTTTGCGCATATTCATCATTAGGATGGACCTGTACTGAAAGCTTATCCTTTGAATTAATTAACTTAACTAATAAAGGAAACTTTTCCTCATTAATCTTAGGTCCTAAAATCTCTTTACCCCTTTGTCTAAGTAAATCATCAAGTTTCATACCCTTATATATACCGTTATCAATTACACTGGTACCATGTGGATGACATGCCACATCCCAGCTTTCTCCTATATCCCCCTGGGGCAGATTGGATCTAAACAATTGAAAGTCTCTACCTCCCCAGATTTTTTCAAAATATATATTTTGAAATTTTAGCGGATACACGAAACTCCCCCTAGATAAAGTTATTCATAACATTATACGAGTTTCTTTGAAATTTGTTACACCTTGCTACTCTATATTTCTATCTCTAATTAAATAAATGGCACACAAAATAAATGTTGCACCTATCATCTGGCTAATAGTAATCTTCTCTTTTAATAAACATACAGATAGTATCATTGCAACTGGTATCTCTAGATTATTAATTATAGACACCTTTAAAGAACCTATATATTTAATTGAAGCATATAGCAGCGTTAAAGGAACTATTTCACAAAGGGTTGCTAATATAGCGGTATACATTATTCCTTCCCCACTTAATATACCTGAAAAAATAAATCTAGGAGGACTGAATATAATTAATGTTATTAAAGAAAATAATGTTGAATATGCATTAATCGCTAATGCATTAATATGTAAAAGCTTCTTTTCAGAATATATATTCATGAAACAATAAAAAACTGCACAAAGTAAACCAAATATTATTCCTCTAACAGAATACTTAAATTCTCCATAAATTATATTCAAGGTTAAAATAGATCCTAAAAACCCAAGTATAATAGCTAAAATCTTTTTTAAACTTATTGGCTCTTTTTTAAATATCCATAAATAAATAAACACCATTATGGGATAAGTATATAAGAGCATAGTTACCATAGCCATTGGCAAGTACTCATAAGCCTTATAATAAAATACTGTCATTAAGGTATTACCCATTACCCCTAACACAGCTAGATGAAACACTTCATCTTTTTTTAATATTAGCATTTTATTATCTTTTATAATCGCTAAGATAAACATTAGCAGTACTGCAAGCATGTATTGCAGAGTAAGTAAATTTATAGAATTGAGCCCTGTCTTGTATGCTAGTTTAATAAATAATCCTGCTGAGCCAAAAAATATTGCTGAAATAAATGCATATACATATCCTATCTTTGTCACATTCATCACCCTTTATTATTATTGCATAAAAAAACCGCTAATATAGCGGTTTTAATAAAACAATGTAAAGTCTGGTACCTTTAAAGTTTCATCACCTTTACTGTTTTTATATTGTTCATTTAATTTTTGAGCTTTTTCAAAGTTTTGCTTAATAGTATCACTTGTATACTTGTCTGTAGTAGGTTTAATTCCCTGAACAGCTGCTTTAAAGTTTGTAAGTCCTCTTTCTATCTCCCCGTCAACAGAGATATAATAACATCCTGCATTATTCAACGCTTGAATATCAGATTCATCAGCCTTATAAGCATATCTAATTTCTTTAATACCTTCTGCAGATTTACCTTGTATCATATAAATAGTGCCTAGTGTTCTATGATATTTAGATGTCATGTCATCTAGCTTTATACATTGCTTAAGCAGTTCAACTGCTTCTGCTTGCTTTTGCTTATTTAAATAGATACATGCCATGTTGTATTTTATTTCAGCATCATTAGGTTTAACAATCTCTGCAAATTTAAAATACTCTAAGGCTTTTTCAGTATTTTGAGTTGTATACCAATAATAATTTGCAAGCTTTAGCATTATATTATAGTTATACGGTTCTTTCATCAAGCCAGTTCTAAAATAAGGCTCTCCTTCTAAACTTTTTCCTTGAGCCTGTAAAATATCCGGCATTAAGAAACCATAGTTATCAGGATAATCTTTATTTTTTACAATTGATTGCTTGCAATAAAGTAAAGCTTTAGCGTAATCCTTTTTATTATAATAATGCCATGAAGCCGCATGTAAAACTCTATAGTCCTTATAATTCTTTTGTACGATTTCTGACATTAGAGCATCTGCTTTATCTGCCTGCTTTGTATTCTGTAAAACTGCTACTTCAATTAGTTTTATTTCAACTTTGCCTATTTTTTCATTTTTAATTTCCGCTAATAGTTTTGAAGCTTGATCTGCAGTCTCTTCTGTTAAAGAATAGATTTTTGCAAGCCACATTTTATACACTACGTCTTTTGGATTTTTTGTTGATAAGTTTGACACCTTCTCAAGTATTAAATCTCTATTATATACAGAAATTTGTGCCAGTACATCATATACCTTTAATTCATCCTTATCAATTTCCCAAGCATTTTTTAATACTTGTAACCCTTGTTCCCAATCATTTATTACCATAAGCATTCTTGCATACTCTGTCATATCATATGCTGATTTTGTATTTACAGGATATCCTTTAATTAAATCCTTAGCTTTATCAACTTGGTTATTTGCCATATAAACAGTAAACATGGTTCTAATAAGACCTTTATTTTTTGGTGCTACCTTTAAAGCTTCTATTCCATCTTTAAGAGCGTCATCATAGCTTTTATTCATAAACTCTGTAAACACCATGTAATTTAGCAAATTTCCATCTTTAATTTTATCTTTAGCAATTTTATTTTTAGCAATCTGTATATAAGTTTTTGAGTTAGGAAAATCACCTTTTACTGAATATACCTCTGCTATACGTATATCCCATTTTGGATTACCATTATCTTTTTTAGAGATACTAAGATATTCATTCACAGCAGAAGCATAATCTCCTGCATAAAAGAAATCTTCAGCTTTATTATCTGTTATTACAACTTTGTTACTTTCTTTTATCAAATAGTTGGTTTTGTTATTTTTCATATACACAGCAGAACTTGTAATCATTACTACAGCGACAACACCTGCTATTATATAGTCCATGTTGTTTTTATAAAGTTTTTTATCGGAAAAATCTATTTTTTCCTTAACAGTTTGAAGCTTGTCTCCTAAACTAGTAAAAAACTTTCCTGTTTGTTTTCCTATCTTGCTTTCATGAACTTTATGAAAAACAGGACCTATGGATTTCTTAATCCATTGCAAAATCTTATTCCATAAAGGTTTTATACTATCATTAATAACATTACTAATCTTTTGTTTTAGCTTTTTCAAATTCATTGGTATCTTATCTAATTTCATCTTCTCTTTAATACCATTTATTTTTTTCATTATTTCACCCCACATAATATAACGCAGCAATTTTGTAAAAAAATATATTTCTACTTACTTTATAATTTATTTTAACAAATGTATGTAAAAAAAGCCACTGGATTAATAAATAATTACTGTGAATTTTTTGAAACCATCAATTAATACTTCTTTACGGAAAAATATTAGACAATTTTCCTATATTAATATAAAATTATATTGTTTATAGTTAAAATCAATAAGGTGGTGTTTTAAATTAATATAAAATCTTTTTTTAGTATATTTATTTCAAAGATTGTTATAAAACTCTCAAAATTTCTTTTTAAGGGTGGTACTAACTTTCCAGGTAAGGTTGCATTAAAGCTTGATAGAAATGTTTTAAAAATTATAAGTAAAAATTATAAAGTTGTACTCATTACTGGAACAAATGGCAAAACTACTACCACAAGTATGATTTACAGCATGCTAAAGGATAGCAATAAAAATGTTATTACTAATAATACAGGTGCAAATATGCTGCCTGGCATAGTTTCATGTTTTGTGGAAAACTACAGTTTTAAAAAACTAAATAATGAAAAGTATGCTATTATCGAAGTTGATGAAGCTAATGTGAAACTAGTAACTGAATATATAACACCTGAAATAATTACAGTGACTAATTTATTTAGAGATCAGTTAGATAGATATGGAGAAGTGTATACTACTTTAAATAAAATATTAGAGGGTATCGAAAA
>Ga0316601_100000960_pt1 | contig 13452 bp, 14 predicted proteins | sample OWC_soil_day5_no_FD_207663 | JGI IMG/M metagenome (GOLD analysis project Ga0316601, IMG submission 207663) | Wetland soil microbial communities from Old Woman Creek delta, Ohio, United States - OWC_soil_day5_noCT | ecosystem: Environmental > Terrestrial > Soil > Wetlands | place: USA: Ohio...
CTCTATCTTATTTAAGTAATCTTCAATTTTTCCTTCTTTTATTGCTTTTTCAAAAACTTCTTTACTACACCCCTTAGTTCCAATGATTAAAAAAGCTCCTGGCTTTGAATCAATTACATACCAAGCTTCTGTTTTACCTAATGAATTTTCTACTTTATTTGCATATTCATCATTAGGATGAACTTGAACTGATAGCTTTTCTCTTGAATTTATCAATTTCACTAGTAGTGGAAATTTACAATTTTCGAAACTTTCTCCTAATAACTCTTTATCATATTCTTTTATAAGTTCATCTAATCTCTTACCTTTTAACCCCCCATTGGCAACTATACTCATACCATTAGGGTGGCACGCTATGTCCCAGCTTTCTCCTATATCTCCTAAAGGAAGATTATTTCTAAACTCAGCTAAATTTCTACCTCCCCATATTTTATCGTAATATAAGTTTTCAAATTTAATTGGATACATTTTATCACTTCCTTAACTTGAATATCAAATATTTATATAAATACAATTAAAAACACAGTACTTAACACACTATAAAAGTATGTAAGTACTGAGTTCTATTTTCTCTTATTGCAAATTATATACTACTCTTCTCCAAATTTACTCTTAACTAGTTTTACTAATTCTTTTACTGCTAGCTCTTCATCTGGACCTTCTGCTGATATAGTAATTTCAGTTCCACAAGTGATTGCCATTGATAAAATATTAAGTATAGATTTAGCAACAGCTACCTTATCCCCTTTTGTAATAGTAACGTTTGATTTGAACTTTCCTACTGTTTGTACAAACATAACCGCAGGTCTTGAATGTAATCCTGTCTTGTTTTCAATTGTAACCTTTTCACTATACATCTTTAGTTCCTCCTAAAATTTTATTAAATACAATTTTTCCTTCTACTATGGTAGTATATATATTAAAATTATCATCAAAAATTGTAACATCTGCATCTTTTCCTTTTGATAAGCTTCCTTTTATGTTATCAATACGAAGTACTTTTGCAGGATTTAAGGACGCCATAGCCACTGCTTCATACATCTTTAGCCCTGTATTTTCAAACATATTTTTTACAGCTTCATTTAAGGTTAAGATACTACCAGCAAGAGTGCCATTTGCCAGCCTAGCTGAATTGTTTTTCACAATCACATCTTGTCCACCTAGATCATATACTCCTTCTTCCATTCCACCTGCACGCATAGAATCTGTTATTAGTACTATCTTTTCCTTATTCTTCACCTTAGAAACAATATTATAAACAGCGGGATGGATATGAATATTATCTGCAATGATTTCACAACTGACGTCACTGTTTAACACCGCTCCAACAATTCCTGGTTCCCTATGATTTAAAGCCGTCATAGCATTAAAAGTGTGAGTAGCATGTTCTACTCCATTATGAATTGCTTCTATGGCTTCATCATAAGCTGCATTTGAATGTCCAATGGATAAAACTATATCTGTGTTTTCTTTAACTTGCTTAATAAATTTATGTTCAAAATCTTTTTCAGGTGCTAAAGTAATGATTTTAATAACATCTGTATATTCCTTAATAAGATTATAACTAGGCACAATAATATTTTCTTCCTTTTGTGCTCCCTTATGCTTTTCATTGATAAAGGGACCTTCTAAGTGGACGCCTAAAATTTTAGCGCCAAACTTTTCTTTATCCCTGGCTTCTCTTATGCTGTCTAACGCCTTAAATATATATGTTTTTTCCATAGTCATTGTAGTAGGCAAAAATGCAGTAACTCCATTTTTGCAAATAGTTTTACTTATATGAGTCAAATACTCTGCCTCTCCATCCATGGTATCAAAACCACCTGCACCATGAATGTGAATATCAATAAAGCCTGGGGAAACATAATTTCCTTTTGCGTCAATTAAATCCATATTGCCAAATTGCTCATTATACTTTTCAATTTCTGACTGCTCAATGATTTCAACTATTTTATTATTAAACAAAAGAACTTTACCTTCTAGTATTTGTTCTTCTGTAATTATTCTTCCATTTACTATCCCTTTCATATTTCTCCTTTACCTTGTTCTATACTAAAATTATCTTTATTACCTTCTTCATTTTAAGTTATCCTATTCATCAAGATTAAAAGGTGTTGCCTTTGAAAAATCCACTTCATAATTTTTTGCAATTATAACTTTAATATTATCTACCCCTCCATCCACATTAATTTCTGCAACCTAATTATAACACAAATAATATAGTTGTCTATACCACTATACCAATTTACATGAAATTTCTTTAGGAAATATGGGGAATAAGTTGCAAAAATGAGGATATATCAAAAGCATTCTATTACAAATTCAACATATTTAATAATACAGTTTTAATAAAGAGCAGGTGTATTATTTTTTACACCTGCTCTTTATTAATTATTTTTATCATGTAAAACTATACACCTATTACTTCCTTAACTCCTGGAACTTCATTTTTCAAGGTTTGTTCTATAAGCATCTTTATTGTCATCATGGCACCTGGACAGTTGCCGCAGGCTCCTTGTAATCTTACGCTTACAACTCCATCTTCGTTCACATCTACAAATTCAACATCTCCGCCATCTCTTTGCAGTATTGGGCGAACTTTTTCTAATGAATTAATTATTAACTCTTTCATACTTACCTCCAAAAACTATCTTATATATTGAACAGAATTTTCTTTTCTTGCTGGTGCATTAGTAGCTTTAACTTCTTTATATCCAAAAACAGCTGCATAATATGTTGTGTATCCTTCTGGTATGTTTAATTTTTTCTTATACTCTTCTCCTTTTGGTCCGTTAAATAAAAAACCAACAAAGCCATTCCAGCAGCCTCCAATTTCAAGTGCTTCCGCTGCAATAAACATATTTTCAGTTGCCGCTGCACAATCTACTTGTGGCATCATAGCATCATTTTGTCCTGATACGATAACTACAGTTGGTGCTCCGTAAAACACATTAAATTTATCGTTATTAGCCATTTTTTGAATCATTTCATCTGGAAAGTTTTTAGCAGCTTCTTTTGCTTCAATATTTAATTCTTCTATTAACTCTTTATTTTGTATTACAGTAAAATTCCATGATTGCTGATTGTGTGCGCTTGGTGCATAAAGTCCAGCTTCAATGATTGCTTGTAACTCTGCATCCTTTATTTGCTCTGGTTTAAACCTTCTTGTTGTTCTTCTTTCTTTTATAACCTTTAGTGTTTCATTCATATTAAATCTCTCCTTCTTATTTTATGCTTATGTTTTGCACTACCTTTAATTCATCTCCTTCACAGGAAATCTCTACTTAATTTAAGGTTTGTATGTTTATTTGTTTCGTTCACGTACGAATGAATTCTTTAAAAAAATGCTGCTACAGCATTCTTTCCAAATTTTTTAGAGCTTCGTTAATACTATTTTCAAATATATTACGCTGCTCTACAGCAAATCCATCTAATAGCAAATCTAAAAATTCCTTTTCAATTTCCTCTAACTTCTCTTTAATGTACAAAGCTTCTGGTGTTAAACTTATATGTACACTCCTTTTATCCTCAGAACAGCTGCATTTTTTAATCAAACCTTGATTCTCATATTTAAGAATAATATCTGATAAGGATGATTTTGAAATATCCCATATAGTTGCTATTTCATTAAAAAGCAGTGATGTTCCATCTTGAGGAAGTATATAAAATAAAGGAATATGATTTCTTAGTATTGGCAATCTTTCTTCATTAATTCGCTTTTTTATAAACTTGTCGGAACTAGAACAAATTTCATTAATTTTTCCAATAACACACTTATGCTCCATTCTTTCACCTCATTCGTTCGCGTACAAACAAATTTTAACACCTGTTTTTTATATTGTCAATAGTCACTACTATATTTCAATACTATTTTAATCATCTAACTAATCATTTATTCTTTCTTATAAATCGCTGCTGCATCTATATGTCTATATCCAATTTCTAGAGCTGCTTTAACAGCATCAACAGTTTGCTTGCCATCTTCCACCTTAAATGTTCCAAAGCCCAGCATAGGCATTTTAACTCCATTGCTTAATAGATTGTCATTGCTTAACATTTTCTCATCTCCTATTCGATTTTATAACATACTTTTATAATGAGAGTATATTAAACAACTTTCATATTAGCAATAATGCACTTTTTAGTTACACAGTAACCAAAAGGTAACCCTGTTGATAGCTATAACTTTTTCATCTTACTCTGCTCTATTTTTTAAAGTCCTCCATTCTTTTCTTGCCCCATTCATACAGCATATCCACAATTGGCACAAAGGGAACAAATTGAAAGAGATTTATTAGAAGCTAGAAAGATTTATCATAAAGTAAAGCGTATTTTCTTAGTAGATGCTGATCCTTTTGCTTTAAGCGGAGATAAACTTAAATTAATTGCAAAAAAATAAAAGGCTACTTTTTACAAAGACCTTCAACAGAGTTTAAAGATATAAGCGAAGATGTAAAAGCTACACTAATTAATTTTAATAAAATTTTCTATCATATCCAATAAAGTTTATTTAAGCCGATAGCGTAGTAGTAGTGGATTCTCTTTACTTCTTACTTTAAGTCATCCTCCACTAGTTGGTGTATAAACCTCCATATACTTTTGAGGGATATAAACCCCTTACAATTCAAATATTAGGTTTATATTGTTAATGATTATTTCTGTGATATATAATTCTTACAGAATTCTATAAAGCTATATATAAATTCTTCTTCCCCATTATTTAAATAAATAAAATTAAACTCTCTAAAAATTCTAACATTATTTATTGGTATTTGACAAATGGTTCCTGCTTCAATTTCTTTCTTTATACTTTCTTTAGATATAATTGTGTATCCCAAATTAGCTTCTACCAAGGACTTAATTGCACTTATGTCCCCTACTTCCATATAAACTCTAATTTTATTAATATTAATACCTAAGTCAGTAAGCTTGTTTTCAAAAATCTTTCTTGTACCTGAACCTTTCTCTCTAAGTATTAACTGACCTTCAATAATGTCCTCTATATTTACTACTTCCCTTTTACAAAACTCATGGTTTGGCGAAGCTGCTAGCACCAATTCATCTTCCTTAAACTTTATGTGATTAAATCTATCCTTGTGAAATGGCCCTTCCACAATGGCAAAATCAATTTTTCTATTTAAAAGCTTTTCTGTTATCTCTTCCGTATTGTTCACCTGAAGATTTATATCTATATTCTTATTCTCCTTTTTATATTGAGCTAAAATATGTGGAAGCACATAAGCACCAATAGTCATAGTAGCACCAACCCTATAGCTCTTTATAATAGTTCCACTATTCTTCAACTTATTCTCTACTTCTCTGTGAAGCCTTTCTATATCCTTACTATATTTAAACAAAAGCTTTCCTTCCTCAGTTAAAGCTATATCCCTTCCCTGCTTTTTAAATAGGCTCACTCCGTAATACTCCTCTAAAAACTTTATATGCTGTGAAACTGCAGGCTGAGTTAAATTTAAAGCTTCTGCCGCCCGTGTAAAGCTTCCAATCTCTGCTACAGTTAAAAATGTAATTAATCTCTGATCTATCATAAATCCTTCACCTCGCCTATGAACCATACTTTTCCCGGTATGCCTACACTTATAGTAACACAATTATTAGAATTAATAACATATAAATTTTTATTATGGATATATAAAAAATGCTAATTTGTATTTTACAGAAATTGATACTATTATTATGTTGTGAGCAAAAATGTGATGGAATACGGAATAATTTTTTAAACACTGAAACTACTGAATACACTAAAGACACGGAATTTTTATAACAAAGGAGCGATTAACATGATCTGTATTAAAGAAAAGGGAGCTGGGCTGTTATTTTCCTTGGTAATAGCTACTATAGCTACCTACCTTGGAACCCTTCTTCCTATAATAGGTGCGCCTATATTTGCTATTATTATTGGAATAACTATAAATAACAGTGTTGGAAAGCCAGAAAGCACTTTAAAAGGTATTACCTTTACTTCAAAAAAGGTTCTGCAGTGGGCAATTATCTTGCTTGGCTGTGGATTAAACTTTAACCAAATTCTTAAGGTTGGCATGGATTCACTATCAGTTATGATATTTACTATTGCAGCAGCCTTTTCTTCTGCATATTTCTTTGGGAAACTAATGGGCATTCCTTACAAGCTAAAATCCTTAATTAGTGTTGGAACCGCTATATGCGGTGGCTCTGCAATTGCAGCAGTATCTCCAATAATTGAAGCTGATGAGCTTGAAATTGCTTACTCAATTTCAACCATATTTCTTTTTAACATCATAGCTGTACTTATTTTTCCCCCGTTGGGCCACTTACTAGGTTTATCAGATAAAGCCTTTGGTCTTTGGGCAGGTACTGCTGTAAATGATACTTCTTCAGTAGTAGCAGCTGGCTATGCCTTCAGCAATGCAGCAGGCGCCTATGCAACTATTGTTAAGCTTACTAGGACCACTATAATTATTCCTATATGCTTAATATTCTCTATAGTAACTTTAATTGAAAAGAAAAGAGAAGCTTCTGCAAGTAACAACTTAAACTTCAGCTTTAAAAAGATATTCCCCTGGTTTATACTTTATTTTTTAATTGCTTCATTGCTAAATACAGCGGGGTTATTCCCACCAAAGCTAGTGCATTATATAACAAATCTATCAAAATTTATGATTACTGCTGCCCTGGCAGCCATTGGGTTAAGCGCCAACTTTAGAAAAATGCTTAAAACAGGAATAAAGCCAATAATATTAGGACTTATTGTATGGTTTTTCGTGGCAGTTACTGCACTTCTATTAATATAATAGAATAAGGCTGAGACATAAGTAGAACTCATCACAAGCTACTTTTGTCACAGCCCTTTCATTTATTTTATTACTCCACTTCGAACTATTCTTATAGTTGGTTCAATATTGAATTGCACATCTTTATAGGCCTTGCTCCAATCTACAGATTTCCAGTAACTATTTTCTTTAGCTCTTACAATATCCCCTATACCCAAAGGATCACTATTTACCTCCTGAGTGTATTTTAGTACTTTATTACATCGGTCTTTAAGCTCTTTAGAAAATAATTTTTCGTACCTTTCCTTTTCCTCTGGATTTTCAATACTGCCCCATTTATACTCCTCCAATATACAGTTCAAACTGAATTTTATAGTCACTACAGGCTTATTATTATCGGTACTAACCTTCAATTGATGACTTTTAAGTTGATAAGAAACAGCTGCTCCTTTTTTTATTTTTTCACCATCACCTTCTAAATAAAATACAGTGGAACCTTTTTTCAATCTATTACTCATAAGGCGGAGTAAAGAAGTTTCTGCTGTTGTTACTTTTCCTACCATCTTATCTTGTGAGAATAAAGCTGAGCCTGCTATCTCAATTTCTTTTCCATCACCACTGATTTTAATAATTGGAAGCATAGGGTCTATTCCAGGATCAAAATAATTTATATCATAATTAAAAATCCTACATTCAGGAACAGCGCCGCCTTTTATACCATTCCTCAGCAGCTCATTAATATAAAAAGGTGGAATTGGCTTATCGATAAATTTATGAGAGGTTTCGATAAGCTCATAGGGACTGCCATCAACAATTACAACATAAGCTAGAACGGGGTTAATAAACTCTCTTTCAAAAACCTCTAATAATTCATGAATCCCTTTCTCTGCAAGGGACCTTGAAATTAGTATCTGCTGTACCTTCCCCCCCTCTGCACTTTTTGGTGATCTTAATCTTGCTTTATCTCTAGTCTCCCTTAGCAACCCGCCCTTAATTTTTATTATGTCCATATCACTTAGAGCTCCCTTGCCAATAACAGGCATTGACCTAGTTATTAACAAGGCTCCATCACTTGTTGGTTCAATACCCACCTGTAAATCAAAGCCTATTTTTTCATAAATCTTTTGGTCCCAGCAGCCTGCTGACGTTGTTGAAAACATAACTAATAAAATAAGGCTTATTATTTTTTTCATCTCGATACACCTCTTTTATTAATAAAAGAAAGGATATAACTGAAAATATAGAACACTATTACTGAGAATCCAATCCAACCTAAAGCTTTAGTCCTTTCTTTTAAATAAATAAACTCTCTAGGCTCTAGACTTATAACACACACTAGCACAATAATAATCAATGCAACAACCCATTTTCTAGTTTTTATATTGAAGGCATTAATTGCCCCATAATATCCTGAAAATAAGTAGCACCTTAAAACACAACCCATTGCCATAACCCAAGTTGTCACAAAATATAAATCTAATCTTTCAAATATATTTGAGTAACAAACCCTAGCTAGGCTTAACAAAGGTATTTGCAAATTTTTTATCATCTCTTCTCCAAATAATCCAGTTGTAGAAATAACTACTGATATATAAATGATTATAGAAATTAAGTTTCCTATTAAAACCTTCTTAACTACATGATTTTTATCATTAACTTCACAATAAATAAAGGGGATAAGTTCAATGCCCAAAAATGCAAAAATACTAGTCCATACTCCATTAAATATACTTTTAGCACCAGCTTCTCCAAGGGGCATTAGATATGTAGGCCTTATTCTTCCTAATATAAGAACTATGTATATGGCAAGAATAACCCCAATAAATACTGTTATATGCAAATATCTGCAAATAACTTTAAGCCCCCCATTGATTGTATAGATGGAAGGTATTATTAAGAAAACAGTAAGTACTATTCTGGGGGTGTATTTTAACCCCATTAATTGCATTGCCTCCACCATCATCCTAAGAATAGCAGCAGAAAATATAATAGTATATGCTGCTAAACAAACATTTATAATACTGCCTAAATACGTTCCATACAGAAGTCTGTTTATTTCAACAATAGATTTCTTTTTATACCTGTTCATAAATGCCGCAACTATTAAAATGAAAAAACTAAATAATATTCCAGCAATAAGAACAGATATCCATCCATCGTGACCAGCTATTTCAGCCAATTGAGCAGGCAGAAAAATAATACCCACTCCTACCTGTGAAGCAACTGTAAAAAAAATTAATTGATTAGAACTTATTGCATTTTTATTTTTCATTTATTCTTCCCTCTTATCCTATCCAATGGTTTAGCGATATCTGGGCGCTGCTTTAAAAATATAGTAGGCACCCTTATTATAGTATCCTTTAACTCCTTTAATTTTGTTGGTACCATAGGTTGAAAATATGGCTGTCCTAATGACTCCATCTTCACCAAATGAGCAAATAACAAGGAAATAAAAAATGTTACCCCGCATATTCCGAAACCAGCAGCTAGTATCATTAAGACAAATCTAATGACTCTTAAGGCTGTTCCCATATCATGACTAGGAATTAGATAGGAGGCTATTGCTGTGACTGCAACAATTATTACAAATAAGCTGCTAACAAGTTGTGCCTGTACTGCTGCCTGCCCTATAACCAAACCACCTACAATGCCTACACTTCCACCTATGTATGTGGGCAGCCTTACTGCTGATTCCCTAATCATTTCTATGGTAAATTCCATTAATAAAGCCTCCACAATCGGTGGAAAAGGTACTTTTGCCCTCGATTCTGCGAGAGGTATAAGTAAATTCAGGGGTACTACGTAGTAATGATAAGAAGTAATCATAATATATATGGCCGGCAAAAATACAGCTATTACTCCTGCAACAAGTCTCATAATTCTGCTAAATGTACCAAATAGCCAATTTGAAGTATAATCATCTAAAGCTTGAAAAAAGGCAAAAAAGCTTACAGGAGCTAAAAGAACCACCGGAGAACCATCCAATAAAATAACTAATTGCCCTTCAAATAGTCCTGCCATAACTTTGTCCGGTCTTTCTGTTGCTATATATAGAGGGAATGGAGAATATTGATTATCCTTCATTAATTGTTCCAGAGGCCCTAAGCTTATTAAACCATCCGTATCAATAGAAATAATTTTTTCATAAAGATCATCTATCAATTTTGGATTAGCAATACCTTCTATATATCCAATGGCAACCTGATTGTTACTGGCAGCTCCAACCTTCATATTTCTAAACTTTAATCTGTGATTTTTTATTTTTCTTCTTAATATTGATATGTTAATGTCTAAGGTTTCAACAAAGCCTTCATGAGGACCTCTATTATTCTTTTCAACTACAGGCTCGGTAATAGGCCTGCTTTCAAAGGTTCTTAAATTATAGGATATTGCTTTATTTGAACCATCAAATATAAAAACTATATTGCCATCAGTTATCTCACTAACAATAGTGTTCAATTCATATCTATACCCTGCTTCAGACAATGATAGCTTGTTAACCAAGTCATCATCATATAACTCTTCAAGTGACATTGCAAGGATTGGTTTTATAAAATCTCTCTGCAAAACGTCTATGTTAATTAAGGCTTTGGGATATATAAAATATCCTTCCTTTGAGTCAGCAATTATCACTTTTTTCCTTATAATATCCGGGCAGTTATTAAACATGCTGTTTATGTAATTCATATTATCTTTAATATTGGTTGATAACTTCAATTCTTTAGAGGAGCTTTCCTGTGTTTCCATGCCGAATCACCTCTAAAATAGTATGCTCCTGTGGCTTTCCTGCTATGCTAATCCAATAAGTTTTAAAGGCATACTTATATACAGTAAGTTAATGTGAATTTATGGTATAATTTAAAAGTAGAAATTATTTATGCTAAAGATATGAGGTGCAATAAATATGACAAATGAAATTAGAGATAATTATGATAAAAAGTTACTAAAGAGTTTAAAGGTTCAATGTGAAAAATGTTTCGGCTTTTGCTGTGTTGCACTATATTTCTCAGCTTCAGAAGGTTTTCCAACTGACAAAGCTGCAGGTAAACCTTGCTTAAATTTACAACCAGACTTTAAATGTGCTGTGCATAATAATCTAAGGGAGAAAGGGCTTAAGGGTTGTACTGCTTATGACTGCTTTGGAGCAGGTCAAAAGGTTGCCCAAACCACATATGGCGGACATGACTGGGCAAAAAATTCAGAGACTGGAAAACAAATGTATGATGTGTTTTTAGTTATGACACAGCTTCATGAAATGCTATGGTACCTTTCAGAAGCATTTAGGATACAAAATGATAGTATTATCCAAGAAGAAATTAGTAACATAATAAGTGAAACGGTGAAGCTTACTAACCTAGATGCTGATTCTCTAATAAAGCTAGACCTAGTAGCACATAGAAATAATGTTAATAAGCTACTTGCAAAAACTAGCGAAGTTGTGCGAAGCAAAGCCCGCAGAGGACAAAAGACTGCATTAAGCCGGAAGAAGGCAATTGCGGGAAGATTAAATCTTATTGGTTCAGACCTTAGAAAAGTTAATTTAACAGGAGAGGACCTTAGAGGAGCACTTCTTATTGCAGCAAACCTTAGGGGAGTTGATCTAAGTGGAGCTGATCTTATTGGAGCTGATTTGAGGGATGCTGATATTAGAGGAGCTAACCTGTCAAATAGTATATTTATCTCCCAAATTCAAATTAATGCTGCTATAGGAGACTCTACTACAAGTCTGCCAGTGTCATTAGTTCGTCCTTGGTATTGGGATAAATAACTCTTTTGGATAAATGTGGTATAATTAAATTATTGGGGATAGTAAAAACAACATGATAAACAGGGGGAAAATTATGAATACTAAAACAAGAAGAATACCAATACAAGATTTCTTAAAGCTTCCAGAGGAAACATCATTTCAGATATCACCAAATGGGATGTATATTTCATGCTTAAAACCATATAAAAGTAGATTAAATATTTTTATTAAAAATCCTAATGGGGAAGACCTAAGAATAACAGATTGTGAGGATAGAAATATTGCTAACTATGTCTTTGCAAATGACAGCAGAATAGTTTACAGCAAGGACAATGGTGGGGATGAAAACTATAGATTATTTGCAATAGATGTTGATGGTAAAAACCTGAAGGAAGTGGCTGGGTTTGATGGAGTAAACGCATCTGTCATTAATGAATTAAAGGATGATAATGATCACGTCCTAATATGTATGAACAAAAGAACTAGACAATTCTTTGATATATACAAGCTTAATATCTATACTGGGGATATGGAGATGGTTTTAGAGAACCCAGGTGGAGTAAATGATTGGATTGTAGACCATAAAAGTGAAATAAGAGTTTGCTTAAAGCGAGATGGTTTAGATACTAAAATATTATATAGGGAAACTATTAATGATGATTTCAAATTAATCCTAGAGGGCAATTTTAAAGAAAATGCATTGCCTATAGGCTTTTCAGAAGATAATAAAAATCTTATTATACTATCAAACTTTGGAAGGGATATGTATGGATTATATGAATATGATCCTATAAATGAAAAAAATATTAAATTAATATACGAAAATCCAGAGTTTGATGTTAAAAGTGTAATAATCTCAAAGAAAAATAACAGGCTTATTGGCTGTGATTATGCATCTTATAAAATGCTGTATAAGTTTTTTGATGACACTACAGAGAATGTTTATAATAAAATTAAAGAAAAACTTACAGATGACAGCATAATATTCTGCGGTATAGATAGAGAAGAAAATAAAATAGTTTTAGAAGCTTATAGCGATAAGAATCCTGGTGTCTATTATTTATATGATGTAGAAAAGGATAAGCTTACTAAAATTGCTGAGGTTAAACCTTGGATCAATAAAGAAGAGATGGCTCAGGTTAAGCCAATAAAATATACTTCTAGAGATGGATTAACTATACAAGGTTATTTAACCATTCCTAAAGGTATTGAGACTAAAAATCTGCCAGTAATCATAATTCCTCATGGAGGACCTTGGTCAAGAGATCTATGGTGCTTCAGGGGTGATATTCAGCTTTGGGCTAATAGGGGTTATGCCGTGCTCCAAATGGATTTTAGAGGCTCAATAGGCTATGGAAGAAAATTCAAAGAGGCAGGCTTTAAACAATGGGGAAAAACAATGCAGGATGATATAACTGATGGTGTTAACTGGCTTATTAAAGAAGGTATAGCAGATCCAAATAAGGTGTCCATTTATGGAAAATCCTATGGTGGATATGCAACACTTGCAGGCCTTGCTTTTACTCCAGATCTATATGTTTGTGGAGTTGATGTAGTAGGACCCTCCAATATATTTACCTTGCTAGAGGCATTCCCTCCATCTTGGGAACCAATGAGAAAAGCCATGTATGAAATGATGGGTGACCCAGAAGTAGATATAGAGCTTTTAAGAGAGGCCTCACCACTATTCCACGTAGATAACATAATTAAACCGCTATTTGTAATACAAGGTGCAAAAGATCCCAGAGTACCTCAAAGTGAAGCAGATCAGATAGTTGAAGCTTTAAGAGCTAAAGGCTTGGAAGTTAAATATATGCTTAAGGAAAATGAAGGCCATGGATTTACTAATGAAGAGAATATATTAGAAATGTTTTCAGAGGTGGAGAAATTCCTTGAGGAACATATAAAATAGTGAATTTAAGTATTTTAACTCACAAA
>Ga0316601_100000961_pt1 | contig 13451 bp, 12 predicted proteins | sample OWC_soil_day5_no_FD_207663 | JGI IMG/M metagenome (GOLD analysis project Ga0316601, IMG submission 207663) | Wetland soil microbial communities from Old Woman Creek delta, Ohio, United States - OWC_soil_day5_noCT | ecosystem: Environmental > Terrestrial > Soil > Wetlands | place: USA: Ohio...
TGAACGCTCTGGGTCCTTTTAGTGGTAGCAGTTCAGTTCCGATGCCGGTTGCTAGCGCGCAGCCTGTAGCCATTTTATCCTTATCGAATCTGTTTTTAAGGCGCGGATCCTGTGCGGCCTGTCCCATCAGACAAAACGGCACATCAGCACCAAGCTCCTGACCAATGTCGCACAAGTCTTCAACTGACAGCTCAAGTTTCCAAATCTGGTTGATGGCGTGAAGCACAGCGGCTCCGTTGCTGCTTCCACCCGCCAATCCTGCCGCGACAGGAAGCCGTTTTTTTATGTCCACTCGAATCAGACCTTGTCTGTTTTGGGAAAATCGCTCCACCATCAACCGGGCTGCCTTTGTTGCCAGGTTTCTGTCGTCCACCGGCAAATAATGCCGATTGGTGGAACACACTACGGATATTTGTCCGCTGTTTTGCGGAATCCATTTCACAGCCACATCATCATGGAGGGCTATTTGCTGCATGACCATCTCCACCCGATGATATCCGGATGGCAACTTTTCCAACACATCGATGGACAGGTTGATTTTTCCATAGGATTGAATGGCAATCATTTTCATTGTCGGTCCTCTTTGACTTGCTTTACTCCAAATAAAATGGGCGGAAAGCCGCCCATTTTAGTCAATTACTTATTCTTTTTCTTGCCCTTCTTGGCCGTTTGCTGCTGCTTTCTTTCCTGTCTGGCTTTTTCGGCGGCGGCTTTTTTGGCGGCGATGGCGGCTTTGCCTGTCTTGTATTTTCCACCACCGGCAGAAATGGGTCTCGCCTTTGAAACTCTCATATTGTTTGAGACGATTTCGACTTTGTTTTCGGCAACGTGTCGCTGCTTCTTGGCTTCCTTATGGGATTGCTTTTCTTTTTTCTTTTGCTCCAGTGCGACGATTTCTTCAACCGACTTGCCGGTTTCTTTGGCAACCTTATATGGATTGACCGCTTCGTCTTTTTTGACTTTTGCTTTTTCGGCTTCTTTTTTGGCTGTCCTTGAGCTGAAGTATACCATACCAACCACCATGACGCCCATCATGACCATACTGGATGTCATGCTGGTTGACGGATTGAGGGTTTCAAAGGTTATTTTCTCTTCTTTGCCCAGCAATGTGCCATCGGCTGCAGAAAGCTCTGCTCCAATGGTTAATGTGTATTTGGTGCTGCCTTTTATGACCGCGCCATTTGCCGTATCAGCAAGAACCAATACGATATGGGTGTCTTTCGGGTTGAACACAACGCGAACCGGCACTTCTTTGCCTTTTGCATCAACCAGTTTGAACTGCTTGATGTTATCAGCCTCGTATTTCTCTGAATATACATTCTGCGTAAACTCTACCTTAACACCCATGTTGTCAACGGCCATGCCAGTCTCTCCATCTTTGGGAGAAGTGGCGTCCACCGAGAACGGTGCAGCAAAGGCGAAGCCTGTGCTTAGTATGACGAGCAGCAACACAAGGCTAATGAGTGCGCCTATTTTTTTCATGATATCGTGTCCTCCGATTTCTTGTTTCTTAGTGAAATGAAAAAGTCCTGCATCATGGATCTGCATTGTTCTTCCATCCTGCCGAATTCCACCTCGGGGTGGTGATTCAGTTTGGGATTTCCGATGACATCCAGCACTGAACCGCAGGCGCCCGCTTTGGGGTCCCGGGTTCCGATGACAACTTTGGCCAGCCGTGCCAGTACGATGGCTCCGGCACACATGCTGCAAGGCTCTGTGGTTACATATAGGGTACAACCTAAAAGACGCCAACCACCCAAATTATTGGCAGCATCCCGGATCGCCAGGATTTCTGCGTGGGCTGTGGGGTCCTTCGAACTTTCGGTCCGGTTATGGCCCCGGCCGACGATTTCCCCGTTCTTTTCGATTACCGCTCCAATGGGCACTTCTCCCATGGAAAGGGCCAGTTTTGCCTCTGTCAAGGCTTCTTTCATCATCTTTTCCATATACCGTATGATATTATCATACTTTTGCTCATCATTCAACATTTATGTGTACGGATACTTGCAATTTGAACCCTTGTTTAGTATGATGATTTCAACGTGAACAGTGAGGGGAACCTTTATGATAATGGATGTTTTAGTCGGCCTGATACTGGTCGGCGCCATGGTGCATGGATTGCGAAAGGGCTTCATTCATACCTTTATCCACACCATCGGATGGGTCTTGGCATTGGTGCTTGCATATATTGCGACTCCCTTTGTGAAAAGACTTTTAATGGGCGAGACAACCCTATATGATTCTATGAAAGACGGCTTTGCGAAGCGCTTCAGCGAATCCCTGCCAACGACGCAATCTTCCTTTGACAGTTTGCCGGCAAACATCGGGGATGCCATTGGGGACAAAATCACCCAGTTGACTGACAGCATCGTGCAGCAAACCGCAGCGGCTTTTGCCGGGCTGGCTTTTACTGTATTGGTCTTCGTCGGATTGGTTGTTCTGATCAAAATTATTTTGTGGCTGGTGCTCCGGTTGTTGTCCAAGGATTACAACGATGGATTTATGAACTTTTTCGATGGGCTGTTTGGGCTGATTTTCGGCTTGCTTAAGGGACTATTGATGGCTTTCATCTTCTTGGCGGCGCTGTTGCCGGTGTTGAATATTATTTCACCCGACTACACAACATTTGTAGTTGCATCTTTGGACAATTCAATGTTTGCCAAAGACTTGTATGACAACAACTTCATCGTGTTGCTCCTACAGAGCTTTTTTGGTTAACGATACAGTCTTATAAAATAGTAATAAAAACCCCGGACAATTGGCCGGGGTTTTATGTTATTGTTTATTCTGTTTTGCTTATTTGGTCTTTCTTATTTGATTTTTTTAGCCACCACTACAAACCTTCCGTCCTCTACTTGATATGCACAAGTGGATAAAGTCAGCACTTGCTCGTCTTCAACTGTCACTTCGGTGTCATAAAGAGAGAGGGCTTTGCTACCGGCTATGAATTCCGCAAGCTGTGCCTTTGAGGTGATGTCGTTGTAGTGATAGTATTTGAAACCGTCATATGCGGTGGTGTAAATCTGAGTGTAGTATACGGCAACGATCTCATATGTTCCTGTTCCATTGATCGTATCAAAGGTAAAGGTTTTGTGGTCCTGGTAAAAATCTTCATCGTCATATTTCAACAGGTCATGGAACATGGTTCCGCTTTTGATATTGTGCCCATAAATCGTCCAGTTCAAAGTTGGAATATCGATGTCGCTGGTGGCATCCATAAACGGTGTGCCGGCCGGCGAGGTTTCCTTCTTGAAATTACGAGCCAGGTAATACTCCGGGTTGTCTTTGGTCTGCATGACCGGATAGTTGATTTTGGTGTCTTTAATTTGCAACCAACCTACGATATCCTCGTTTTGTTCATGCAAAGACTTTAGGTCATATCCTCCGGATACCACCAATTGGGCAAAGTCTTTCTGGGCTTTTTGATCTTCAAAATAATCCTTGGCCAGCATTCCGGCAGAAACCAGAAAAACCAAAAGAAAAACAATGAATATGGCTAATCTAACGGGTCCCATCCGTTGCCTTTTCTTTTTATTTGTTGTTTCCGAAACAGCTACTTGTTCTTTTAATTCAGCTGCTTCAGGGATGTTTTCATTTTTCTCTAATGTTCCCATTATAATCCCTCCAATCTTATTGTATTTTACCACAATTTTACTGTTTCTAATCTTTTTTTTGCTCCTCTTTGTAGGGGACGTTTCTCCCCCCTACACCCCTCTTGTCGTAGGTTCGCCTTTTGAAGAATACGCAAACAAAAAGCCCCAGCCAAAAGGCCGGGGCTTTTGCATATGGCACCCCCGATAAGAGTCGAACTTACGACGCACGGTTTAGGAAACCGACGCTCTATCCACTGAGCTACGGGGGCTCGCGTACGCTATTTATCATAGCACACCCCTTATTGTTAGACAAGGATGGATTGAATCTAAGTGGCCAGCATTTTTATCAGCAGAATAGCCGGATATAAAATGAGTGGGTGAATCAAGTAAATGACCATGGTATGCTGCCCGCAAAAGACCAACGGCCGGATATGGACCCGGGTGATCCAATTGGGCAACTTATTTTGCACAATCCATATACCTGCATAGCCTCCGGCGAAGAACAGTAGTATCCAAGGCAAAATCGGATAAAAATCAATGGGTGGGAATGCGGACCAGTTGGGATAGCCGGCCACATATAACAGATTCCAATGATAAAGCGTCTGGACCGGTTCCAACGAGAACACCGCTTGTTCCCATAGCCCCCGGTAAACCATCAGATATGAAATCGCGAAAAGCCCGGCAAAGACTACAAACCCAATCAGCGGACTTCTCGTTTTCGCTGATTTCTTGACCGCTTTTTCACTCAGGCCAAATACTATCATAGACACCCCCAGCAAGTGTAAAATGCCGAAGAAGATGAAGGTGTTTTGTTGATCAAAGCCCTTCCACATGACAAAGGTGATGGCAGAAATAAGCAAGCCAAAACTCAAACAAATCAAGCCCCGCCTAATATTGCTTTTGGAAAACGAGCAGCTGACTCCAGAGATGAAGATAAACAACCCGCCGCCTGCAATCACCACAAATTCCACTAGGGGGATTCGTACAAACTCCAGATGGACCCGGAAAATCATTTCATAATAAACGATGCTGTGAAAAACCAGCATGCCAAGTATTGCAATCCCACGAATTTCATCAATTGCCGCGATTCGGTTGGGTCCCTCTTTTATTTTCATAAAGACTCCTTCTTTGTGATTGATTGCCACCCAAATATATTTGATATTATATTACACTTCCACACAGGATGGTGTATAATTTTTATTGGAATGATTCCATAACAGGAGGAAATGCCATGGGCAATTTATTGATTGTTGTTGATATGCAAAACGATTTTATTGACGGGCCTTTAGGAACTTCTGAAGCGCAGGCCATTGTGCCTTATGTGGAAGAAAAAATAAAGGTGGCTCTGGCAGACGGGGATGAAGTGGTATTTACCAAAGACACCCATCATCCTGCTTATCTGGAAAGTCAGGAAGGCAAGCATCTTCCCGTGATTCACTGTATTGAAGGCACCCCCGGGTGGGAAATCCATCCTTCACTATCGCCCTACGCCAACAAGGTTTTTATCAAACAAGGTTTTGGTTCAACGGAACTTTTGGACTATGTGAAGGCCGGTTCTTTTGACCGGGTGGAATTGATTGGGCTTTGCACTGACATCTGTGTGGTCACCAATGCCTTGATGATCAAAGGCGCATTGCCTGAGTTGCCCATAAGGGTGGATGCCAATGGTTGTGCCGGCGTTACGCCGTTGAGCCACCAGGCGGCCATCGACACCATGAAAATGTGCCAGATAAATGTTTAATCTTTGTCCCCCGCGGGCAAATAAACCATTAGTTAATTAATCCGACCTATATATGTATATGAATCCATAAACGGAGGTGCAAGGATGAATATTGTAATCACCGGCAACGCAGGACCGGAAGAACAAATGGCCTATGTCAATTATCTGGAAGAAAAGCATCACAGAAAGTTGGAAAGTCTGGATATCCATCTTGACGGCGAGTTTGCAGACCTGAATTATCAGTTCGCGGAAGTCCCGTTTGAAAGGATTCGTAGAATCACCGGTTATCTGGTTGGCACCATGGATCACTGGAATGATGCAAAGACCGCCGAGGAAGCCGACAGAATCAAGCATTCAGCCAAGGATTTTGAGGCGCTATAATTCTTACGTTATATTAAAGTCAGCAAAGCAACAGCATCTTTTACGATGTCGAATGTTTTCGCTGGCTTTTTTGTTGGTTGGACGCATATTTCTTGAAGCAGTGCCCGTAAAATGTTATAATGACTTGTTAATGGAGGGTGAGTGAATGAAGAATTATGTAAGTCCTTTCTCAGAGAGATATCCCAGCGAAGCAATGCAATATTTGTTTTCCCCGGACAAAAAGTTCCGCACCTGGCGGCAGCTTTGGATTGCTCTGGCGGAAGCGGAGATGGAGCTTGGACTCCCAATTGCCCAAGAACAAATAGACCAGTTGAAATCCCACGCCGATGACATCAACTATGATGTGGCAAAGGCTCAGGAAGCGCTGGTTCGCCATGATGTCATGGCTCACGTCCATGCCTATGGGGTACAGTGCCCCGCAGCCAAAGGAATCATTCACCTTGGCGCTACCTCCTGTTATGTAGGAGACAACACCGATTTAATCGTCATGAAGGAAGGACTGGACCTGCTCCGCAAGAAGCTGGTCAACGTCATCGCCGTCCTTGGTGACTTTGCCATAAAATACAAGGATCTGCCCACTCTGGGATACACTCACTTTCAGCCGGCTCAGCCGACCACCGTTGGCAAACGGGCTACCCTATGGATTGCCGAGCTGATTATGGATCTGGAAGACCTGGACTATATATCCGGCCAAATCAAGTTGCTTGGTTCCAAGGGAACCACCGGTACCCAAGCCAGTTTTCTGGAGCTCTTTGAGGGCGACCACAAAAAGTGCAAGAAGCTGGACAAATTGATTGCAAAGAAAATGGGTTTTAAGGAATGCGTGGCTGTTTCGGGACAAACATATTCCCGCAAAGTGGACAGCCGAATTCTCAATGTACTGGCCGGCATCGCCCAAAGCGCACACAAATTTTCCAATGACATGCGCCTGTTGCAGCATCTCAAAGAAATCGAAGAGCCTTTTGAAAAGAAACAAATCGGTTCTTCTGCCATGGCATACAAGCGAAACCCCATGCGCAGCGAGCGGATGGCATCACTGGCCAATTACGTACTGACCGATGCATTGAATCCGGCCATTACCGCCTCCACCCAGTGGTTTGAACGAACCCTGGATGATTCCGCCAATCGAAGGATTAGCATCTCAGAAGCTTTCCTGGCGACCGACAGCATTTTGGAACTGTATTTCAACGTTGCATCGGACCTGGTGGTTTATCCTAGAGTCATCGAAGCCCACCTTAGGGCAGAGCTGCCGTTTATGGCCACCGAAAACATCCTGATGAAGGCCGTCAGCGCTGGCGGAGACCGGCAGGAGCTTCATGAAAGAATCCGGATCCATTCCATGGAAGCCGCCAGACAGGTCAAAGAAGAAGGTTTGCCCAACGATTTGCTCAATCGTATAGCGGGGGATCCGGTATTCGGACTTACGCTGGAACAACTGGAAGCTCTGATGAAACCGGAAGGATTCACTGGCCGGGCCGCTCAGCAAACCGAAGAATTCCTAGAGGAGCAAGTTGCTCCCGTCCTGATAGAATATCGAAAGCTCATTGGCATGAGCGACGAAGTCAAAGTATAAACATTTACTGCATATATAGCGAGGTAACATTATGGTAAAAGCAATTGTTGGCGCCAACTGGGGCGATGAGGGAAAAGGCAAAATCACGGACATGCTCTCCAAGGAGTCGGACATTATCGTTCGTTTCCAGGGTGGAAGCAACGCAGGACACACCATTGTGAACAACTATGGAAAATTTGCCCTGCACCTACTGCCTTCCGGAGTATTTTATGACCATACAGTCAGCATCATCGGCAGCGGCGTTGCCTTGAACATCCCATTTCTGATTCGGGAAATCAACGATTTGACCAGCAAGGGTGTGCCGACACCAAAAGTACTGGTTTCGGACCGGGCTCATTTGCTGATGCCCTATCATATGGAATTTGATGCGTACGAGGAGGAACGTCTTGGAGGCAAATCCTTTGGTTCCACCAAGTCCGGCATTGCACCTTGTTATTCGGACAAATATGCCAAAATTGGTTTTCAGGTCAGCGAACTGTTTCTTCCCGAAGCCCAACTCCGGGAACGGGTCAGCCGTATCTGCGAGCTGAAGAACCCTTTGCTCGCACATCTGTATCACAAACCCCTTCTTGATGAGGACATGCTGGTCGCCCTTTTGCTGGAGTATCGGGAAATGATCCGTCCTTATGTTTGTGATGTGGCTGCTTATCTATATGAAGCAATCAAGGCAGGGAAAAAAATCCTGCTGGAAGGGCAGCTTGGCGCCCTCAAAGATACAGACCACGGAATTTATCCCATGGTCACTTCCTCTTCAACGTTGGCCGGCTTTGCCACCATCGGCGCAGGGGTTGCACCCTATGAAATCAGCCAGGTCATTGCCGTTGCCAAGGCCTACTCCAGTGCAGTTGGCGCAGGCGAATTTGTCAGCGAACTGTTTGGCGAAGAAGCCGAAGAGCTACGTAAGCGCGGCGGAGACGGCGGAGAATACGGTGCGACCACCGGACGTCCAAGGCGTGTGGGTTGGTTCGACGTAGTTGCCACCCGATATGGATGTCGAATCCAGGGTGCCACCGAAGTAGCCCTGACCGTTCTTGACCCCCTTGGTTATCTGGAAGAGATTCCAATTTGTGACGCTTACGAAATCAAGGGTGAAATCCATCATGAATTCCCCAACACGGCCTTGCTCGAACGGGCAAAACCGGTTTGGAAAACCCTGAAGGGCTGGAATTGCGATATCCGGGGCATCCGAAGTTTTGACGAACTTCCCAAGGCATGTCAGGATTATGTGGACTACATCGAAAAAGCAATCGGGTTTCCCATTACCATGGTTTCCAACGGCCCTGGCAGAGAAGACATCATTCAAAGAACACCCAAAATATAGGTTATATAGTTGGCGAAAAATAGTCAAATTGAACAAGGCAAATCGATCATAACGGTGGAGAGATTACATGTATCAAGAGGCAAAGCGATCAGCCTGGGTTGAAGTCAACCTGACTCATCTGGACTTTAATATCAAAAGTATTCTGCGTAAGGTTGGATCATCTGTGGAAGTCATGGGCATCATCAAGGCGGATGGTTATGGCCACGGTGCCATTCCAGTGGCAGAAGTCCTGCGCCAAAACGGCGTGAAATCCTTTGGCGTTGCCACTTTGCATGAAGCCATCGCGCTCCGGGAATCCGGTGCCACCGAGACCATCGTCCTACTGGGTATCACCCCTTCCCAATACGCGGATGTTCTTGTTCAATATGATTTGACTCCGGTTGTCATGTCTTATGAAAACGCCAAGGCTTTTTCCGATGCCGCCCAAAAGATCGGCCGGTCAGTTGAAGGCTATGTGGCCATCGACACGGGCATGGGCAGAATCGGTTATCTGGCCGACGACTTTTCCTCATTGGAAGATATCAAAAAAATATACGCCCTTTCTCATTTTCGAATGAAAGGCGTTTTTTCCCATTTCGCCACCGCAGACGCATCAGACAAATCTTTTGCCCACCTGCAGGAATCCAAATTTCAGGCTTTCACCGCCGCCATGGAGCATGCCGGCATCCAGGTTCCTTCAAAGACCTTTGCCAACAGTGCCGCCATCATGGAACTTCCATCCACTCACCTAAATACGGTTCGACCGGGTATTGTCATTTATGGGTGTTACCCTTCTTCGGAAGTGGATCCGGCAGCGCTTGACATCAAACCTGTCATGTCTGTGAAAGCTAACATCACTAGGCTAGTCCGGGTGCCCGTTGGGTTTTCCGTGGGATATGGCCGAAAATTCATCGCACAAAGAGAAAGTATGATCGCCACCCTCCCATTAGGCTATGCGGACGGGTATCCCCGGCCTTACTCTGCTGTTGGCTGGGTGTTGGTTGGCGGGCACGTCGCACCGCTTGCCGGAAACATCTGCATGGATCAATGCATGGTCGATGTGACAGATGTGCCCAATGTCAAGGCTGGCGATGAAGTGGTTCTCATGGGAACCGATGGCATCCATACCATTTTGGCGGACGACATCGCCAAGGCTACCGGCACCATCAATTATGAAATTGTCTGCGCTTTTGGACAAAGGCTGCCCAAGGTGTACATCAAATAGAACTTTGAATCGGCTATAAGCCGGGATATTAAACTAGGAGAGCGAGTAATGAAAACCAGAGATCGAATTAAAGCAACTGCTGTTTCCTTGTTCAACGAAAAGGGTGCCACCAACGTCAGCACCGTTCAGATTTCAGAAGTGATGGGTATCAGCCCTGGGAACCTCTATTATTACTTCACCAATAAAGAACATATCATCCGTAGCATCTTGGAAGAAGACATGATTCCACAAAGCGATCATATTTACCTTGATACTGAAATTGACAACCCAATCGAATGGCTAACATCGATGATGGATCAAATCATGCAATACGCAATGAAATACAAGTTTTTTTATACCGAGCAATTCACCCTTTTCAACAACGATCCGCTTCTGCAACAGATATACCGAAAGCGATGGGATAAACTGGTTGAACGGCTGACCGACATCTTTGTGGTTTGGCAAGAACGCGGGTTTATGCGACCCGGTACAAGGGCATGGAAAAAAGAATTAGTTGAATACTTTCTCATAACCGGTCCCGCCAATTTACGTTCCAATATGTCAATATACCCCGAGTACTCAACAGAAAAAGCGCTGCAAAAGGCCTTGAATAGCGTTTTGTTGGTTGTGTCCGGAGATTTTGTGGAGGGGATTTGCGAAACGGTGCTGGCACGACTCAAAGACCAGTCCAATTACTAATAGCTCTTGTCCCTACCTACAATATAAAAGGATGTAATCTGATCGTTTTCAGGATACATCCTTTTTTTCACTGTAATGGGGGTTTTGAATAATGATAGCCAGATACATATCTATCTGGGTTTGTGGCCTAACTCTTGTTAGTTGGTTCGCCTTCTTGCAACAACCGCCATCGCAACGCCTGCCAGGCTAAACAACATAGCCAGGGGAAGCATCATGCCGGAGTCTCCGGTTTCCGGAGAATCATCTTCTGTCGCTGTGACTTCAGGCTCGCCGTTTTCATCTATCCCACCATTATCCACAGCCTCTTCATACGCTATGGTGATGGTATAGGTTTCTCCGGCCACATCTTCCGCGCCAGTTCCAAACGCACCGTTGTTCATAGATGGCCAACTTGGATCTCCGCAAACAACCGTGATGACCGTTCCATCCGTCACGGGTACCCCGTCCATCAACTTGTATTCTGTCCCGCCAACACTGGTTCGAACCTGATAGTTCAGATTGAACGCCAAGGGCATAACGAACAAGCTGTCTGTTCCTTCGGGCAAGGTCAGCGTGTAGTTGTACACATCAGAGGCAAAATCCGGTGCAAGCGTTCCTGCATCAAAAACCATCTCCTGCAAGGTCTTATTGTTGGCGTCTTCTGTCGGGTAGAAAATGCTTCCCAAATCGCCACCCATGCCGTCCACAGAATACTGAACCGAAATCCAGTCCCCGTCCTGTGCAAGTTCACTGAGGCCAGTGGTGTTGAACCAGTTGTTGACGGTGAACATCCAGCCGGACCATCCGCCTGCATCGCCGGTTCCAAGGCCATCGATATCGGAGATAAAACCGCCTTCTGCGACCGTTGCACCGGTTACACTAACTCCGGCTTGATCACAAGCCTCTTTTACAACATCTCCCATGGTCATGCCCGGGGTCAGTTCCACGATGGCGGAAAGATATTCTCCGGTCCATGCGCCACCTTCGAAGGTGTTGTTGGAAATGCTTACCATGGCAATGCCAGGTTCGGTTTCAGCCAGCGCTGTAGTAGGGATGAAGGCCAGCATTACAGCCAGAGCCAGCATTACAGCAAACATTTTTCTTGTCTTATTCATTTTCTCCTCCTGAAATATATGATGATTGCTTCATCGATCCGCCTTTATTTGATTCACTAATAAGGCTTACGATAACTTACATTGGAATAACTGCTATAGTAGGTCTTGCCGCTTATAACCCGATAGGCTACGATTTTGTAATAATAGGTTTTGCCGGTGGTCAAGCCATAATTGGTCCACGTGGTGGTGGATCCGCTGTAAATGGTCTTCGCCTTGTAGTATGCGCTTGTAGCGGAAGTCTTCTTGTATATTCTATAGCCGGAAGCGCCGGCTACCGCTTTCCAGCTTAGCTTGATTTTGTCCGTTCCTGCCGTAGTTGTCAGAACAGGTGTTGTGAGTTTTGGCACTGCGGTTTTTGGGCTTGTTGACAATTTGCTATATGCAATCGCCCCCAGCGTATTTTTGTAGTAGCCGCGGATTTTGTAATAGTAGGCCTTTCCGGTAGTCAAGCCTGTATTGGTATATGTGGTCGTCGTTGCTGTAAGGGTTTTTATTTTCGTATAAGTCCCGGTGGACGAGGTGGACCGCCAGATTTCGTATCCGCTGACACCTGCCTGCTTGCTCCAGCTAAGCTTGATACTATTGTAGCCTGCCGATGTGGCTGACGAGAGATTTGGGCAAACGGAATAAATGTAGATACCCTGAACTTTATGTGGCGCGGTCACATTGTTGAAGGTATAGCTTCCCAAAGCCCCCTTGCTGATTCCGTCCACTTTTAAATCCACTATCTTGTATCCGGTGGAAGGCGTTAACGTGAAGGTATATCCTTCCCCGGCAAGAACCGATGTTGATTCTGTAATACTTCCTCCAGTTGCGCCAATGGATTCCAGCAAATATCCTGCTTTCACCGCCATAAGGCTGCAGGAGTCGTTTTTGTAATATAGGTTCCCGTCTCCATCAGCCTCAAGGGTCGAAATGCCATAATGTTGCATGGATGCCGGCGGGATGAACAAGTTGCCTGATTCTGCTGCGATGACTGTCATCTTGCCTTCGGCGGTTTTGGTGAGTTTCATCATATAGATGCCACCTGGCAGTTGGTTGTATGTCATATATAGATACAGTTCTCCATCAGCTTCTTTGGCCGTGGAAAGCACCATTTCAGACTGGACAAATCCGGGTGTCGTCCCGCTGGCTTCTATCGCCATGGTTTGCCCGTCGATGACTTTGATCATATGCCCGGTTGTGCCAAAAGGCGTTGGCCCCTGCGTCCCCACATATAGTTTGCCTTGATAGACAGTTGGAGTCCCTGTGGTCACCCCACCCAGTGTCAGTGGGGTTTGGGATTTGGATTCTGCGGTAAAAGTGCCGTCCGGATTCAATTCTGTTTTGTACATATTGCCGGGGCGGGTTGTAAAATAGTAAGCCGAGGTCAGGGGATCATACACAACGCCTGAACGGATGTCTCCGTTGACTTGGTATTGATCAACAACCGGCTTGTCTTCTATGGTGTTTCCGGCGCTGACAAAATCTCCGCCTTTCATGCAGGAATACAAGTCAGCGGTTTTTGTTGCCGTCGTATATCCGTTATTGCCATCTTCAGAACCAAACAGAACAAAATCTCCCTCCACATTGGCCTCGGACCAGTAAAATCCACCGGTGTGCTCCACCATCCAGGTCGGTTCCTTGGATTCAGTTTGTTGGTTTGGATCTGAATCAATCGCGCTGTGGCAATAAAAGTATCCGTTTGTATCATCGGTGTTCCAGGTTCCGTAATAGAGGTATCCATCGTCATAGATTACCCGGGACAAACAACTGAGCCCGGGTCTTTGAGCCGTTGTCCAAACAGGTTTGGTTGCCCAAAGAGAAGTCATGGTGTCGGCATCAATCGCCTGTACCACCCCTTCGCTGATGGGTGCGAAAATCACATTCCTTCCGTTCACATTCTCC
>Ga0316601_100000964_pt1 | contig 13426 bp, 13 predicted proteins | sample OWC_soil_day5_no_FD_207663 | JGI IMG/M metagenome (GOLD analysis project Ga0316601, IMG submission 207663) | Wetland soil microbial communities from Old Woman Creek delta, Ohio, United States - OWC_soil_day5_noCT | ecosystem: Environmental > Terrestrial > Soil > Wetlands | place: USA: Ohio...
TATTAGTACCTGCCATTATAATTTCTATGTACGCTCAGTTTAAGGTTAAATCATCCTTCAGTAGATTTTCTGAGATTAGAAGCATTAATGGCTATACTGGAGCTGAAGCAGCAAGAGCTCTCCTTGATTCTCAGGGACTTTATAATGTTCCTGTAGAGATTACTACAGGAAGGCTTACAGATCACTATGACCCTAGAAATAGGGTTATGAGACTGTCACAAGAGGTTTTTTACGGAACCTCTGTTGCGGCTATTGGAGTAGCTGCTCATGAAACAGGTCATGCTATTCAGCATAAGGAAGGTTATGCTGCTTTAAACTTAAGAAATACAATATTCCCAATAGTGAATTTTAGTTCAAATGCATCTTGGATTATATTTTTAATTGGTATGATAATTAGATCTGCTGGGTTAATTAACCTTGGCATCTTGCTTTTCAGTGCTGTGGTTTTATTTCAAATAATAACATTGCCAGTGGAGTTTAATGCCTCAAAACGAGCATTAAGGCTATTAAGAGAGAGAAACATAATTTATGATAATGAAACAGCTGGTGCTAAGGCGGTATTAGATGCAGCTGCTTTAACTTATGTAGCAGCTGCTTTAATGGCAGTTTCACAGCTTGTAAGATTAATATTAATAAGTAGAGATAATGATTAAGTAAAAATGTAAAATTATATACTGAAAATTAAAGAAAATTATTAATTTCACATTATTAATTTAAAATTTTAAATTTATATGAGGTACTATATGAGTAGCGGAAGAAAAGTAATAGTTGACGTACTAGAACAGGTTTTAACTAAAGGAGCGTATTCTAACATAGCTTTAGGAGCTGAACTAAATAAATCAAACCTAAAGGACAAAGATAAAGGATTAGTTACTGAGGTTGTTTATGGAACCTTGAAGTATAAATATACCATTGATAAAATATTAAGCAGTTATGTAAAAAATGGTTTGAATAAGGTAGATTCTTATGTTCTTAATATTTTAAGAAGTGCTGTATATCAAATGAAATACCTAGATAAAATTCCAGACTTTGCAGCGGTTAATGAGGCTGTAGAGCTTAGTAAGAAGAAGGTTTCTATTGGTGCTTCTAAATTTGTAAACGGTGTACTAAGAAGTTATTTAAGAAACGAAAAGGTGAATAACTTTAAAGGGAAGAACAAGATAGAGGAGCTTAGCTATGAATATTCCTTTGAGGAGTGGATGGTAAGGCTTTTCATTAAGCAATATGGAGAGGAAAAAGCAGAGCAAATTTTAAAAGGATTAAACAAGGTGCCTAAGATAACTTTTAGAGTAAATCCTTTAAAATGTTCATATGACAAAGCTGAAGATAAATTAAATGAGCTTGGTTATGACATTGAAGAGGGGTATGTATGCCCAGAGGCAATTATTATAAATAAGGGAAAGAACATTGAGAATAATCCTTTATTTATGGAAGGGCTGCTTACTGTTCAAGATGAAAGTGCAATGCTGGTTGCTCCATCTATGGATCTAGAGGACGATTTATTGGTTTTAGATCTATGCAGTGCGCCTGGGGGAAAGACTACCCATATATCAGAGATAATGAATAACACAGGCAAGGTAAAGGCCTTCGATATTCATAAGCATAAACTTTCTCTGATTAAGAATACTGCAGAAAGATTAAGCATAACTAATATTGAATGTGATATTATGGATGCTTCTGAGTACAACGAAGCTTTAGCAGATACTGCTGACAGAGTACTAATCGATGTGCCTTGTTCAGGACTAGGTATTATCGGAAAGAAGCCAGAAATAAAATGGACCAAAACATTTAACCAGCTTAAGGATATTAGGGACATCCAAAGAAAAATCATGATAAATGCTTCTAAATATGTTAAAGTAGGGGGTAAATTACTTTACTCTACTTGTACATTAAATAAAGAAGAAAATGAGGAAAACGTAAAGTGGTTTATAGATAATGTACCTGGATTTCAAATAGAACCTCTTAATTATGGAAATTGTGATAATATTGTATATAATGAAGATGGTAGTGTTACTATTCTACCTAATGAATCAATGGATGGCTTTTTCATTACAAAATTTATTAGAGTACGGTAGGTGGTATTTATGGAGAATATTTTAGATTTCACTTTAGAAGAATTAAAGCATTGGATGAAAAATGAAAAGGAAAGTGAATTTAGAGCTAAACAAATATTTGATTGGTTATATAAAGGTGTATGGCACTTTGATCAAATGTCCAATATTCCTAAAGGTACAAAGGTGAAACTTGAAAAACATTTTTATATTGGCATACCTTCTGTAGAAAAGGTTCAAGAATCTAAAGTTAGTGAAACCTTTAAATTTTTATTTGCATTAAAGGATGGCAATTTAATTGAGTCTGTAGTTATGAAATACAAACATGGAAACTCAATTTGTGTTTCAACTCAGGTTGGGTGTAGAATGGGGTGTAAGTTTTGTGCCTCCACTATTGATGGATTAGTTAGAGATTTAACTCCAGGTGAGATATTGGGGCAAATAATGATAGCTCAGAAGGAAATAGGAGAAAGAATTTCAAATGTGGTTTTAATGGGAAGTGGTGAGCCTTTAGATAACTATGAAAATGTATTGAAATTTTTAACTTTGGTAAATGCTGAGTATGGTTTAAATATTGGTCAAAGGCACATTACACTGTCAACCTGTGGAGTAGTGCCTAAAATCATTGATTTGGCTGATAAAAACCTGCAAATCACCCTTGCTATTTCACTGCATGCTCCTAGTGATGAATTAAGAAAAGAAATGATGCCAATAGCAAATAAATACTCTATAGACGAAGTTATTGAGGCTTGTAAGTATTACGTAGAAAAGACTAATAGAAGGATTACATTTGAGTATGCGTTAGTTAGAGGCGTTAATGATACAGCAGAGCATGCAAAAGAATTAAATAATATATTAAAGGGTTTGCTTTGTCACGTTAATCTTATTCCAATTAATGAGATTCAGGAGAATAATTTCAAAAAGTCTTATTACGAAAATGTAAATTCCTTTAGTAATATATTGACAAGCTGTGGCATAGAAAATACTATTAGAAGAGAGATGGGGACAGACATCGACGCTGCATGCGGTCAATTACGAAGAAGGCAGTTAAAAACCGATCTTGAGTAAAAAGGGGTGTGAAAAGTTATGGTGGGGCTGTTGTCGGACGTTGGTAATACGAGAGTACTTAATGAAGACTATTTAGGATACTATGAGGATGAGACTAAAAGAATATATGTAGTAGCAGATGGCATGGGGGGACATAGCGCGGGAGAAGTGGCAAGCAAACTAGCAGTTGATACAATACTATTGAATCTTAAATCCATCAAAGATTTACAGGATTTACACAGTTGTATAAATAAGGCAGTTATAGCTTCTAACAAAGAGATATATAATTTGTCCATTGAAAACAATAAGTTAAGTGGAATGGGGACAACGATAACTGCTTGCTTAATTGTTGATAAGAAGATATTTATTGCTAATGTTGGGGATAGTAGTGGCTATATTATAAAAAATAATTCTATAGTTAAGGTTACTAAGGATCATTCATTAGTTCAGCAGCTAATTGATAATGGAAGCATTACTGAAGAAGAAGCGGTATCGCATCCAAACAAAAATATAATTACAAGAGCACTAGGTACTAATCCGATAGTAGAAGTTGACATTTTTGAACACGACTTATATGACGTAAGTAAAATTTTATTATGTACAGATGGGCTAACTAATTATATTAGGCCTCAGGAGTTATTGGACATAGTTGTAGAAAATGAAAGTCAAGTAGCTTGTGAAAAACTTATAGAATTAAGTAAGCTTCGGGGTGGAAGAGATAATATTTCAGTTATTGTAATCGAAGGAGAGTGTAAAAATGATAGGAACCTTGCTAGGTAATAGGTATGAATTAATAGAAAAAATAGGTGAAGGCGGGATGGCTGAGGTTTATAGAGCAAAATGCCATCTGTTAAATCGTTATGTTGCAGTTAAAATGCTAAAGGAAGAATTCTCTAGGGACAACGAATTTGTGGATAAATTTAAAAGGGAAGCTACTGCGGTTGCAAGTTTATCAGATAACAATATAGTAAATATTTATGATGTTGGCTCCTATGAAAATACCCATTATATTGTTATGGAATACGTAAAAGGTAGAACTTTGAAGGAAGTTTTACAAAGGGACATAAGATTTGATTATAACAGAGCTATTGACATAGCAATACAAATTGCTAAAGCCTTAGAATGTGCTCATAAGAATAATGTTATACATAGAGATGTTAAGCCTCATAATATATTAGTTACAGAAGATGGAGATGTTAAAGTAACAGATTTTGGTATTGCTAAGGCTTCTAGCTCAGTTACAATTACCAATACAAGTAAGGTAATGGGATCAGCTCATTATTTTTCTCCAGAGCAAGCTAAAGGAAGCTTTGTTGACTTTAGAACAGATATATATTCTTTAGGAATAGTTTTATATGAAATGGTTACGGGAAAAGTTCCCTATGATGCAGAGAGTCCTGTTTCTGTTGCATTAAAGCATATACAAGAACAAGTAGTTCCACCTAAGCACTTAAATCCATCAATTCCAGAAGGGCTAAATCAACTGATTTTAAAGGCTATTGAAAAGGAGCCTATAAAGAGATATCAGAGTATAAAGGATATGATAATAGACTTACAAAGAATTAAAGCTAATTCCAGCTATGTAGTGACTAATAATTTTATTGATGACCATACTAGAATTATGGAGCCTGTAATAGTGGATGAAGAGGAATATGAAGAGGATGAAAAAAGCTTTTTAGACGGTAGAAAAAAGAAAATGCTGATATTTTCTCTCCTTGCTGTGTTTGTATTAGGTATTGGAGCCATAACTGGGTGGTTTGTATTTAGTAAAAACTCACCTTCTCCTTTAGCACCCAAAACTGTTATTATGCCGGAAATAAAGGGTAAATCACTGGAGGAAGCTAAAAAGTTATTAAAAGATCTAGGCTTAAAATTAACTGAAGCAGATAGACGAAAGAGTGATAAGCCAGAAGGAACTATACTTGACTGCAACAAAGTAGTAGGTGAAAAGGTAGATATAAATACAGAAGTAAGAGTAACTGTCAGCTCAGGACAAGAAGCTCAAACTGTAGGTAATTATAAGGATATGCCTAAGGAACAAGCTATAGAATATATTAAAAATTTGGGATTGAAATATGATGTTAAAGACGAGTATAGTGACACTGTTGAGAAAGGAATAGTAATAGACCAAACTCCAGATGCAGATAGTCCTATTACAAAAGATACTAAAATTACTCTTAGAGTAAGCATTGGACCAAAGGAAGTACTTACAGAAGTGCCAGATTTAAGGGGTAAAACAGTGAATGAAGCGAAGGCTTTACTTGCAAGTTACAAGCTTAAATTAGGAGAACAAACAGAGTTAAAGAAAGACACTGATGATAAAAGCAAAGATGGTAAAATTGAAATTACTATTCAAAGTCAACAACCAGGTTCAAATGTAAAAGTAAATACACCTATTAATATAACTTATGTAGTTTATACCTATAAAGCACCGGAACCAACAACAATTAAGGTAGATAGACTCATCAATAAGACATATAAAGAAATTATTAGCACTATTACTAATATAAGAAGTAAGGGGTATACTGTGGATATAGTATATACAGATAATGAAGGCACGCCAGTTTCAAATCCTGGAGATAATGATGTTGTAGTTAACCAGAGTGTTATAGGGGATTTGAAAAAAGGAGAGACTTTGATAATAACATTAAAAAAGGCTACTCCAATTCAACAGTAAAATAAAAAATTCTCTAAGGAACTAACATAGGAGGACATATGCTAGGAACTATAGTAAAAGGTATAGGTGGATTTTATTATATTAAGGCAGAAAATGAAATAATTGAATGTAAGGCTAGGGGTAAGTTCAGGCATGCTGAGCTTACCCCTATGGTCGGTGACCATGTGGAAATTGAAGTAAAAGATAACAAAGGGGTTATTGAAAAAATATTCCCGCGAGAAACCGAACTAATAAGGCCAGCTGTGGCAAATGTTACTCAGGCGATTGTTGTTTTTGCTATAAAAAATCCAGATATTAATATTGATCTTTTAAATAAATTTCTTATGCTTTGTGAGTACAATAAATTAAAAGTGGTTGTATGTTTCAATAAGCTTGATTTAGAAATAGATGAAGAAGAAAAAGAAGCAATTAAAATGATTGAAGATGCAGGATACGAAGTATTATTTTTAAAGGCCAAAGAAGGCTATGGTCTTGAAACCATTAGGGAGAAGATCAATGATAATGTATCTGTGTTCTGTGGTCCTTCGGGTGTAGGAAAGTCAACTATATTAAATAAAATTGTTGGCAGAGAAGTAATGCAAACTGGAGATATAAGTGAAAAGCTAAAGAGAGGTAAGCATACAACTAGACACAGTGAGCTTATAGAAGTTGGCAATGGGTTTGTAGTTGATACTCCAGGCTTCTCCTCTTTAGATATTGATTTTATACCAAGAAATGAACTGCATTATTGTTTTCCAGAGTTCAATGAATATATTGGCCAATGTAAATTCACTGGATGCTTACATGACAAAGAACCTCAGTGTGCAGTAAAGAATGCTGTGGAAAAAAATGAAATCAGTGAAAAACGATATAATATTTATATTAAGGCATTAGAAGGAACAAAAGATGGGAGGAAGAAGAGATGATTAAAATAGCACCGTCAATTTTATCAGCAGATTTTGCTAGGTTAGGTGAAGAAGTAAAAAATTTAGAGGTGAGTGGAGCGGATTTAGTTCATATAGATGTTATGGATGGTATGTTTGTTCCAAATATATCTTTTGGAATACCTGTTATAAAAAGTATAAGAAATTTAACAAAACTACCTTTTGATGTACATTTAATGATAGAGGAGCCAGCAAGATATGTTAAAGACTTTGTAGATGCTGGTGCTGATATTATAACTATACACGCTGAAGCAGATAAGCATTTAGATAGAACAATAAATTATATTAAAAGCTTTGGAGTAAAGGCAGCAGTTGCATTGAATCCTGCTACTCCTGTAAGTAGTATTAAGCATTTAATAGATAGCTTGGATATGGTATTAATTATGTCAGTGAATCCAGGCTTTGGAGGACAGAAGTATATTAAGTATGCTTCAAATAAGATTCAGGAAGTAAGAGACTTGGCGAATCTATATAATCCTACACTTATGATTCAAGTAGATGGAGGCATAGATGAAAACACTATTGGTGAAGTAGTTAATGCAGGTGCAGATGTTATCGTCGCAGGTTCAGCTGTATTTAAAAATGGCGACATAGAAGGAAATATCAAGAAGCTAAGAGAAGGAATTTAAAATGAAAGCCGTTATTGTTTCAGGGGGGACTCCGCCTTCATATGAATTATTGAAAGAAGAATTAGCTTGTGAGTCTGTAATCATATGTGCTGATAGTGGTGGTGACTGCTTATATAAGCATGGACTCTTACCCGATTACTTATTAGGTGACTTTGATTCAATAGATGGAGAAGCCTTTGAATATTTTAAAAGAGAAGGCGTAAGCATAGAAGGGTATAAAAGGGATAAGGATTACACCGATACCCAAATATCCATTAGAAAGGCTATGGAGCTAGGTTGCACGGAAATAGTATTATTAGGCTGTAGTGGAAACCGCTTGGATCATACATTAGGCAATATAGGACTCTTAAAAGAATGCTTGAATAATGGTATTAAAGCATCTTTGAGAGACGATATTAATGCTGTAACACTGGTAGATAGTAGTACAACTATTGAAGGTGTCAAAGGACAGGTGTTTTCCCTTCAAGCTTATTGTGAATGTGTAAAGGAACTTACAATAATAGGAGCAAAGTTTGGTTTAGATAAATACAATTTGTACTTAGGGGATCCTCTTACAATATCTAATGAATTTTCAGAGGAAAAGGTAAGTCTTCAGTTCAAGTCGGGTATGCTGCTAATAATGAGAAGTAAAATTTAATACTACATTTTAAAGCTGTTAATATTTTTATATTAACAGTTTTTATTTTGTTGTAACAATTTCAACTTTTCAATCATATACTAATAATAAACAGTGTATGAGGGGGATAATAGTTGTCTAAAAAAAAGTGTCATAAAGGAAAAAAAGTAAACTATGGGTTTGTGGTAGCAGCAGTAGGTTTAGGGTTAGTGTTAGCGGTTATTATCCCTATATGGGGATGGATCCTTGCAGCCGGAGCTGGACTTATTTATTTAGGATGGTACTTAATGAATAATTGTGGACATTAAAAGGGGGGATGAAAATGAAAATCGTAGCAATTAAATTGCCTAAATTTCTATCTTCAATCGTCAAGTTTTTTAGAAGAAGATAAAAAAAAGTGCTATATAAAAAGAAAAAAATGCAATTGAAAAACAACTGCATTTTTTTACTTATTATATAGCACGTTGAACCTTACCTGAACGAAGGCATCTTGTACAAACATGAACAGTTTTTGGTGTTCCATTAACAACCGCTTTAACTCTTCTTAGGTTTGGTGCCCATTTTCTCTTGCTCATACGATGAGAGTGACTCATTTGTGAACCAGAAATTACACCTTTGTTACAAATTTCGCATCTTCTTGACATTAAAAACACCTCCTTAAAACTGGGAAGATAAATTCTTCTCAATTCAAACAATACATATTTTATCACACTCTATGTAATTTTTGCAAGCAAAATATAAATTTATTAGTAAATTAAGTATAATTAATAATTAATTTTCTTGAATTCGTAACTTATTTAATATAAAATACTTATATGGTGTTTTAATTAAGGAGGGAGATTATGATAGGTAACATTGCCAATCAAAATGGATATATAAATTATTCTGAGGAAGTTGTTGCTAATATAGTTGGAGTTTCAACTATGGAATGCTATGGAGTTGTAGGTATGGCTTCTAAAAATGCCACTGATGGACTTTGGGAACTAATTAAGGGAGAAAGTCTAAGCAAAGGCGTTAAGATTAATAATAAAAATAATCTTTTAAACATAGAATTATTTATTATCGTTGAATACGGAACTAAAATTTCAGTTATTGCAAATAATATCATTCAAAAAGTTAAATACAATGTTGAAAACTACACAGGATTAAAAGTTTCAAGTATAACAGTAAATGTTCAAGGTGTGAGAGTCTAGGGAGGTACGTTTTAATGGAATACTTAAATATTGATGGTAAGCGTTTTTACAACATGGTTGTAAACGCATCTAATAAGTTAGAGGAACAGAAGGAGTATGTAAATTTTCTAAATGTATTCCCAGTTCCAGACGGAGATACTGGAACTAACATGTCACTAACATTTAAAGCAGCAGTATCTGAAATTGAAAACATGAATAGTGATTCTATTGGAGAGGTTTCTAAAAGATTAGCTAAGGGTGCTCTTATGGGCGCTAGAGGAAACTCCGGTGTTATACTTTCTCAAATACTTAGAGGTATGGCTAAAGGCGTAGAAAACAAAGATGTAGTTACAGCTGCAGAATTTGCAAGCTGCTTTATTGAGGGATCAAAATCAGCATATAAGGCAGTAATGAGACCAACTGAGGGAACTATATTAACAATAATAAGAGCAGCTGCAGAAAGTGCAGAGAAGAGCAATGCTACCGATGTTAAGATTTTAATGGATGAAGTTTGTAAGCACAGTGAGGTTATGTTAAATAAAACTCCAGAAATGCTTCCTGCATTAAAGAAGGCTAAGGTAGTAGATGCAGGTGGAATGGGACTTTTAATTCTTTTACAAGGAATGTATGAAGCCCTACTTAACAACATGGAGACTGTTAAAATTAATACTGTTAAAGCAACAGTTAAAAATGTGGAAGCTCCTGCAGCTAATATAAATACAGAGGATATTAAATTTGGATATTGTACTGAGTTTATTATTTTAGCTGATGATACTAAAGCTGATGGATTTAGAAATGATATTGAGCCTCTTGGAGATTCAATGATAGTTGTAGGTTCCGATGGTGTAATCAAAGTTCATATACATACAAATGATCCAGGTCTTGTTTTATCTAAAGCTGTAAAGCTTGGTGAAATAACTAAAATTAAAATTGAAAACATGCGTGAACAACATAGAGAATTAATATTTGATGTTACTTCAGCTAGTGCTGATAGTGAAGAAGTTATTGCTGAAATGAAAAAATTCTCTATTATTTCTGTAGCAATGGGCGAAGGAATTAAAAATATATTTGAAGATTTAGGTGTGGACTATGTTATTGAAGGTGGCCAAACCATGAATCCGAGCACACAAGATATTTTAGATTGCATTAATAAAGTTAATTCTGAAAATGTATTTGTGCTTCCAAATAATAAAAATATCATTATGGCTGCTACTCAAGCTGCGGAGCTTGCAGAGAAAAACGTAATGGTTATTCCAACTACTACTATACCTCAAGGAATAACTGCTGTAACAGTGTTTAATGCTGATGGTTCTGTAGAAGAAAATATGGAACAAATGAAGGATGCAATTGCTACTGTTGCTACTGGATCTATAACTTATGCTGTTAGAGACACGGAAGCTGATGGTAAGGAAATAAAGGAAAATGATATTTTAGGTTTAGTTGAAGGAAAAATAAAAGAAGTTGGAAATAGCATATATGAAGTTTGTGAAGACGTAATTTCAAATATGGTAAATGATGATAGCGGACTTATAACTATTTTTTATGGACAGAACACAGAGGAGGAAGAGGTAAATAACCTTGTTGCTGCTCTAGAGGATAAATACCCAGATTTAGATATACAATGTTATAATGGTAAACAACCGCTATACTATTTCATAGTTTCAGTAGAATAAAGCCTTAAGGGCTTTTTTCTTTATTCTAAATGAATAAGGATATTAAATTCCCCTGTAAAGGGGTGCGGCTTAAGTCACTTTTGTTTGGTAAGGGAGTTGTTGGTTGTGAACGTATATAGTGATATAAGCTCTGTAAAGGGTGTAGGAGAAAAGAGCAAAGAAGTATTAAATAAATGTGGTATTTTTAATGTTATGGATCTATTATTATATTTTCCAAGAGATTATGAGATAGCTTCTCTTTGTAAGGATATAAACGAGTATGACGATGGAGAAAAGGTTATTATTGAAGCTTCATTAGTTGAAATTCAAAGGGATCAAAGAACTAAAAATAATAAAGTTATAACTACACTTGTATTTGAAAGTGATAATAAATTATTTAAAGGTAAATGGTTTAATCAGCCATATGTTAAAAATAAATTGTTTATTGGGAACAAATATTTGCTTATGGGAAAAGTTCAAAAGTTTAAAGGTGAGGTTTGTATAATAAATCCCCTATTAAAAAATGATAAAGAGAAACAAACTGGTGAAAAAGCTGAAGATGATAAAATAATACCTAAGTATGCCTTGAAGGAAAACTTGTCCAACAATTTTATAATTAAAATTGTTAGTGGTGTACTTGAAAATATAAGAATTGAAGAAAATTTACCAGAATATATACTTGAAAAGTTCTCTTTTTCTTCTTTAGATTTTGCTATAAGGAATATACATAGTCCTAAGGACTACAATAGCTTAAAGGAGGCTACTAAAAGATTAAAGTTTCAAGAACTCTTTATTTATTCTTTAAAGATTCTTATGCTTAAAGATTTTATTAATAGAAATAGAGAGGGAATTGCCTTTAAAATGGCGCCGGAACTTACTGCTTTAAAGGAGCAACTGCCATTTCAACTTACTAATGCACAAAGCAGGGTAGTTAGGGAGATACTGTTAGATCAAAAGAAAGCTAGTCCGATGAATAGATTAGTGCAGGGTGATGTTGGTAGTGGGAAAACCATAGTAGCTATAATTGCATTATTTAATGTGGTTAAAAACGGATATCAAGGTGCTTTAATGGCACCTACAGAAATATTAGCTATTCAGCACAGTATTGAAGCCGAAAAGCTTTTAGGAAGCTTTGGAATTAGAACAAGACTTTTAAGTGGCAGCACTACTCAAAAGGAAAAGGAACAAATTAAAAACTCCTTAAAAGAAGGAGAAATTGACATAATTATTGGAACCCACGCTCTTATAGAAGAGGATGTAGAGTTTAAAAACTTAGGAATGGTGGTAACCGATGAGCAACATAGATTTGGAGTTGTTCAAAGAAATAAGCTCTTTAATAAAGGAAAAAATATTGATGTGCTTGTAATGACTGCAACTCCTATACCAAGGACTTTATCCCTATATTTATATGGAGACTTAGAGGTATCCATAATAAATGAACTTCCGCCAGGAAGACAAAATATCGAAACCTTCTATGTAAAGGAAAGTGAAAAGGATAGAGTTTATAGTTTTGCATTAGAAGAAATAAAAAAAGGAAGACAGGTTTATGTAGTTTGCCCATTAGTAGAAGAAAATGAAGAGTTAAATTTAAGCTCAGTTGAAAAGCATTTTGAGGTACTAAAAAGTAAATATTTTAAGGATATTCCCATTGAAATACTTCATGGTAAGATGCCGTCTAAAACAAAGGATGCTATAATGAAGGAATTTAAAGAAGGAAATACTAAGCTTTTAGTATCTACAACAGTAATCGAGGTAGGGATTAATGTTCCTAATGCTACTCTAATGATAATTGAAAATGCTGAGAGATTTGGACTTGCTCAACTTCATCAGCTAAGAGGCAGAGTTGGAAGAGGTAGTCATAAGTCATATTGTCTTCTTGTAGCAAATATTAAAAATAAAATCGTTGAAAAAAGAATGGAAATAATGAAAAATAGTAATGATGGTTTTTATATTGCAGAGCAGGACTTAAAGATTAGAGGCGGCGGTGAACTTTTAGGAGTAAAACAAAGTGGAGAGAACAGCTTGATTTTAAGCGATATTATTGAAGATATAGAAATTTTGAAGGTAGCCAATAAAGAGGCAAAGCTTTTAATTAGTTCAGAAGATGAAAAAGATATAAAAGTTAAAAATGAAATTTTGAAAAAAATTGAACAAACATCAAAATATATTTGTTTTAATTAATTTTAACTCTAAAACCGCATATACCTATTTGTAACCTTAAATACCAGGCTAAAGGGCATAAAAAGGGGTAAAATAATAATGCAGCAAAATAAAAGTTAAATTGAAGTGGAGGTGCTTTATATGACTACAGGTTCAAGGAATCAAAAGGTCGTACCAGAAGCAAAAGCAGCTTTAAGTCAATTTAAGTATGAAGTTGCAGATGAAATAGGTGTTAAAGTTCCTGAAGATGGTTACTGGGGAGATATGACTTCAAGAGAATGTGGATCAGTAGGCGGATTTATGGTTAAAAGGCTTATTCAAATGGCTGAAGAACAACTCATCGGTAAGAAATAATAAAAAAGGGAGCTATACGCTCCCTTTTTAATGAGGAGAATTTGAGGAAGAGCCATTTGGCATCATTACTATTATTAACCAATTTATTATTAATATACATACTATATTTCTTGAAAAATATTAAAAAGTATATTAATCTAAGTAT
>Ga0316601_100000966_pt1 | contig 13414 bp, 9 predicted proteins | sample OWC_soil_day5_no_FD_207663 | JGI IMG/M metagenome (GOLD analysis project Ga0316601, IMG submission 207663) | Wetland soil microbial communities from Old Woman Creek delta, Ohio, United States - OWC_soil_day5_noCT | ecosystem: Environmental > Terrestrial > Soil > Wetlands | place: USA: Ohio...
CGCTCCCCCGCCGCCGCGACGCGCATCACGCACACGTCGCGCACGGCGTCCGGCGCCGCGCCGATGCGGGGCTCGAGCAGCGCGTGGAACACCTCGCGCGGCACGACGGCCGCGCCGTTCACGTCGATCGGCGCCTGGCCCAGCAACCCGAGGTCGCGGTAGGCCGCGAAGCGGGCGCAGTGCCCCGGGTACCTGAGCGTCTTGTTCTCGAGCCGCTCGAGCGTGCCCTTCCAGGTCCACGGCGCGGTCGACAGGCCGCCCGATGTGACGAAGCCTTCGAGCGTGCCGATCGGTTCGTCGAACGCAAGCAGTTCGAGATCGTCGAAGGCGGGCACCTCGACGATCTCGCCGCCGCGCAGGAAGTACGCCACGCCGTCGTACTCGTTCGTGAGCCCGCTCATCGAAAACGTCGACACGAAGTTCCAGGGCTCGCGCGGTTCCTGCGGCAGCCCGCCGTCCCAGATCAGCACCTCGCGCGCACGGTCCAGCCTGCTCATCGCGTAGGCGGCCAGCGACACGTTGAGGCCCGGCCCCATGCCGGTGTCCGGGACCACCGTAATCCCTGCCCGGCGCGCGTCGGCGTCGAGCCGGTGCTGGTCGCGGACCACGCCGGTGTGACCGCCGAGATCCACCATGTGGGCCCCGATGGCGGCCGCGACGCGCGTGAGCCCGAGGTTGACCTTGTAGTGCGCCGCACTGAGGATGGCCTGCGTACCGGCGAGCTGCGCCGCCATGGCGTGTTCGTCCGACGCGTCGCCGCGCGCGCCGGCGGCCAGCGCGCGGCCTGCGAGCGCGTTGACGCGCGCCGCGGCCTCAGCGGCGGCGGCATCGTCGAGATCGATGAACAGGATGCGTGACGCATCCCCGCGGACGGCCAGATCGAAGGCGGCGGCCACACCCTGGCGGCCTGCGCCGACGACGGCATACGTGAACGGCATGGGATCCCCTCCTTCCTGAAGCACCGGGCGGCGGCGCACGCCGGCCCGGACACGGACAAGCGGCTGGAAGGAGAGGTCAGAGACCGGCCGAGAGCGCGCAGAGCCGGCCGGGCGTCCAGGTCGTGCGCCGCGCGCGATCACGCATGCGGCACCTCCGGCAGCGGATAGTCGGGCGTGTCGGCAATGGTCACCTGCGTCAGCGCCGCCGCCGCCCGATCCTTGGCGAGGCGCGACCCCGTGAGGCATCCGTCCATCTTCGCGCGCATGCGCATGAACGGCTCGAGGCCGTCCGTGTTCGCGCACGGCCCGGCCTTGGCCTGGTGCGACCCGTCGAGCTCGACCACGTCGCCGTAGAAGCGCGCCGTCGCGGTGATGCCGGGAATCACCTCTTCGAGGGCGTCGAGTTCGTCGGCGACGTAGCACGTCGCGCGGTCCGGCCCATCCCACGCCGGGTGGCGTCGATAGCCGAACAGCAGCTCCGTGCACACGCGTCCGACCTCCCCGGCCGTCCGCGCCGCCTGCACGTGGCACAGGTCCATCAGGAACGGCACGACGTCGCCGACCGCCCCCGCCACGGCGGGAATCGCCGGGCCGGTCTGCTCGAGTTCGACCACGTCGAGGATCTGCTGGCGTGCCGCCAGCAGCCACGCGAGCGTGTCGGCGAGGGGAAACGTGACGCCCTGGCGCGAACCCTGGTACAGCTTCGCGCCGGTCGGATCGCTGGCATGCTGCAGGTACTGCAGCGTCCACAGCCACATCTGCATGGCGGTGGCGAGCGTGCAGGCACCCGTGCCGGGCCGCTCGGAGGACAGGCGCCGCATCTGGTCGAGCCACGAGCGGTACTGCGCGAGGAACACCGGGCTGATCATCGCGTTCGAGAGCTGGCGGCGCTGGACCGCCTCGGGCCCCTCGTAGGTGGCCTCGAGCTGCGCGTCCATCCACTTGTAGCCGAGGAAGCCCGGGCAGTCCTCGGTGACGCCGTGACCACCCATCAGGCTCACCGCCTCCCGCATCACCGTGGCGCCGTGACCCGTGTTCCAGAGCTTGACGGCGGGCCCCAGCACCGACGCCACGGCATCCAGCAGGACGAAGCGTACGAGCTGGTCACCGGCCAGCGCCTCGACGCGGGCCGTGCGCCGCCCGGCATCGGGCTTCGCGAGCTCGGCAAGGTACTCGAGCGCGTCTGCCTCGGCCGGCTCGAGAGCCCGCCGCTGGGCCCGGCCCGGCGCCACGCCCTGTTCCTCGAAGCACGCGTCTTTTCGGCGCTCGAGCGGGTCCAGTTCGTCGAACACCCGGGCGGCCGCGAACCCCAGCGAGGCGGCCGCTTCGCCGGCGGCCCAGACGTCCACCAGCCGATGCAGGGCGTCCTCTTCCTGCTGCAGACCGAGTTCGAACCGCCGCGACCCCGGCTGGGCCGCCGCTCCGCCGCGGAACCGGCTCCGGTGATAGCGGATGACCGGTTCGACGGCCGAGAGCATCTTCGCCGCGGTCATCAGTCCCACCGTGACCCGCGTCCGGCGGAACACCGCGTCGATGATCTCGCCGTGCGAGCACGCGGGCACGATGACCCCGTCCTTGATGGCGTAGCCGCCGACGATGCGGCTGGCCGGCACCCGGACGCTGAACACCGGGTCGCGGGCGGATGCCAGTTGGTGGACCAGCTTCCGGGCCCGAACGCCGGGGTCGAACGTCCCTTCGTCGGTCTTCTCGAGGAGGACGAACGCGGTGCCCTTGATGCGGTCATCGGCGGAGGCCACGGCCGCCGTCACGAAATCCGCGTGGCCCATGCCTGTGATGAACCGGCCGCGCTTCTCAACCAGGAGGACGGGTTCCTGGCCCGGCTTCCACTCGGCGATGCGCATCTTGCCGTCGAGCACGCCCGTGTCGACACCGACATGCGGCAGCGGTTCGGTCAGCACGAACGCCCCGTGCCACGGTTCGCGCGTGTCCCCGGTCCCGCCGGGCGCCGCCAGCCGCATGTACCGTTCGCGCTGTCCGGCGGTGCCGCGCTCGTGGAGCGGCGCCAGCGCGAGCACGTTGCCGAGCATGGTCGTCGCCGCGCCGGCGTCGACCCAGGCCAGTTCGAAGGCCGCCAGCGCGATCCCGAGATTCTTCGGGCCGTCGATCGGCCCGCCGTACTCCCCGTCCGCCGCGAGGACCGACAGACCGGCGGCGTCGAACGCCCTGACGAGACCGGCTTTGTCGGGCGTCCAGGCATCCGAGTGCCGGGCGCCTCGGGCGACGAGACTCGCCAGCGGCCCCCGTGCGACGCCTCGCGCGGCCTGCACGACCCGGCGCAGATCGTCCCTGTGCGCGAACCGCCACTGAATCGCGCGGAGATCGTCGTCGGGCAGGCGTCGAAGCATCGGCAGCGTCCTTCCGTTCCGCGGAACAAGGGGAGGTCGGGCGAGGACTAACGTACTTCCGGTGGCGGGGGCGACGCAATAACGGCACGTGCCGGCCCGCGGCAGCCCGGGCGTGCAGGCGGATTCCGGTTGCCGGAACCGCCGGTCGGAGGTATGGTGACCTCATTCGAGGATTGGAGGAGAGCACGATGGCCGACGACCTGACCCGACGCGAGTTCGTGAAGCTTGGCGTGACCGGCGCGGCAGCCTTGGCCGTGGGCCCGGGGCTCGCGACGGCGGCGCCGCCCATGCCCGAGCGCCCGCTCGGCCGGACCGGGCACCTGGTGCGGCTGTTCAGCCTGGGCGGCCAGGCTTCGATCGAGCAGCCCGACAAGCACGACATCTCGATCGCCATCATCAACCGCGCGATCGACCTCGGCGTGAACTACATCGACACGGCGGCCGCGTACGGGCGGCCCCGCACGCCGGACACGCCGCGGTGGGAGTTGAACGGCATCAGCCAGACCTACATCGGCGAGGTCATGGCGACGCGCCGCAAGGAGGTCTTCCTCGCGAGCAAGACCGACGACCGGACCCGCGACGGCTCCTTGAAGCTGCTCGAGCAGAGCCTGAAGCTGCTCAGGACGGATCATCTCGACCTCTGGCAGCTGCACAACGTGACGCGAGACGAGCAGGTCGACCAGATCTTCGCGAAGGACGGCGCGATCGAGGCGCTGGTGAAGGCACGCGATCAGAAGATGGTCCGCTTCCTCGGCATCACGGGGCACTTCGACCCGGCCGTGCTCGTCAAGGCGATCGAGCGCTTCGACTTCGACACGATCCTGATGGCGCTGAACCCGGCCGACCCGCACCGGCTGCCGTTCCAGACCGAGCTGCTCCCGCTCGCGAAGAAGAAGGGGCTGGGCGTCATCGGCATGAAGATCCCGGCCCGCGACCGCCTGCTCCGCCCGGACGGCGTCTCGACGATGAAGGACGCGATGAGCTACACGCTCACGCTGCCGGTGGACACGGTGATCATCGGCTGCAAGACCGTGGAGCAGCTCGAGGAGAACATCAGCATCGCCAGGACCTTCACGCCGCTTCCCAAGGCGGAGATGGCTCGCCTCGAAGGGCTCACGGCGGCGTATGTCGCCGACGCGCAGTGGTTCAAGAAGCCGCCGGCCGCCGGTGGGCCCGTGGAGAACGATCAGAATACGGACTGACGCTCGGAAGAAGCAAGAAGCCAGAAGGGCCTGCTGACGATCGTCAGAAGCAGGTAGAAGACAAGCTGCTTCGGTGGGCCTTCTTCTTGCTTCCTGCTTCTTGCTTCTTGCTTCCTGCTTTCTGCTTCTAACGCAGGCGGGCGTCAGCGTACATACCACCCCGCCTCTTCTACCGCCCGCCGCAGCTGCATGATGTTCTCCGGCGGCGTGTGCGGGGCTACCGAGCACGCGCTGCTGAGGATGTAGCCGCCGCCGGCCTTCGCGGCGGCGATCCGCTCGATCGCCGCCGCGAAGCACGTCCCGGCGCTGCCCGCGAGGAGTGTCGCCACCGGGTCCAGGTTTCCCTTGATGAACAGCCGCTGGCCGAGACGCGCCTTCGCGTCGGCAAGCTCGACCGTGCCGAGGGGCGGCGGATCCAGCGTGTCGATGCCGTCGGTGCCGGTTTCTTCCATCAGGTCCAGACGGTCGCCGATCGCGCCGCAGGTGTGGGTGTAGACCGGCAGGGCCGGGTACGCCTGCTTGACGCCATCGACGACGGCGCGCTCGAAGGGCAGCACGAACGCGCGGTATTGCCGCCGCGAGATGAATCCCGCTCCGGCGAACGCCGAGGAGATCAGCAGCGCGTCCAGGCCGGCGGCCGCCAGGCCCCGCCCCAGTTCGGACGCCCCGTCGGCGAGCCTCGCGAGGCAGGCGGTCACCTTTGCGGGGTCCTCGACAAGCGCCATCAGCGCGTCGGCGTGATCGAGCCACTCGAGCCACTGCGAGAACGGGGAAAACACCTCGCCGTGCACGGACACCTCCGGCGCGCGGGCGCGCACGTGCCGGACCGCGTCGAACTGCCACGGCGGAAACCCGCCGGCGCCGACCATCGTGGCGCCGAACTGGCCGTGCGGCTCCACGTAGAACAGGCGCTCGGGATCGATCGCGGCGAAGGTGCGCTCCGGCGCACGGGTCGCGTCACCCGCGCGCACGTGCGGATTGTCGTCGGGCGGCGCCGTCGTCTCCGCGCCGTTCGCCCAGCGCAGGACCGTGTCCCGGCCGCGCGGCTCCGCCAGGGTGAGGTGATCGCGCCAGCGCGGATCGCGGCCGGGCAGATTCACGAGGATGCCGTCGAATCCGTACCGCCGCTGCAGCGCGAGCAGCGCGTCGCCGAAGGTTGGCGTGTCGTGCCAGATGCCGATCGCCCCGCCGGGCGCGTGCAGGAAGTAGTGGCCGAGCGCGAGCTGGCACATCACCGGCACGCGATCGGGGACCTGCCCGGCGCGCGGCTTCATGGCCCGGTTCATCCGCTCCCGAGACGTCATCCCGGTCAAGCGTAGCAGACCCCGGTGGTATGCTGTCAGCCGTCATGAAGGCCATCCTCCTCCGCGAACTCGGCGGGCCCGAGCGGCTCGTCCTCGAACAGGTGGCCGACCCGGAGCCCGGCCCCGGCGAGGCGGTTGTGGCGCTCCGGGCCGCTGCGCTCAACCACCGCGATGCCTGGATCCGCAAGGGCCTCTACGCCGGCATCTCGCTGCCACTCATCCTGGGGTCCGACGGCGCGGGCGAAGTCGCGGCCGTCGGGGCGGGCGTCGACCGCGCGTGGCTCGGCCGCCACGTGGTCATCAACCCGAGCCTCGGCTGGGGCCCCGATCCTCGTGTCCAGGGACCGTCGTACAAGATCCTCGGGCTGCCGGACAACGGCACCTACGCCGAGCGCGTGAAGGTGCCTGCCGAGAACCTGTTCCCGAAACCCGCCTCGCTGCCGTGGGAGGCCGCGGCGGCGGTCCCGCTCGCGGGGCTCACGGCCTATCGCGCCCTCGTGACGCGCGCGCGCGTCGAGCGTGGCGAGACGGTGCTCATCACCGGCATCGGCGGCGGCGTCGCGACGCTCGCGCTCCTCATGGCGCGCCATCTCGGAGCGCGCGTGCTCGTCACGTCTGGCAGCGACGCCAAGATCGCGCGCGCCCGTCAGCTCGGCGCCGATGGCGGCGTCAACTACCGGCAGGACGGGTGGGCGAAGCAGGTGCAGGCCCTGTGCGGCGCCGGGCCGGATGTCATCGTCGACAGCGCCGGGCGTGACGTCTTCCCCGCCCTGCTCGAGATCGTCAAGCCCGGCGGACGCATCGTCACCTTCGGCGCGACGACCGGGTCGCCGTCAGCCGTCGAGATCCGCCGGATCTTCTGGAAGCAGGTGAGCATCCTCGGCAGCACCATGGGCACGCCGGCCGAGTTCGCCGAGATGCTGGCGCTGTTCGACGGCCGGCTCACGCCCGTCGTGGACCGCGTGTTCCCGCTCGTCGCTGCGCCGGACGCGCACCAACGCATGGATCAGGCCGACCAGTTCGGGAAGCTCGTGCTGGAGATCTCCTAGGCGGCAGGTCCCGGCTCGAGGAAGCGGGACCTGTCCCCATCGTCCTTCTTCACCCGTTCTCGGCGGGCGGCGCGAGGCGCAAGATCACGAGGCCGGCGGCGAGCACCACCACCGCCACCAGCGTGGGCTTCCAGCCCAGGTAGGCCTGCGAGCCCGCGCCGACCGCGGCGGCCAGGGTCTTGTCGTAGACGAGCGTGGCCGCGATGCCGTTGTTCAGCGCATGGGCGACGACGCCGGTCCAGATGGAACCGGTCTTCCATACCAGCCACGAGAGCAGCAGGCCGATCACGAACGTGGGGAGCAACCGGTAGACCGAGCTGTGCGCCAGCCCGAACAGCAGCGCGCACACGAGGACGGCGGGCCACAGGCCGAGGCGCCGGAGACCGGAGAGCACGAACCCGCGGAAGAACATCTCCTCGCAGAGGGCGGGCGTGATCGCGATGACCAGCCACACGAGCCAGAGCGGCGCGGGAGCGCCGTCGAGCAGGAGCAGTTGTTCGAGGGCGCGGACCAGCGACTCGGGAGGCGGCAGCACGCGGATGAGGAGGCCCGCGGCCACGGCCCACGCCGACGACCCGATGAGCACCGCGGCCACGAGGCCGGGCAGCGGGGGCCTCCGGAGGGCGAGCGTCCGCTTCCACGCGAACCCGAACCCGGCGACGAGCAGGAGCGTCGGCCCGAGAAAGAACCCGTACTCCGTCACGAGCAGCGTCGCGATCGTGCCGGCCGACTTCAGGAGCAGGCTCCCGTAGAAGGTCAGCACCAGCACGAGCCCGAAGGCGGTGAGCGCGAACGCCGGCGTCGGCTCCTCGCCCTTCCGCCGCTCGAACCCCAGCAGGCTGCGCAGCGATTCGCGCCCGCCGAGCATCACCTGCTCACGGCCGAACACGCGGGCGGCGAGCATCACCGCCATGGCCGCGTACGCAGTCGAGGACAGCAGGGCGAGGAAGATGAGGTCGGGGGCCGCCTCCGAGATGAGCAGCGCCTTGATGAGCAGCGCGATGTTCACCACCGGCACGAACGCCGTCCAGGCGTTCAGTTCGATGCCCCGCAGCATGGTGACGCCTGCCGGCATCGCGAGCAGCATGTAGACCGGGGTGAGGAAGTTCTGCCCGTCCTTGAAGTCCTTGGCAAAGGCGGCGACGGCGAGGAACACGGCCGTGATGAACAGGGTGACCGGGAGCAGCATCGCGAACGCCAGCGCGAGCGTCGGCAGCGAGAGGCTGATCGACGACACGGGCAGGATCCGCATGACGGTGACGCCGAGCGACACGATGTTGGCGAGCGCCGCGATCAGGCTCGTCACCCAGACCGCGAAGTACTTGCCGGTCACGATTTCGACCGGGCTGACCGGCGCGCAGAGCAGGGTCTGCATCGTGCCCCGTTCCTTCTCGCCGGCGGTGAGATCGATGGCCGGATAGAAGCCGCCGAGCAGCGACATCGTGACGAGGAGGAACGGAAGGAAGAGGCCGAGGAGCTGGCCCGACTGCCGCGCCTCCGCGGCGACGTTGGTCGCCCAGACATCGAGACCGCGCGCGAACCCCGGCTTGAGGCCGAGCGCGCGCTCCCGTTCCGCCACGAGCCGATCCCGGTACGCGTCGAGGCTGCGCTCCAGCCTCGACTGCGCCTCGAGCGAATCTTCCCGCACCGAGTCGAAGTAGATGGAGACGCTGCCAACGCCGGCATCGGCGATCGCCGGTCCCACGTCCGGCCAGAGCACGAGCACGGCGTCGACGCGCCGCTGGGTGACGGCGGCACGCGCGGCATCGAGCACGGGATGGTCGGGCTCGCGGGAGTCGGCATCACGTTCGCGCGCCGCCGGCTCCCCCGGGCGCGACCCGCCCGCCGCGTCCCGGGGCCCGGCGGCGGGCCGCGTGAGCGTGCCACGCGCCAGGCCGCGTCTCACCGCCTCGGGCGGCGGACTGGCGTCGTCAATGACGACCCGTCCGCCGCGCGTGAGCGCCTCGCGCAGGGCCGCCGGGGCGGCGCCCCAGAGGGCGATGCGCGACGTCCGCTCTTCGGTGGCCTCCCGCTGCGACACCTGCAGCTTGCTGAACCCGATCATCAGGAGCGGGTACAGCAGGACCGGCAGCGCGATCATCATCGTGAGCGTGCGCCGATCCCGGAGCGTCTCAGTCAGCTCCTTGCGGAAGATCTCGAGGACGACCGCGGACCTCATCGGGTCACCGCCTGGCCCGGTCGCGCCGCGACCGCGGGGGAAATCGGCTCGGCGCCGTCCGTGTCGACGATCGTCCCTACCATCGCGCGACCCTCATTCCCGATGCCCTTCGCGTCCGACCCGGAGAAGGAACGCGTCGGTCAGGTTACCGCACCCGGACCGCGCGAGCAGGTCCCCCAGCACGCCTTCGTCGATGACGCGGCCGCGATGCAGCAGCAGGATGCGGTCGCACAGGTACTCGGCCTCGCTCATGACGTGCGTCGAGAACAGCACCGCGCGGCCGGCATCGCGCTGACCGCGGATCGACTCGACGATGAACTGGCCCGAGATGACGTCGAGCGCGACCGTCGGCTCGTCGAGGATGAGCAGGCCGGGCTCGTGGAGGAACGCCCGTGCGATGTTGGCGCGCTGCTTCTGTCCGCTCGAGAGCGTGCCGCACGGCCGGTCGGCGAACTCGCCCATCTCGAGTTCCTCGACGAGCCGCGAGGACCGGGCGTCGATCACCGCCTCGGCCATCCCGTACAGCCGGCCGAAGTAGCGGAGCACTTCGCGGGTGGTGAGGCGCTGGTACAGTTGCGTATCGCCGGAGAGGAACCCGAGCCGCCGCTTGGCGTCGAGCGGCCGGTCGTGGATGTCGACGTCTCCCACGCGAACGCGCCCGGCGTCGGGCGTGAGGATGCCCGCCAGCATCCGCAGCGTCGTCGTCTTGCCGGCGCCGTTCGGTCCGAGCAGGCCCACCACTTCGCCTGCCGACACGGTCAGGCTGACACCGTCCACGGCTGCGACCGGACCGAAGCGCTTGACCAGGCCCTCTGCCACCAACGTTGGCGCCATCGACACCTCAGGTTAGGCTATCCTACCAAAGCAGGAGACGGCCCCGTGTCCATTCCGCATCTCTTCGCGCCGCTCACGATCCGCGCCGTCTCGTTCCGCAACCGGATCGGCGTGTCCCCGATGTGCCAGTACTCGGCCAACGACGGCTTCGTGAACGAGTGGCACCTGGTCCACCTCGGCAGCCGCGCGGTGGGCGGCGCCGGACTCGTGCTGACCGAGGCCGCAGCGGTCGAGGCGAGGGGCCGCATCAGCCCGGCGGACCTCGGCATCTGGGACGACCTGCACGTACCCGGGCTGCAGCGCCTCGCCGCGTTCATCCGGGCGCAGGGCGCGACGGCCGGGATCCAGCTCGCGCACGCCGGGCGCAAGGCGAGCACGGCGCCGCCGTGGGAAGGCGGCACGGCGGTCGCGCCCGGCCGCGGCGGCTGGCAGCCGGTGGCACCATCGGCGGAGGCGTTCGACGCCGGCTCGCCGGTGCCCGACACCCTCGATCGCGACGGCATCCTCGAGGTCATTGCCGCGTTCCGCCGGGCGGCCGAGCGCGCCCGGACGGCCGGCTTCCAGGTCGTCGAGATCCATGCCGCGCACGGATACCTGATCCACGAGTTCCTGTCGCCGCTGACCAATCACCGCGCCGACGAGTTCGGCGGTTCCTACGACAATCGCACGCGCCTGCTGAAACAGGTCTGCAAGGCCGTCCGCGAGGTCTGGCCGGCCGACCACCCGCTGTTCGTGCGCCTGTCGGCCACCGACTGGATCGAGGGCGGCTGGCGCGCCGAGGACACCGTGGCGCTCGCGCACCACCTCTCGAGCGCGGGCGTCGATCTCGTCGACTGCTCGTCGGGCGGGATCGCGCCCGGCATCGCCATCCCGTCGGGCCCGGGCTACCAGGTCCCGTTTTCGCAGCGGATTAAGGACACCACGCCGATGCTCACCGCGGCGGTCGGCTTCGTCACGTCGCCGGCCCAGGCCGACCAGATTATCCGGAACGAGCAGGCGGACCTCGTCCTGCTCGGGCGCGAGATGCTCCGCGACCCTCATTGGCCGCTGCGGGCCGCGCGCGCGCTGGGGCGCGAGGTCGCATGGCCGAACCAGTACCTCCGGGCACGGTGACGGGACTCACATGACACCACGGTCCGTCCGCGTCCAGCTGTTCGCCACGTGCCTGGTCGATCAGTTCTTTCCGGCCGCCGGGCACGCGGCCGTCGAGGTGCTCGAGCGCTGTGGCGTCGAGGTCCTTGTCCCGCCGGACCAGACCTGCTGCGGGCAGCCCGCCTTCAACGGGGGCTTCGCGGACCAGGCGGCCACCATGGCGCGCGCCACGATCGACGTGCTCTCACGTACCGACGATCCGGTCGTGGTGCCGTCCGGCTCATGCGCCGACATGATCGTCAATCACTACCCGGAGCTGTTCGCCGGCGACGCGACATACGGGCCGAAGGCGAAGGCGCTCGCCGCCCGGACGTACGAGTTCACGCAGTTCCTGGTCGACGTGCTCGGCGTCGAGCTGCCCGCGTCGCCCTCCGGCCCGACGCTTGCGTATCACGCGTCGTGCCACGGGCTGCGCGGCCTGGGGCTCCGGGAGCAGCCGCGCCGCCTGCTGCGCGCCGTCGCCGGCGCGCGCTGTGCCGACCTGCCGGACGCGGAGACCTGCTGCGGGTTCGGCGGCCTGTTCGCCGTGAAGATGGGTCCGCTCTCGGGCGCCATGCTGGACTCGAAACTCGACGCCATCGCGCGCAGCGGCGCCGACGTGGTCGTCGCCACGGACGTCAGCTGCCTGATGCACATCGGCGGCGGCCTGCACCGCCGGGCCAGCCGCGTCCGGACGAGGCACATCGCCGAAGTCCTGGCGGACCCTGCCCATGACTGAATCCGCGGCAGCATTCCACCGGCGCATCGACACGGCGCTCGCCGACGCCGCGCTCCGCCAGGCGCTGACCCTGACGACCGGCCGCCTCTCCGGCGGGCGCACGGCGGCGTTTGGCGCGCTCGCTGACGCGGAGGCCTGCAGGGACGATGCGCGCCGCGCCCGCGCGGACGCCGTCAGTCGCCTCGATTCGCATCTCGACCAGTTCGCGCGCGCGGCGTCGGCCCGCGGCGCCGCCGTGCACTGGGCCGAGACGGCCGGCGACGCCAGACGGATCATCACGGACATCGCCCTCGAGCAGGGGGTCCGCCTGGCCGTGAAATCGAAGTCGATGGCGACCGAGGAAGTCGAGCTGAACGAGGCGCTCCAGCACGCCGGCGTGCGCGTGGTCGAGACCGACCTCGGCGAGTTCGTCGTCCAGCTCGGCGGAGACCGTCCGTCGCACATCATCACGCCGATCATTCACCGCAGCCGCCAGTACGTCGCAGCCCTGTTCACCGAGAAGCTGGGCGCCGCGCCCGAGGACGTGGCCGACATCCCGGCGATGACCGCGCTGGCGCGTCGCGTGCTTCGCGCGGAGTTCCTGCAGGCCGGCATGGGCATCAGCGGCGTCAATATCGCCGTCGCCGAAACGGGCAGCCTCTGCATCGTCACCAACGAAGGGAACGGGAGGCTGACCACGTCGCTGCCGCGCGTGCACGTGGCGCTGCTGGGACTCGAACGGATCGTGCCGACCGCGGCCGATCTCGCGGCCGTGCTCACCGTGCTCGCCCGCAGCGCGACCGGTCAGGCCTCGCCGGTCTACACGAACGTGATCACGGGGCCGCGCCGGCGCAACGGCGCGCCCGGCGGATTGGAGGCGGACGAGCCCGACGGGCCGGAGCAACTGCACATCGTCATCCTCGACAACGGCCGCAGCCGGCTCATCGGCACGCCGCTCGAGGAGATCCTGCACTGCGTGCGATGCGGCGCCTGCCTGAACGTGTGCCCGGTCTATCGCCTGATCGGCGGCCACGCGTACGGCGGCGTCTATCCCGGGCCGGTCGGCTCGGTGGTCATGCCGGGACTGCACGGCGTCGAGGGCTGGTCGGAACTGGCACACGCCAGCAGCCTGTGCGGCGCGTGCCGCGACGTGTGCCCGGTGAAGATCGACCTGCCAGGCCTGCTGCTCGCCGTGAGGCGCGAGGCTGCCGCGAAGCAGTTGGCGCCCTTCTGGATCCGCGCCGCGATGCCGGCCTACGCCGCCGTGGCGTCCCGGCCCCGGCTGTACCGGTGGGCCGGCCGCGCAGCCGCCCTGCTCGCCCGCGCGGTGCAGCGTGGGGGCTGGATTCGCCGCCTGCCGGGTCCGCTCGGCGCATGGACGGCGTCGCGCGACTTCCCCGTCCCGGCATCGCGCTCGTTTGTCGAGGCGCACCAGGCGCGAAAGGAGGCCGCGCGATGACGACGCCTCGCGAACGGATCCTGGCATCGATCCGCGACGGCCTGCAGAGAAGACCGCTGCCGCAGGCGGAGCGCGCCTCGCACGGGCAGCCCCCCGGGTCCCCAGCAGCTCCCACCGCGCCGGAGATGGCCGGCCACTTCTCGGACGTGCTGACGGCGCTGTCGGGCCACGTTCACCGCGCGTCCGGAGCCGCCGCGGTGGCCGATCTCATCGCCGGCATCGCGCGCGAACACG
>Ga0316601_100000967_pt1 | contig 13413 bp, 11 predicted proteins | sample OWC_soil_day5_no_FD_207663 | JGI IMG/M metagenome (GOLD analysis project Ga0316601, IMG submission 207663) | Wetland soil microbial communities from Old Woman Creek delta, Ohio, United States - OWC_soil_day5_noCT | ecosystem: Environmental > Terrestrial > Soil > Wetlands | place: USA: Ohio...
GGCGCCGCGCCATCGTTTTGGCGGCGTTTCCCGGCGCGGCCCGTCCGCGAGGCCGGCAGCGCGCGTCCGGAGGCGGGCACAGAGGCGACGCGGCGTCCGCGGCGGTGCCCGCAGCAACCGGGCCCATGACGCTGGTTCGGAACCGGGCGGTCGTGTCCACCGAGCGTCCGGACGCGTGGGAGTTGCTCAGAGCCACCCTCTTCGTGCTGGTGCTTGCCCCGGCGTGGCTGTTCGCGTCGATATCGGCCTTTCGAGGCGGACAGTTGCTCGTCGGCACGGTCCTGCTCTTGGCGTCGGCCTTCGCGGCGCTCAGCGGCGTGATGATGGCGTCACCCTCGTCGTTCGACCGCGGGTGGCTGTGGGTCTGGGGGGCGGTCGGCGCGGGGTTCGTCCTGTTCCTGGTGCTCGTCACCGGGCAGGCGGCGTGTGCGGGCTGGGCAGACGCCGGCAGCGTCGTAAATGGTGCATCGATTCCAGGGAGCATCCAATGAAGTTCGACTGTCTTGTGTGCGGCGGCCATGCGTTCGGCATCGACGGTCCATCGTTCGTGAACGACGCCACGCCGGTGGTGACCTTCTCATGCCCGCTCTGCATGGCCTACCATGCCATCGAACACCGCCCCGGCGGCGGCCTGGTCGTGTCCATCGACACTCACCTCACGGGCATCGAGGACGCGCGTGCGGATGCCCGGGCGGCCGTGCTCGCGCAGGACAGCGGTGCGGAAGCGTCGGCCGAGCAAGGGCTCGTGCGGTAGTGGCCAGGCGGGGGAACTTGAATCAGTCGGCCGTCGCAGCAGGAGTCGGGTGGACCCTCGATTACGCGGCTCCGATCGTCCGGATCCGGCCGATTTCGTCCTTGATCGCCCGCTGCGCGTCCCATATGTCGATGGCACGCTGGGCGTTGAGCCAGAACTCTGCCGAGTTGCCGAAGAGCTTCGCCAGGCGCAGCGCCATTGCCGGCGTGACGGCGCGCCGCCCGCGAAGCAACTCGTTGATCGACTGGCGCGACACGCCGATGGCCGCCGCAAGCTGGGAGACCGTGAGGCCGAAATCGGCGAGGAAGTCCTCGCGCAGCATCGCGCCCGGGTGGGACGGACGCCGAGTGACGGGCCCTGAACGGTCCTTCGTCCGCTGGTCGGCGAACGTCTTGATCACGGCAAGAGTGTAACGTGTCACGTGACACTTGTCAAGCGAGCGCCAGCCGGGCGAGCGCCGGCCGGGCAGGGAAGTGATGCGGCGGCCGATCGCGCCCAGCCGTCAGCGTGCCTCAATCAAGGGCACAGTCGTGTGACCTCGCCTGTCACGCGCTGGTTTTACGCTCACGCTCTGAAGGGGGCGCGAGAGGGTATGAGCTATCGCGTGCTGGTCGACGAGAACTTCCACTGCAGGGACGGGAGCCACCGGTACGCGCTGGGCGACTTCGCGACGTACGCCGAGGCGTTCGCGGTGTGCAAGGAGATCGTCGACTGCTTCCTGCGCCACGAGCACGTGCCCGGAATGCCGGCCAGCGCCCTCTACTTCCGCTACATGATGTTCGGCCGCGATCCGTCCGTCGTGACCTGCACAGACGAGGCCGAGGCGCACCCGGGCTTCTCGGCCTGGGATTACGCCAGGCAGCGCTGCATCGAGCTCTGCGAGTCGCCGCCACGGGAACACGCCCTCGAGGCCCGGCTGAGCGCGTAGGGCGCCGAGGACGGGCACGACCGAGGCGGGCGGCGCCGGCTTCGATCGCGTCTATACTGGCGCGGACTCCGCGAAAGGTGGGCGAACCCGACATGCGCATCGTCTTCGATCCCGACTTCGATCACGGCAGCTGGCCAGGCCCGCTTCGAGGCGGCAGGGCGTCGGCGGGCGAGGACTGGGCAGGGCCGTCAGGCCTCCTCGGCCTCCTGGAGACGGCGCTCGGCATTGGGGGCCCTTCGTTCACGATGCAGGAGCGTGCCGCGCGGTTGGTGCCTGCCGTCAGCCGGATGGAGGGCTTCTGGACGGCGTCGGCTGATGTCGATCCGTTCGCGACGGCGCGTCGCCTGCTGCAATGGCGCGACACGCTCGTCATGGCCGGCTGGAGCGGCACGGCCCGCGGACCTCGCCTGGCGGCCCTCGCGTCCCTGCCGGCGGCGGACATGCCGGGGCTGCCCGATCGCCTGCGGGCGATCCATGACGCGCTGGCCCGGCGCACGGCCGCGGTCGAGCGCATCGAGCTGCTCACCCCGCGCGCGGACCTCGAGTGGCTGTGGCAGCGGACGTTCGAGCTGCTCGAGCGGCGCGGCACCCGCGTCACCGAGGTCGAGATCGCCGCTGCGCCCGCTCGAGAAGGCAGGGATCTCGCCGTCGCGCGCGCCGGCCGCTTCAAGCCGAACGGAGATGGCACGCTGCTCCTGCTGCGGCCCGCGGGGCCGCTTGCGGCGGCCGAAGAGGTGGCCGCGTGGATCGCCTCGCAAGGGCGCGCCGCCGACACGCTCATTGTCGGGAGCGACCCCGCCCTCGACACGGCGTTGCATCGCCACGGCCTGCCCACCGCAGGCGCCTCGCACGCGATGCGCGACGGCGTGCCGCTCCAGGTGCTGCCGCTCGTGCTCGAACTTGGCTGGTTGCCCCAGGACCCGCAGCGGGCGTACGAGTTGCTCTCGTTGCGCGCCAGCCCCGTGCCGGCCGAGGTCCGTTGGCGCCTTCGGAAGGCACTCAACGACTGGCCGGCAGTCGACAGCGACAAGTGGCGCGAGAAGCTGGCTGAAGGCCTGGCCGCGATCGACGATCCGGCGCGTCGCGAGCGCGTGAAGAAGCGGCTCGACATCGTCTGGGCGGCGCCGGTCCAACGGTCCGATCGCTATCCCGTGTCCGAGGTGGGCCGGCGCGCCCGTACGCTCATCCAGTGGTTCAACGCCCGCGCGGTCACGACAGACGCCGAGGCCCCGGCCTGGCACGCCGCCGTCGCCCAGTGCCAGAACCTGCTCGACATGATCCAGCATGCCGGGCTCTCGTCGCTCAGCGCGCCGCAACTGCGCCACCTGGTGGCCGAAGCCACGCAGGGCGCCGGCGGCGACCGCCCGTTCCCGCCCGAAGCCGGCCTTGCGCACGTCGGCGCGCCAGGCTGCGTGGCCGGCGCCGTGTCGATGCTCGTCTGGTGGAGGTTCGACGACGTGTCGGCCGGCGGGATTCCGAGGCTGCCGCTGACGCGCGCCGAACGGGGCGAACTGGAGTCGCTCGGCGTCGTGCTGCAGGACCCGGGCCGCGTTGCCGCCATCGAGGCGCGCCGCTGGCGGCGCCCGCTCGAGCAGGCGTCCGAGCGCATGCTCCTTGTCTGTCCCGGGAAGGACATCGACGGTGAGGACCTTCACCCGCACCCGCTCTGGGACGAACTGGTCGCGCGCGTCGACGAGAAGAACACGCGCCGCGTGGCCGAACGCGCGCTCATGCGGGCCTCGCTGGCCGAACTGGTCCCGCAACAGCGTCGGGAGGCCCTGCCGCCGCTGGCGCCGCGGCGTGCATGGGCCGTTCCGGCTGGCCGCATCTCTCGTCGTGAGACCGAGTCCCCGAGCAGCGTGGAGACGCTCTTCGGCTGTCCATTCCAGTGGGCGCTCAAGTACGCGGCGAAACTCGAAGCGGCCGACTCCGCGCAGGTGGAAGACGCGGCCAGTCCGCGGCTGCTGGGCAGCCTGCTGCACCACGTCATGAATCGCCTGTTCGCCGGGCCTCCCCTTGGCGGCGCCGAAGCCGCCGCCGAGGCGGAGGCGGTCTTCGACCGCGAGGGCCCGCGCCTGGTGGCCGCGCTCTTCCTGCCAGGAGCGGAATCGCAGCGCGAGCACGTCCGCCGCGTGGCCGCCGCGACGGCCCGGGCCCTCTTCGACATGATGAAGGCAAGGCAGCTCCGCGTGATCGACACCGAGGTCACGCGCACCGGCCAGGCCTTTGGCGCCGGGTTCATCGGCCGCGTCGACCTCGTGCTCGGCGGCCAGTCCCACGGCGCCGATGCGCGCCGCATCGTCGACCTCAAGTGGGGCGGTGCCGGGCGGAAGCTGAAGGCACTCGAGACGGGCACGGCCGTGCAGCTGGCTTCGTATGCCTACCTCGAAGCCGGGGGCCGCGCGCCGTTCCCAGCCGTCGGGTACTACGTCATGGACGGCCAACGCCTGCTCACCACGCAGCCGGACGCGTTCCAGGCGGCCGAGGCCGTCGAGGGGCCGACGCCGGAGGAGACCTGGCGGCGGCTCGAGGCCACGCACGCGCACGAGCGGAAGGACCTCGATGCGGGGTACCTCACTGCGCGCGGGATCGAAACCGAGACCGAGAAGCCGTTGAAGGATCCCGAGGTCGAGGGTGACCAGCTCCGGATTCCGCCCGCCTGCCACTACTGCGACTACGGCGCCCTGTGCGGGCTCATCGTGAAGGAGGGCGCATGACCCGCCCCGCACCCGGTCCGATTCACATGATCTCGGCGAGCGCCGGCACCGGCAAGACGCACCGCCTCGTGAACGACCTCGAGGAAGCGATCACGGCGCCGCGCGCTCCTGTCCGCCCCGAGGCGGTCGTCGCCACCACGTTCACCGTGAAGGCGGCCGCGGAGCTCCGGGAGCGCGTGCGTTCGCGGCTGCTCGAGAAGGGCCACGTCGATCTGGCGCAGCGGCTCGGCGCCGCGCGCATCGGCACCGTGAACGCGATCTGCGGCCACCTCGTTACCGAGTTCGCGTTCGATCTCGGCATCTCGCCCGAGACGGAAGTGCTCGACGAGGATGCCGCCGACGCGGCCTTCCGCCGCGCGCTGTCGGGCCTCGTGTCCGATCGTCGCGACGATGGGGACAGTGCGGTGACGGCCCGCAGCGAGGCCGCGGCCGAGTTGATGGCCGTCGCTGAGCGTTTCCACGACCTCGACTGGCTCGAAGACGTCAAGAAACTGGCGAGGCTCGCACGGGCGAACCGCATTGATCCAGCCGCGCTCCGGGCCTGTGCCGCGCGCAGCGCGGACGGGCTGCTGACATACTTCGAGGAGGAGGAAGGCGACGCCGCGGCCATCGAAGCGGCGCTCGAGAGGGCCATCGAGGCCTTTCTGGCCTCGCCGCTCGACGGGACGAAGACCACGAAGGCGGTCAAAGCCTCGGCGAACCGGGCCCTCGCGCAGCTGAAAGCCCGGCGCGGGCTGATGTGGTGGACCTGGGCGAAGCTCGCCGCGGATGCGCCAGCCGTGGCGTCGAAGGAGTACTACGAACCGGTTCGGCTGGCCGCCCGAGGTGTCGAGCGCCATCCGGGCCTGCGGCAGGATCTGCGCCGCTCGATCGAGCTCGTGTTCGAGCTTGCGGCCGGGGCGCTCGACGCCTACGCACGGCACAAGCGCGAGTGGGGGCTCATCGACTTCGTCGATCAGGAGACCATGGCCCTGGATCTGCTCGGCCGGCCTGGCGTCCAGGAAATCCTGCGCGAGCAGATCGACCTCGTGCTCGTCGACGAGTTCCAGGACACGAGCCCCCTGCAGCTCGAGATCTTCCTGGCGCTCTCGGCGCTGTCGCCGCGGAGCGTCTGGGTGGGCGACCAGAAACAGGCCATCTACGGCTTCCGCGGCACCGACCCCGCGCTGATGGACGCGGCCGTCGCCGCCCTGCTCGAACGCGACGGCAAGAAGGCGCTGACGACGCTCGCCGAGTCGTGGCGGAGCCGCGCCGAACTGGTGCGCCTCACGTCGGACGTCTTCGCGCCGGCGTTCGCGCAGAGCGGCATCCCGGCCGACCGCGTCCGGCTTGAACCGGCGAAACCGACCGCGGAGGCACCCGACGCGCTCGGGCCAGTGGCGGAAGGCTGGCGGCTTGGGGGCAAGCGCGTGGACGATCGGGCCATCGCGCTGGCGGTCGCGATCCAGCAAGTGCTCGACGACCCGCACGCCCTCGTGCGCGACATCGTCACCAACGAGGCGCGGCGCGTGCAGCCCGGCGATGTGGCGGTGCTCAGCCGGTCCAACCTCAGCTGCGCGCGCGTCACCGCCGGCCTCGAGGCCGTAGGAATTCCCGCCGTCCGGCCCCGGGCCGGGTTGATGAAGACGCTCGAAGCGCGGTTGGCGCTCGCCGCGCTCCAGCTCTGGGTCGATCCGAGACAGCCGCTCGCGGCGGCCGAGATCGGCCGGCTGCTCGCTCATCCAGCCGATGGCGACCAGTGGTTGAGCCAGGTGCTCGAGAAGCCGGGCGAGGCGTATCTCACGCAACCCGAGGTCGAGCGCCTCGCGGATGCGGCCGAACGGCAGCCGCTGGCCGGGCCGCTCGCCGCGTTCGACTCCGCGATTGAGGCTGCGGGGGTCGGCGAGGCCTGCCTGCGCTGGGGCAGAGCGGAACAACGGCTTGGCAATCTCGACGCGTTGCGGGCGAACGTGCACGAGTACGTTGCCACCTGCGAACGCGAGGGGGAATCGGCCACCGTGGCCGGCCTCGTTTCGTACCTGCACGGCCTCGACGATGGAGAGTCGGACGAACAGGCGACGCTGAGCGGCGCAAACGCCGTGACCGTCAGCACGCTGCATGGCGCCAAGGGCCTCGAGTGGCCCGTGACCGTGCTGTACGAGGTCGATTCGTCGCACGACCCCACTGCGTTCGGCATCCACGTGATGAGCGACCGCGACCGGTTCGACTTCGGCGACCCGCTCGGCGGCCGCTGGCTGCGGTACTGGCCCGACCCGTTCAGCCCGGCGGGCAAGACGACGCTGCACGGCGCCGTATCGATGGGGCCCGAACACGCGGCGGCGGTCGAGCGGAGCACACGCGAGACGCTGCGGCTGCTCTACGTCGGCTGGACGCGCGCCCGCGACCGCGTCGTGCTGGCCGGGCGTCCCGGCAAGATCGTGGGCGAGACGCTCGGACTGCTCGTCGACGGCGACGGCAACACGCTCATCACGGAACCCGAGCCATCGTGCGTGTGGGCCGGTCGCGGGGTGGAGGTGAGGATCCGCGAGGCTGCGCCAGGCGAAGGGGAGAAGCGTCAGCCCGAGCCGGGAAGCGGCTTTGTGGCGGCGGGGCCACGGCCCTACCCGCCGGCGCGCGTCGACATCTCGAGGATTGCAGGCACGGGAGATCGCGGAGAGGTGGAGGAGTTGGGGGCCCCGCTGCTCATTCAGCCCCCGGTTGATTGGGCGGCGCTTGGCACTGCGGTCCATGCCTTTCTGGCGGTTGACGGCCCGGCGGTTGAACGTGACGAACGCTTGGGGCTGGCCGCCGGCGCCCTCGAGCGGTGGAGCGTGCAGAGCGCCATCCGGGCCGGCGCGCTCGCCGGCGCATCCGATGCCTTCCGCGAATGGTGCGGGCGTCGATGGCCGTCGGCGACGTGGCACCGCGAATGGCCCGTGCGGCTCCGGCAGGACGATGGGACGGAGCTCATCGGCTATGCCGACATGGTCGTGATGGGCGAGGAGAGCTTCGTCCTCGTCGACCACAAGTGCCTGTCGGGGACGCGCGAGGAGGCGCTGGAAAGCGCCGCGGGATACGCGGGACAGATCTGGACCTACGCGGAAGCCATCGCCAGCGCCACCGGCAAGCGCGCCGACCGCTGCTTCGTGCACTTGATCGCGCAGGGATGCGTGGTGAGCGTCACGAAGCCGCCGCAGTAGCGCTCACGCCTCACCCAATGGAGTCTAGGTGGAGCCCCGGGGCTTCAGCTCCGGGGTCGCGCGAAGCAGGATCTCAACCTTGACGCCGGCTTTGCTGAGCATGTCCACGAGCGTATCGAGACTGAAGAGCTCGATCCGGCCGCGCACGAGATTGCTGATCCGCGGCTGCGACACACCGAAGAAGGCTGCCGCCTGGCGTTGGGTCAGTCCTTCGGCTTCCATGAACTGCTCCAGTCGGAACGCGAGGAAGGAGCGCAACTGGAGCGAGACAGCTTCCTGTCTGGAGAATCCAAGGTCCTCGAACACGTTGCCGCACGATGTTTCGATGGCTGATTCCACCGCGGACTCCTTACTCACTGAGGCGCGACCGCTCGACGAGCCGGAACCGCGACCGGGCGAGCTCGATGTCACCCTGCCGCGTGCGCTGCGAGCGCTTTTCGAAGGCGTGGAGGACGTAGATCGCTTCGATGTACTTCGCGACATAGATCACCCGGTACTCTCCGGCCGCGTGCACTCGAATCTCCATGACGCCCGCGCCGACCGCCGGCAGCGGCTTCACGTCAAGTAGCGGCAGGCCCAACTGGACTCGGAGGAGCTGCTCACCTGCACGACGCCTGGCAGCCCGAGGGAACGCGCGGACGTCCCGTCGCGAGGAGCCGACCCAGGCGAGGGGCTTCCGATGCTCGAAATATACAATATTTGATATAGCGCGTCCAACGCCCATCGACGCCCCCGGGCCTGAGCCATGCAGGACGCCTGCCGCGGGAAGCTGTTTCGCCACGTTGGTCGAAGTCCTTTCCGGGCAGCGGGTTGGCGCGACCGGGCGTCCGTCGGGGCAGCCGCTGGTCGCAGAACTTGCATCGGCGGCACCCTGCGGCGGTTGCACGAACTGAACACCGGCGCCGGCGCGGCGGCTCGGTTCAACGCCCGCTCACGGGCAGGTCACGGCATTCGACGGGCCATCTCCCTGATCGTCATCAGGTGCAGGCGCACGGCAGTGTCGCCGTAGCCGCCCGCGAGGTTGACGACGAGTGGGATCCCGCGGGAGCCAACCGCGCCGACGACGTGAACATCGCGGCGCCGGAGGAACTCCTCGTCTACGCCGTTAATGGAGCCCACCGGGTCGTGCTCGTACGGGTCCATGCCCGCCTGGTACATCACCAGTTCGGGCCGGACGCGGTCCAGGAACGCTTCGAGGCGCTGCAGGGCGGCTTCGTACTCGCCGGCGTCACGAGCGACGTGATACTCAATGGCCGCCGTGTTGACGACGTCCACCCAACTGCCGCCGGCGATGTCGAAGAGCGCGATGCCCTCCCGGCCGCGTGAGAGCCGGTAGGTGCCATCCCCGGGGTGGGCGTCCAGGTCGATGATGGCGACCCGGCGCAGCCCCTGCCGGAACATCTCGAGCGCCCCGCCTACCAGGAAGTTGAACGTGCAGAAGCCAGATCCCCTCGCGTGGTTGGCGTGGTGAGCGCCGGAGACCGGGTGGAGCACCATCCGCTCCGTCAGCGCGAGGTGGCAGGCCGCCAGATGGCCGCTCCAGATGCGGGCCACTGAGTTGGCGAACCGGGGAGACCACGTGAAGCCCTGGCTCGCCGCCAGACTGAGCGGCTGGCCCGTGCGGACCGCGTCGGCGTAGGCCGGGTCGTGCACCTCCCGGATGGACGTCCACGCCGCCTCCTCGTCGAAGGGGACCTTGCGGAGTTCGATGAGCGCCTCGGCACGCGCGGCCCTTACGACCGCCAGCTGCTTGCGGGTGGAGTTGGTTGCCGCGGCTGAGCAGCAATACCGGGGGCTGAAGATTGTCGGGATTCTCTGTGTGTGGTTCGCGTGTCACCTCCTGCATCTCAATCTTCGCCCATGGCTGTGACAGGTCGGGTCACGGCCGGCTCACGCCGGCCTGGCGCCCGCCCGCGTCGCTGTTCAGCACCGCGACCTCTCCTGTCGCACCACCTGGTTAGGATGCCTCGTGGAGGGAGGGGAATGCTAGTCATCAAGGAGTTGTTATTCGACAGATCGCGCCAGGCGTACATCGCCGAGCGCATCACCCGTTGCCCGGCGGACGTGGAGCTCCACACCGTGGCATCGTGGCTCTCGCAGAGGTACGGGGCGCCGATCGACGAGGCGCGGTCCGTGGATCCGAAGGTCGGCGAGCTCGTCGTCGGCTGGGTGTACCGGGTGCCTTCGGACTGGCCGGACTCCGACGCGGCAACCCAGGAACTCGTCGCCATGCCCATGCAGGTCAACGACGATGGAGAAGCCGGCGACTCGGCGTTCTTGATTCAGGCCGAAATACGTCAGATGATGCAGGCCGTCGCCGAACGGGAGGGCATCCCTCTCGAGGTCATCACGCTCGAGCACGCCGAGTACGAACCCACACGAAGCCGCGGCGGCCAGGAGCCTCCAGGAGGGTCCGATGACGACTCATGAACGCTTCCTCGGGTGTCTGCTGGGGCTGGCCGTCGGCGACGCCGTCGGCACCGCGCTCGAATTCAAGCCGCGCGGGTCGTTTACACCCATCACCGACATGGTGGGAGGCGGGCCGTTTCGCCTCAAACCGGGCCAGTGGACCGACGACACCTCGATGGCGTTGTGCCTCGCCAGCAGCCTGGTCGAGAAAAGCCAGTTCGACGCCGAGGATCAGATGCGTCGCTACGTTCGCTGGCACGAGGACGGGTATTGGAGCAGCACCGGGCGGTGCTTCGACATCGGCAACGCGACGGGCGCCGCACTGGCCCGCTTCAAGCGAACTGGCGACCCCTTCGCCGGCTCGAGCGACCCACACAGCGCGGGCAACGGCTCCATCATGCGCCTGGCTCCCGTGCCGATGTTCTTCGCGGGCGACGTGGAGAAGGCCGTCCACTACTCGGCGGAGAGCTCGCGGACGACGCACGGCGCCGAGGAGTGCATCGATGCGTGCCGGCTGTTCGCCGCCATGCTTGTTCGGGCGCTTCAGGGCGCCGGCAAGGAGGAGGTGCTGACCGCGGACGCGACAACCTTCAGCGGGGCCGCCAAGGTCGCCGACATCGCACATGGCTCCTACAGGTCGAAAGACGAAGGCGCCATCAAGGGTTCAGGTTACGTCGTCGCCAGTCTCGAGGCGGCGCTCTGGTGCTTCGACCGCACGGACTCCTTCGACGCGGCTGTCCTCCGCGCCGCTAACCTGGGCGACGATGCCGACACCACGGCTGCCGTGTGTGGTCAGATTGCCGGGGCCTTCTACGGCGTGCAGGGGATCCGTCCTGCATGGCTGGAGAAGCTGGCGATGCGGGCGGAGATAGAGGACCTGGCTTCGAAACTGTTCGAGATTGGTGGAGTCGAATGACCAGCGGGTCGCCGTCGGCCCCGCAAAGAGGTGGAGCATGAGTGGCGATTCTTCGGACGATGTCCTTCGGAGACTCATCCGTGCCGGCCGCGTGCCCGTGACCGAGACCATCTTCTCGCTGCCTCCGCCACCCGCAGGACTTCGACCGTGGGATCGCGTCGAAGGCATGCTCATCGGCTTGGCGATCGGCGACGCGCTCGGCAACACGACCGAGAGCATGCCGCCCGCTCATCGTCGAGACCGCTGGGGCGAGATCCGCGACTATCTGCCCAACCGGTACGCAAGCGGTCGTGCAGTCGGGCTTCCGTCCGACGACACCCAACTGGCGTTCTGGACGCTCGAGCAACTTGTCGAAGACGGCGGACTTATGCCGGGCAACCTGGCGCGACGGTTCTGTTCGGGGCAGATCTTTGGGGTGGGCTCGACCGTTCAAGCGTTCCTCGATCGGTTCGATGGCGAGGGGCTGCCGTGGGACGATGCCGGCTTAGCGTCGGCGGGCAACGGCGCGCTGATGCGCATCGCGCCGGTCCTGATCCCGCACCTTCGCCAGCCGAGCCGTCGCCTGTGGGTCGATGCCGCCCTCGCCACTATCATCACGCACAACGACGCAGCCGCTGTCGCGGCATCCGTCGGCTTCGTGGCCCTGCTGTGGGACGCGCTCGGGATGACCGATCCGCCCGAACCGGAATGGTGGCTCCAGCGCTTCCTCGAACTGGCAAAGCCTCTCGAGCCGGCGGGCTCGACCTACCGCACCCGCGGCGGACGATTCCCGGACTACAGCGGTCGCTTCGCTGACTTCGTCCGGGAACGGGTGTCCGACGCCTGGGAGCGCCGGCTGGACACGGTAGCGGCCTGCGACGAGTGGTACTCGGGCGCCTACCTGCTGGAGACGATGCCCTCGGTTCTCTATGTCCTGATGCGGCACGGGCACGATCCCGAGGAGGCGATCGTCCGCGCCGTCAACGACACCAAGGACAACGACACCGTCGCCGCCATTGTCGGAGCCGCAGTCGGTGCGCTGCACGGAGTATCGGCGCTCCCCGAACGCTGGCGCCGCGGCCTCTTGGGCCGAACCAGGGAGGATGACGCTGGGCGTGCATTCGAGCTGATCCGGCTTGCGAAAGTGTTCGATCCTGTCCAGGCGTCATGAATCCTGGGCCAGGAATGGCTGGCTGACGGTTCAGCCGCGAGGAGTCAAGATGGCCGTACTGGTTGAGGCGATATCAGTCATTGTTCGAAACGACTCGGTCCATCGCGCCTTTGAGGGCGGCTGGGACGCGGTTACCTGGGCGAGTTGAGCAGGGTTGAGGTCGCATCCATGGGTGCGAATAGGGGCGCCAGAGTGTCCCCCCGCTAGCAGGGCGTTCCAGCTGCCGTTGTCAACCGATATCGCACAGTCTATTTCTTGCCTGTTGGAAGACCGCAACTGGCCGATAAACCTTGACGAAGCATTGGGTTGTCGGCAGGATTGTGCCAGCCGAACCTGAGGTGCCTGGCGAGGTGGACGGCTCAGGTGTGACCTGACCTGTCACTGGCGTGTGGCAAGGTTCGGGACGGAACCGGCTGAAACCGGAGCGAGGGCCTTCAGGCCTCGCATCGCAGGCCGTCAGTGCCCGACCGATGCAGTCGCGGCGAAAGAGACGCCCTGCTTCCCCTGGAACGAGTGCACGGCAATTGGCGCGTCCCCCTGCGCGCGAGAGTCGACCGTATGCGATTCCTGCACACCGCCGACTGGCACCTCGGGCGCTTGTTCCACCAGGTCCACCTCACGGAGGACCAGGAGTACGTGCTGCGCCAGCTCATCGAGGTGGCGCGCGAGGGCCGCGTGGACGCCGTCATCGTGGCCGGCGACGTCTACGACCGGGCGGTACCGCCGCCCGAGGCGGTCCGGCTCCTCGACGATGTGCTGGCGGAGTTGCTGCTGGGCCTGAAGGTCCCGGTCATCGTGGCCGCCGGGAACCACGACAGCCCTGAGCGCCTGACGTTCGGGGCCCGCATCATGGAGGCGCAGGGCCTGCACCTGTTCGGCCTGCCGGCCGCCGACTCGGCGCCGGTCCTGTTGCCGGACGCTAACGGGTACGTCTCCCTCTACGTGGCGCCGTACGCTGAGCCCGCGCTCGTCCGGGAGCATCTGGATGAGCCCGGCGCCATCGACCACGACAGCGCGATGGGCGCGCTGCTGTCGATGATGCTGACGGCCTATCCGCCAGCCGGCCGAGCCGTCTTCGTCGGCCACGCGTTCGTCCAGGGAGGAACGGGCAGCGACTCGGAGCGCCCGCTCTCGGTGGGCGGAGCTGGAACGGTGAGTGCGGCGCACTTCGCCCCATTCTGTTACGCGGCGCTCGGCCATCTCCACCGGCCGCAGGCTTTGGCTGGCGGGCGGGTCCGCTATGCCGGCGCGCTCCTCAAGTACTCGTTCGACGAAGTCGGCCAGCACCGCTCCGTCAACATCGTCGACATCGACGCATCGGGCCGGTGCTCCGTCGAGGCCGTCGTCCTCCGCCCCCGCC
>Ga0316601_100000968_pt1 | contig 13407 bp, 13 predicted proteins | sample OWC_soil_day5_no_FD_207663 | JGI IMG/M metagenome (GOLD analysis project Ga0316601, IMG submission 207663) | Wetland soil microbial communities from Old Woman Creek delta, Ohio, United States - OWC_soil_day5_noCT | ecosystem: Environmental > Terrestrial > Soil > Wetlands | place: USA: Ohio...
AAGCTCTGGCAGGCCGCGCCGAAGGCGCGCAGCAGCTTCATCGACACCGGATTGTCGGCGGCCCGCCATTCGGGGTGCCATTGCAGGCACAGGTTGAAGCCGCTCGCCGCGGGCAGGCTGAACGCCTCGACGAGGCCGTCGGGGGCCAGCGCCTCGATGCGCGCACCCGGAGCGAGCCGGTTCGCGCCCTGGCCGTGCACCGAATTCACGCGCACCGGTCCGGCACCCAGGATCCGCGCAAGCAGACCGCCCGGCAGGACGTCGATGTCGTGTGCCGGGCCGTACTGGACGTCGACCGGCGCATCGGCGGCTGCGCGGTGGTCGTGCTTGCCGGCGAGGTCCTGCACGGCCTGGTGCAGCGTTCCACCGAGCGCGACATTGGTCTCCTGGAAGCCGCGACAGATGGCCAGCAGCGGCACGCCCCGCGCGATGGCCTTGCGCGTCAGGGGCAGGGTCCACTCGTCGCGCAACGGGTCCAGTGGCAGGGCGGGGTCGCGGACGTCCTCCCCGAAATGGCTGGGATGCACGTTCGACGCCGAACCCGTAAGCAGCACGCCGTCCGCGTGCGACAGCAGCTCATCCACCTCGGCGGCCTCGGCCCACGGCACGACGAGCGGCAGGCAGCCGGCCAGCCGCACCGCGTCGACGTACTTCTTGCCGACGACGTGAAACGGGTGCGCGCCGAGCATTCGGTTATCGGCCGGGACGAGCACGATCGGGCGCTCAGCCGGCTGCGTGCCCACGGCGGCGTTCTCCGTCACAGCAGGTCCTTCAGGCGGTAGTAGGCCATGCCCAGCACGAGCGCCGGCATGCGCAGCAGGCGCCCGCCCGGGAAGGCACGGTGGCGGATGCGGGAGAAGACGTCCAGGCGCTTCGCGTCACCGCAGATTGCCTCGGCCACCACCTTGCCCGCAAGGCCGGTGAGCGCCAGTCCGTGACCGGAGAAGCCCTGCAGGTAGTAGACATTCGCGCAGGTTGGCCCGGCGCCGACGTCGGACAGGCGGCCGAAGTCGGGTGCGCGGTTCATCGAGATGTCGACGAAGCCGCCCCATGCGAATTCGATGGCCGTGCCCGCGAGCTGCGGGAAGGTGCGTGTCATTCGCGCCTGCATGCTCTGCGCAAGGTTGCCCGGTGTGCGCGTGCTGTAGCTGACTCGGCCGCCGTACAGGACGCGCTGGTCGTTGGTCGTGCGGAAGTAGTCGAGCACGAAATTCGTGTCGCACACCGCGGAGCGCGAGGGGATCAGCGATTGCACCAGGCCCGGATCCAGCGCCGTCGAGGTGACGATGTAGGTGCCGACCGGCATGATGCGCTTCTCGAGCAGCGGGGCAAGGCCCTGCAGGTACACGTTGCCGGCGAGCAGCACGTGGCGGGCGGTGACTTCGCCCTGTGTCGTGCGGACGCGAACGGGAGCCGAAGGTTTCGCGCCCGGCTCGAGCGCGACGACGGTTGAATTCTCGAAGATGCGCACGCCGAGCGCCGCCGCCGCGCGGCCCAGTCCGAGGCAGTACTTCAACGGGTGCATGTGGCCCGAGTGAGGGTCGTGCAGGCCGCTGTGGAAGCGCGGGCTGGCGATCCATTGCGGCAGGTCCCGAGGCGCGATCGCAGTGCCCTCGAAGTCGTAGTCGCGCTGCATCGCTTCGTGCCAGCGCGCGAGTTCGCGACCCTTGCGCTCGCCCACTGCCAGCGACAGGTAGCCGGGGCGCCAGTCGCAGTCGATGTCGAAGCGCCGGCAGCGCTCGTGGATGAGCTCGATCGCCTCGAGCGTCGTGTTCCACACCGTGCGCGCGTCGGCGCGGCCGAGTTGCTGTTCGATGACGGACATCTCGCAGCCCAGGCCGGTCAATGCCTCGCCGCCGTTGCGGCCCGAGGCACCGTAGCCGACCTCGCGTGCGTCGAGCAGAACGACTGAGAAGCCGCGATCGCCGAGCTCGATCGCCGCCGACAGGCCGGCCAGCCCGGCGCCGACGATCGCGACGTCGCACTCGATGCGACCTGTGAGCGGGGCAAAGTGCTGCTCGCGCGGCGCCGTTGCGGCGTAGTACGAGTTGAGCGTCAGCGGTCGATCGGCCTTGAAGAGGGACATGCTGGATGGAGCGCCGTCGCGCTGAAGTGCGCAGAGTCTAGGCACACCGGCGCGCAATGTGTTCCCGCAATCGCGACGGGTTCACCCTAGGCCTTGCAATATCATGCGGCAACGACGACTTCTCTCGCAATCCAGTGCGAAACATGCCGGCAGAGCCGAAACTTGATTCGATAGACCGTGCGATTCTGACCGAGCTTCAGTGCGAGGGGCGCCTGTCGAATCTCGAACTCGCACAGCGCATTCACCTTTCACCGTCGGCCTGCCTGCGGCGCGTCAAGGCGCTCGAGGACAGCGGCGTCATTTCGCAGTACGTGGCGCTCGTCAATCCGCGTGCCGTCGGCAGGCACGGGGTCAGCTTCACGATCATCAATCTCGAGAGCATGAACACGCCGCAGCTCGAAGCCTTCGAGCGAGCGGTGCGCGATCAGCCCGAGGTGCTCGACTGCTACTACGTCGCCGGTTCGAACGACTACCTGATCCGCTTCACCTACCGCGACGCGGAGGATCTAGAGCGCTTTCACTCCGACGTGCTGATGCGCCTGCCCGGCGTGGCCCGGTCCAATTCGATGCTGGTGCTGCGCACCGTGAAGAGGACAACGGCGTTGCCGCTCTAGCGCGGGAGCTGTCGGCGATCAGGCGCGACGCTGCAAGCAGCTCGGCGAATCGATCCTGCTGCGCCTGCGGCAGACAAGGCGGCAGCCTCGGCGACCGCGGCGGCTTTCACATCAGAAGGCGCGCATTGCGCATTGTGGGATTGCGCGATGGTGCACTGCCGCAAACTTTTCCGTTGCGGGAAATGGCATTCCGTATCATGCAATTACTATCGCAAGTATTTGATTTATATGCATAAAGATTTTTGTCTTGTATAAGATATAAGTCTTCAAAGCAGTGATCCGGACGCTATTCTTGGGGCGGAATGTTCAAGTGTGACAAGCCGCCCATTCAGACCCCATCGACTCAACCGGAGATCCCCATGACCCGACTCACTCGCGATCAACAAGCCGCAGCCCTCGAGAAAGACTGGGCCGAGAACCCGCGCTGGAAGGGCATCAGGCGCGGCTACACGGCCGCCGACGTGGTGCGCCTGCGTGGTTCCCTGCCGATCGAGCATTCGCTCGCCAGGCGTGGCGCCGAGAAGCTGTGGACGCTGCTCAACACCGAACCCTTCGTCGCCACGCTCGGTGCGATGACCGGCAACCAGGCGATGCAGCAGGTCAAGGCCGGGCTGAAGGCGATCTACCTGTCTGGCTGGCAGGTCGCTGCCGACGCCAACGATAACGGCGAGATGTATCCCGACCAGTCGCTGTACTCGGTCGACTCGGTGCCCAAGGTCGTCAAGCGCATCAACAATGCATTCGCCCGCGCGGACCAGATCCAGTGGAGCGAAGGCAAGGACGACGTCGACTACTTCGCGCCGATCGTGGCTGACGCCGAGGCCGGCTTCGGTGGCGTGCTCAACGCGTTCGAACTGATGAAGGCGATGATCGACGCCGGCGCCGCGGGCGTGCACTTCGAGGACCAGCTCGCGTCGGTGAAGAAGTGCGGCCACATGGGTGGCAAGGTGCTGGTGCCGACGCGCGAGGCGGTGGCCAAGCTCGTCGCGGCGCGGCTGGCGGCCGACGTGATGGGCACGCCGACGCTGGTGATCGCCCGCACCGACGCCGAGGCTGCCGACCTGGTGACGAGCGACGTCGACGACAACGACAAGAGCTTCCTCACCGGCGAGCGCACGGTGGAAGGCTTCTTCCGCTCCACGCCCGGCCTGGAGCAGGCGATTTCGCGCGGCCTGGCCTACGCCGAGGTGGCCGACATGGTGTGGTGCGAGACGGGCAAGCCGGACCTCGCCTTTGCCAAGGCGTTCGCCGACGCGATCCACAAGAAGTTCCCCGGCAAGCTGCTCGCCTACAACTGCTCGCCGAGCTTCAACTGGAAGAAGAACCTCGACGACGCGACGATCGCCAAGTTCCAGCGCGAACTCGGCGCGATGGGCTACAAGTTCCAGTTCATCACGCTCGCCGGCTTCCACAGCCTGAACTACTCGATGTTCAACCTCGCCCACGGCTACGCGCGCAACAACATGACCGCGTTCGTCGAGTTGCAGGAAGCCGAGTTCGCCGCCGCCGAGAGGGGGTTCACCGCCGTGAAGCACCAGCGCGAGGTGGGCACTGGCTACTTCGACGCCGTGACGACGACGATCGAGCGCGACGCGTCGACCGGCGCGCTGAAGGGCTCCACCGAGAACGAGCAGTTTTTCGACAGGAAGCAGGCCTGAGAGCGCAGTGAAGGGTGAGGCGGCTGCATTTCGCAGCGGCCCGCCCGTCGCCTTTCAGGGCGGGGCGGTATTCACTGGCGTGCCGTCCTGGAGGCGTCAGGTCGCACCAGCGCGAGCCAGAGCGCTGCGACGCAGCATCCCATCGCCAGCCACTGCAGCGGGCCCAGCGGCTCACCGTGCATCGCCGCGCCGGACACCATCGCGACCACCGGCACCATCACCGCCGACAGCCCGGCCACGTTGGCTGGCAGCATGCCGACGATGGCGAACCAGCAGACGTTGCCGATCGCCATCGGCACCAGCGCGATGTAGCCGATCACGGCGAACGACTGCCACGACGGCACGAACCAGCGGCCGTCGCCAAGGACGAGCGCACCGACGGCCGTCGGCACGGCGCTGATCAGCAGTTGCCAGCCGGTCAGCACGGTGGCCGGCACGTCGACATTGCCGCGCTTGAGGATCAGTGTTCCGACCGCCCACCCGATGCCGGCGAGCAAGCCGAGCGCCAGCCCGAGCGGCGCCTGCGCGTAGCTCGTGAAGCTCGGCACCATCAGCAGCGTGACGGCCGCCGCGCCGAGCGCCACCGCGAGTACGAGCCGCCTGCCGAGCCGTTCACCGAGCACCGCCCAGGAGATCAGCGCCGACCACAGCGGCATCGTGAAGCCGAGCACCGCCGATTGGCCCGAGGGGATCAGGATTGCCGAATAGGTGCTCGCGATGTTCCACAGCACGAGGTAGAAGAAGGTCGCGATCGCGATGCGCAGGCGATGCCGGCGCGGTATCAGCAGCGGTTGCCCGCGGGCGTGCGCAACGGCCAACAGCACGAGGCCCGCAATGGTCACCGCGACGGCACGAAAGGTCCAGACCGAGACTTCGCGCACTGCATACGCGAACAGAGGCCAGTTGGTGCCCCAGACCAGCGTCAGGATCACCAGCAGGATCAACGCGCGGCGCGGGACGGTGGCAGGGGACATCGGGGCGAGGCTCTCATGCTCGCGCACGGTCCGCCGGTCGGTGGTTGGGTGAGACTTCCGCAGTGAAGTCAGTTCGTGAAGGGAATCGTATCTCGGTCTGGAAACCTCATGAATGCTGCGTCTGCCGAGCGATTGACTTCATGCATTCCCCGGAGTGCTTCCCGGTTCCGTGCTCGATACCCCGCAGCCGGGGCAGTCAAGGCACCCAACTCCATGGAATTGCGCAGCGTCCCCGCTGCCGACGACGATATGCGGGCGAACTTCACCAGCGCCTGGCTGCGGCCGAAGCAGCGCGGCTGCGGATTGCGCGAACGTTGTCGCCGAGACTACGCGGCGTGCCAGAGCGTGGCAAAGAAATGGCAGGTGCTGCCGATCAGCACGAACAGGTGCCAGACGAAATGGCCGTAGCGCAAGCGCTCGTCGAGAAGGAAGAAGGCCACGCCGACGGTGTACGCCAGTCCACCACCCAACAGCAAGAGCAGGCCGTCGAAAGGCAGTCGCTGCAACACCGGCCAGATTGCCACCAGCGCCAGCCAACCGAGCCCCATGTAGAGCGCGGTGGACCAGTGCGGGTGGCGCAATCGGTTACTCACCTTCGCCCACATGCCCGCCAGTGCCAGGCTCCATACCAAGGCGAACGGTGCCCAACCCGTCGAGTCGTGCACCAGACCGAGCGCGAACGGCGTGTAGGTCCCCGCGATGAATAGATAGATCGCCGCTTGGTCGAGTCGGTTGAACCAGTCCTTGGCGCTACCCCTCGGAAGTGCGTGATATGCGGCCGACGCAAAGTACAGCACCATCATCGTCAGCGAAAACACCAGGGCACCGATCAGCGCACCGCGATTGCTGTGGCGCGGGGCAAAGCTCATGAGCACCGGCAGGGAGCCGACTGCCAACAGGAATCCGATGCCGTGGCTCAACGCGTTGGCAACTTCTTCGCGCAATGTCTGGGTGCCGGTATTCATGCTCGTGCCCTGCATGTCTTCTCGGCAACGCTCGCGAAAACTCAACACCCCAATGCTGGCTGGCGGAGCGGTCGGATCGTGTGCTCCTCACGCTTTGGCCAGGATGGGGGTCAGAGCAGCTTGGCCACGTCCTCCGTGGCGGGGTTCGCCCCCTGGCCGCGGGATGCCCGGTTCACGCCGAGCAGGAGCCCGCAGTCGTCAGCCGACATTGCAGGGCGTCGCTGCGCAAGACCCTGCCTGCGGAAGGCGAACCGGTTCGAGGCGAGTCAAGCAAGAGCCCAGACAAGCAGTCCGACGCCAAGCAGCACGAGGACGAAGGTCAAGCGCTTCGACCCCGACGAATGCAGATAACGGATCTCGCCATGCGCGAAGAGATGCCCGCACTGCGGACATCGCACTTGTGTCGCCATGTCTGGCACGGCGGGCGCAATCATGAGTGTGGAAACGGCAGCGCTCGACCAGCCACCACTCACCCGGAACCTGGTTCCGCACTTCGGGCATTCTTGCTTCGCCATGGCTGCCTCCGCACAGGAAAGGCCGCGACGCTTTCATTCTTGCACTTTCGCCCCGGTCGCGCCATTCACCATCACCACCCGGTGTCTGGCTGCCACGGGCGCATGGGCGACCCGGTCCGGGATGGTGGTATCGAGCACGCCGGAGGTTGCGTCGGTACCCGCGTTTCAAAGTTTTGAACTCAGCATCGACCCTGAAGCGCCGATAAGCACTTCAATCGACTGGGACTCCACTGCCGTAACTCTGCCGCGCCGTGTCAGCACAACCATTGTCCTTTCCCACGTTGCTGGATGAGGCTCCCGACCCATGGGAATGGCCAGCTCCGCCCTTCGGTTGGCAACACTTTTCGGCGCCCGTCAACGATGACGCACAGCCGTGCCGAATCGAAACCCACTCGGGAAGGGTGCTGGACGGGGAGATGCTTGGATTCGACCCTATCGGGCGCAGACTCACCTTGCGCCTTCGAGCCGATAGTTCGGGTGGGTGGGTGTCGTTCTCGCAATGTCGCCGTCTGACATTGACGACCCCGCTGAAGCCGCAGCCGCGGACCGCCGGTGCACTGGCGGAACGTGTTCCGGTGGCCGCACAGGAACGCGAATACTCCCTCCATTCAAGAGGCGAGGCCGCGCCGATGAGCGGCCGCACTGCAGGTCACGTGGAAGCGCCCGAGGGGATGTACCTTTTCACGCCGGTCGACGAGGAAGCGTCGCTGCAAAGGGTTTTCGTTCCTCGCTCATCGTATGCCCGCTGTGAATTCGGCCCGTCAGCAGAGGAAGTTGCCGCCAGACTCTGGGTCGCCAGCCCCAGCGAACTGCTCCAAGCCATCGAACTTCAGAAGCGCAAGCCCGTGCTGCCGCTCGGGCAGTCGCTGCTCGCTCTCGGATTGCTGACGAAATACCAGCTGGATCGTGCGTTGGCGCGGCGATCAGACGGTATGCCGCTTGGCGAGTCACTCGTGGCGGCTGGCGTCATATCGAGCAGCGACCTGCAAACCGCTCTCGCCCACAAGATGGGCTACCCACTGGTCGACCTGACGCGATTTCCCATTGAATCCGTGGCCTTGTCCAAGCTGTCGCCGCGCCTCGCAGAGAGCTGCCGGGCAGCGCCGTTGATGCTCGACAAGGATCGGTTGATCGTGGCGGTCGACAGGCCGTCTCGACTGAGCAAGCTGCAGGCCGTCCACGCCTTCGCGGGGCTCAAGCTTGTGCCCGTCCTCGCACCGAAATCGCAAATCTTGGTGCTGGCGCTGGAGAGACAGTCCGGCAACGCATGGTCACAGGAAGCGCGCGAGAGCAAGCACTTGGTCCTGACCACTGCCTGATTCGACCGGCCGATAGATGATGGTCTCGGATTGCTGAGTGGTCAGGTTGCGGACTCCCTGCCGCGGGGCGTCCGGGATCGAGCACAAGGTGTACGCGCTGACGACGATGTCGAAGCTCGCAGCCACGCCTCTAGCGGGCAGAGCATGAGCTTGCTGCTGCGACAGCCCGGGGCGCTCGCAGTCTCGTCGCGTTGGGGTGGGCGCTGCCTCCAGTTGCACGCCCTTCAGGCTTGAGATGCCCGTCCGCCGCGCATCGCATGGGGTCGGTTCTCAGGCTTCGCCGTGGCGGACTGTTCGCTTGAATTGGTCAGGCGAGGGCTCATTTGCGTCGGATGACTGCCGAAGTCGTCTACGCCGCGTTGCCAGTACTCCTGTTGGTCGTCGTTGCTTTCTCGATAGTGGCCGCCCTGGCCGGACAGCCCTGGCTGAGGGAGCGCAGGCGTGCACAACTCCGGGCGCGACCGTTCCCGGCCTCATGGCGTCGAATCCTGCGGCACCGGGTGCCAATCGTCGCGCGCTTGCCCTCCGACCTGCAGATTCGACTCAGGCGTCACATCCAGGTCTTCCTCGCCGAGAAGCCCTTCATCGGCTGCCAGGGTCAGGCCATCACCGACGAAGTGCGGGTCACCATTGCGGCGCAGGCTTGTCTGCTCCTGCTCGGGAACGCGCGCCCGGATTGCTTTCCGCGCCTGCGACAAATCCTGGTCTACCCCGATGCCTTCGTCGTTGAGCGCGATCGGTCGTTGGGCGCGGGCCTGGTGCAGGAGCAGCGACGCACCCTGTTCGGCGAGTCCTGGACGCAGGGTCAGGTGATCCTCTCGTGGGCAGAGGTACTGGACGGTGCAGCGGACCCGCGCGACGGGAGCAACGTGGCGTTGCACGAGTTCGCGCATCAGATCGACCAGGACACCGGTGTCGCCGATGGGCGGCCTTGGCGGCCAAGTTCTGCGAAGAGGCGGCGCTGGGCAACGGTGATGGGGGAAGCCCTTGAGCACTTGCGGAGCGAGCCATCAACGGTGATCAACGGCTATGGCGCAAGCGAGCCCGCCGAGTTCTTCGCGGTCGTGACGGAGGTGTTCTTCGAGCGGCCGCAGGATCTCGCGGCCGAGGCACCGGCTGTCTACGGCGAACTCGTCGCACTCTACGGCGTGAACCCGATGGCATGGTGAGGCGATGGCCGGGGTCGCCGCCGCGCTGGGTAAGCTGTCGAAGTCCCGGGCTACCCCGAATTTCTACGCGCTGGCAACGCCTCTGAAGCTCGGCCGTTGTGCCTATGCCGGGGTCAGCGTTGCAGCTCTGTTCGTCACCGCGTCGAGCGAGGGTCGCAGCCGGACTTCCATGCTCGTAAACCATGGTTAGACAAACCTGCCCCCAAAGCAGAAACTTCGCGCTCTGTCGTGGCAGGAGTTCTCATGAAGCTCGACACCGAACAGTTGACGCTGCGCGCCATGGCGGCGTACAGGCGCGCCGGTCATGCTGATCACCCTTCACTCGACGACAGCGATGTCGAGACGGTCGACGGGTTCGACTACTGCGTGCTGCGCAATGCCCGAGGCGTGCTGGCGGTGTACCGCGTGCGCAGTGACGGGATTCTGAAGGGTCTGAAGAGGTGGCCCCCGACTATCCACTGACCGTTACGGCTAGCGACCTACTTGCCAGCCCAGTGTGGGCTGAACAGCTCGTCGAGTAGTTCAGTGGGTACCGTGTCCGTGGTATCGGTGACATCGGCACCAAGCAGCAGATCGAACGAAGACTCCGCCCATGCACCCGCTTCGGGCAGGCTTTCGTCGAGGGTTTGATCGACAGGCATCTTGTGGAAATCGGCCGACTTGCCGCGGAGCGCCTCCTTCGTAACCCGCCGGGGCTTCATCGGGCGCACTGGACTGGCGAACATCTTCGTACCCTCGAAACACGTCATGACGATGATGCACTGACTGCAGCTGAAAGCGTCAGTGCCTCTCCTCGGCTTCGTGATGGATGGCGCAACTCACCCTCTTCAATTGGAGGGCGGTGGGGCGGAAGCTGGTGCACGTGCTTGTGGGCCAGGTGAGCCTCGGCGCTTCAAAGATCGCGCCTGGCCTTGGGGCTTCGGTCGTGGGTGCGAGTCGATGTTTGCAGATCGACTGTCGGCATCAAGGGATCAGCCCGTTGGCTTTCGCCACACACTGGCCAGCCACGGCCGTTGTTCAACCGGCACATCGGTTGGCCGATAGAAGTGCGTCAGTTCAACGAACCCCGCAGCGCTGACATGGTCGTGCCAGGCTGGCCAATCGTAGTAGGCACCGAAGCGTTCGCCGTTCCAGCCCTCTTGACCGTCACCTCTCGGGTTCGAGCTGAATAGCACGCCGCCCGGTTTCAATGTCGCGCGCAATTCCGTGAGGATTCGCGGCAACTCCTGGGACGGAATGTGGAACAGCACCGCGTTGGCGAAAACGCCGTCGAAGTGGTTGCCGGGCAGGTCCAATTCCAGAAAGCTCTGTTCGAGCACTTCGCAACCGCTGTTCGTTCGGGCCATCGAGGCCAAACGTGGCGACCCCTCCAGACCGATCACCCGATGCCCGAGAGCCTTGAACGTTCGGAGATCGCGTCCAGGACCACACCCGAAATCCAGCAGATCGAACGGCGGCGTCGCGCTGATATGCCCCAACAGCGCGTCGATGTTCTGCCTGACATCGTGGTCGCGCGTGCCCTCCCAGAACGCCTGCGCGTGCTGATCGTAGTGCGCCAGCGTGCGCGCGGCGATTTGATGCAGATCTTCGGGCGTCAGTGACATGCCCGATCATTTCACGGGCTTGAAGACTCTGCAGCCCCTCGCAGTGACGCCAGCCAGGGCAAGAACCACAAGGGCGGCAGAGGTGGTGACTGACAGGATGGCTGGTAAAACGTCAGTCATCTTGACCGCGTGGAGGCGGCGGACAAGTGAGACTTCCCCTTTGAAATCAGTCACTTACGAGACGTGGAGCGGGTGAAGGGAATCGAACCCTCGTATGAAGCTTGGGAAGCTGCCGTTCTGCCATTGAACTACACCCGCGTCGCGGCGCGATTATAGAGACAGGGGTGCGTGCGTCGTTCACGAGGCTGCACGCGGCTGACAATCGGAGGGCAAGAGGCAGGGAAATGAATGTGAGCGATGACGCCATCAAGGTGCTGGTGATCGAGAGTCCGCAGGCGACGTTCACGTTCGACCCGCTGCTGCTCGAGCCTTCCGCTTACGGCCGGTTCGCGCTCGATCGTTGTGCTGACATGGCTCGCGCGTCCGCATTGGTAGGCGAGCGCGTCTTCGACGCGGTGCTGGTGTGTGCCGGCGCGCCCGAGGCCGAGCATCTGCCGCTCTGGCCCGGCTGGTCGCAGGCCACACTGGAGTCTGCGGTGGTCGTGTGGCTCTCGCCGCCGCGCGATGCGGAACTCGCGCTTCGCCTGCTGCAGGCTGGCGCGCAGGACATCGTCGGCATGACTTCCGGCGGCAACGAGCCCGACGCGATCGTCGCGCGTGCAGTGCGGTTCGCGGTCGAACGCAAGCGCATCGAGCGTGCCGCGCGCAAGGCCTACGCGACCGATCTACAGACCGGGTTGCCGAATCACCAGCAGTTGATCGAACACATGAGCCAGTTGCTCGCGCTGCGCGGACGCGAGCCGGCGCCGATGGCACTGCTCGTGATGCGCATCGAGGGCTTCGCGACCGTCGAGGCTGCTTTCGGGCTCGAATCGGCAAATGTCTTGCGGCGCAAGGTGGCGGTGCGGCTGCGCGCCTCGGTGCGTGCCAGCGACGTCGTGGCCGCACTGGCCGCGGATACCTTTGCGCTGCTGCTGGCGTCGACCGACGAGCCGCTTGATGCCGATCACGTGGCGGGCAAGTTGCTCGCCGCGCTCCACGAGCCGTATCTGCTGTCGGGGCAGCAGGTCGGTGTGGCTGCCAGCGTGGGCGTCAGTCGCTACCCGGCCGATGGGGCCGACGCCGACGTGCTGCTGCGCCAGGCCGTCGCCGCCGCGGCAGCGGCCCAGGCCGCCGGGCGCAGCGGTTTCGTCAACTGGCGCGAGGGCGTCTGGCGCGAGACTGGTGCAGCGAACGACGGCGACATCGAACCCCGTTGATGTCGACGCCGCCTGGGGCCGTCGAGGACGGGCGTGGCGGCAGTCCGATGCGCGGCCTGCGGGCGGAGCGAATCGCGGGTCGCTCAGCGACAGCGGACCCCGGGCAACACGCAAAGCATCTCGTACAGCAGGTTGGCGCCGAGCAGCGCCGTGTTGCCCGTGGGGTCGTAGGGCGGGGAGACCTCCACCAGATCGGCGCCGACGAGATTCAGGCCACTGCAGCCGCGCACGATCTCGAGCGCCTGCGGCACCGTCAGACCGCCGATCTCCGGCGTGCCGGTGCCGCCGGCGAACGACGGATCGATGCCGTCGATGTCGAAGCTCAAGTACACCGGCGTCGCGGCGCCGATGCGATCGCGCACCTGCGTCATCAGCGGAGCGAGCGAGCGGTACCAGACCTCGTGCGCCTGCACGACGGTGAAGCCTTGCGAACGCGGCCAGTCGAAATCGTCGGCCGCGTAGCCGGTGCCGCGCAGGCCGATCTGCCAGACCTTGCCGCTCTGCAGCAGGCCTTCCTCGACCGCGCGCCGAAATGGCGTGCCGTGGGTGATGCGCTCGCCGAACATCTCGTCGTTGACGTCGGCATGCGCGTCGACGTGCACCAGCGCCACTGGCCCGTGGCGTGCCGCAACGGCGCGCAGGATCGGCAGCGCGATCGTGTGGTCGCCGCCGAGCGTCAGCGGCCGGCAGCCGGCGGCGAGCACGCGCTCGTAGAAGGCCGTGATGATCGGCAGCGACTTCTCGAGCGAGTAGGTGTTGATCGCCACGTCGCCCAGGTCGGCCACCTGCAGCGTGTCGAACGGTGCAGCGCCGGTGGCCAGGTTGTACGGGCGAATCAGTGCGGATTCCGCGCGAATCTGCCGCGGTCCGAAGCGCGCTCCCGGACGGTGGCTGGTGCCGATGTCCAGCGGCACACCGACGAAGGCTGCGGCCAGGCCGTGCGCTGATTCCGCGAAAGGCAGTCGCATCATCGTCGCGATGCCGCCGAAGCGCGGCATCGCGTTGCCGGACAGCGGCTGGTTCGTCCCGGTCATCTCAACGGCGCCGCCCACGGATCCACTCGAGCACCAGCATCAGGCCGGTCGTGAAGATGATCAGCAGCGTCGCCACCGCGGCGATGGTTGGGTTGATGTTCTCGCGGATGCCGGTGAACATCTGCCGCGGCAGCGTCACCTGCGTCGGCC
>Ga0316601_100000973_pt1 | contig 13371 bp, 11 predicted proteins | sample OWC_soil_day5_no_FD_207663 | JGI IMG/M metagenome (GOLD analysis project Ga0316601, IMG submission 207663) | Wetland soil microbial communities from Old Woman Creek delta, Ohio, United States - OWC_soil_day5_noCT | ecosystem: Environmental > Terrestrial > Soil > Wetlands | place: USA: Ohio...
GGCGCGCGAGCTGCATCTGGCGCACCTGTTCGTTGCCCTGCTCGCCCGGCGCCGGCCGGGACAGACGTTCGACCAGCGAACGACGCATCGTCCACAGCGGCGTCTGCTGCGCCGACCGTGCGAGATATGCGTCCACATCCGCGTGCTTGGCATACGTGCGCCGCACGATCGGGATGAATTGCTCGACGAGCTTAGGATCGAACTGCCGGCCGCTCTCGCGCACTAGATGACCCAGCGCCTCCTCGATACGCCAGCCCGGCCGCCACGGCCGGTTGTGAACGAGAGAGTCGAACGCGTCACACAAGCCCACGATGCGGGCCGGCAGCGGGATTGCATCACCCGAGATGCCGTCCGGATAACCTGCGCCCGACCATGCCTCATGGTGATAGCGGGCGATCTCCTCGGCCAGATGGGCGTATGGCACCTTGGCGCGGATTAGGAAGTCCGCGCCGGTCGCGGCGTGGGTTTCGATCAGTTGCCGCTCGCCTTGCGAAAGTGCGGTGCGCTTGCGAATCACCGAATCGGGGATGACCACCTTGCCGATGTCGTGCAGCCGCGCTGCCAGTTCGATGCGTTCGGCTTCGGACGGGTCGAGCCCGTGCTCGAGCGCCAGCAAGTGCGCCCACATCGCGACACGGAAGGCGTGTTCGCCGCTGTCCTCTTCGCGCAGCTCGACGGTCAGCGCCATGTGCTCAAGGAACTCGCCCTGCTTGGCGGCGGCGTCCTGGAGCTTTTGCTTCAGCGCTTCGTCCTTGTCTTCAATCGCGCGAAGGCTTGCGGTGTCCGGATCGCGCAGACCCAGCCGCTGAAGGTGCTGTTGCTGCTGCTGCATGATCGCTTCGCGATGGACATTTCGCACGTGCATCATCAACTCGCGGTTCATGGAGAGCGCGCGATCGGGCTGGCCGGCTCTTTCGTACGCGCTCACTGATGCTCTGAGCGCATCCTGATAAGCGGGAGCAAGGATCTTTGATTGGTCTCGAACCGAAACAATGCGGGAGATGCCGACGTCGATATTCCCCCTGTAGACCTCAACCAGTCCGCTGACGGTTGCGGCCGAAATCTTCGCTCGCACTGCGCCTGATCTGATCGCCATGTCGCGGGCAACAGCGGCATGAGCCGCCGCCTCGTCGATTCGGTTCAGGGCAAGCATCAGCTGCACCATCGTCGCCTCGATGAGTGCGCGCAGCTGCTCCTGTTCCCGATCCCTCGGCTCCTTCAAGAGGGCAATTGCCTCTTCGCATGCCGTCACTCCGCGAAGGTACTCGTGCAAATACAGCCCGCATGACGCTAATCCGTGGAGGGCCCTTGTACGAAGAGTTGCACTCAGGTCGCTGTCACCGATCTTGGCGGCCATCGCGTCGGCCCGCTCGTAACAAACGCCTGCGTCCGAGTAAAGCGTTGCTTCAAGGAAGGCGACGGCGATGTTCCCCCACACGGCTGCCGCGCCGATTTCGTCCGATGCTTCTTCGGCTATGTCCAGCGCCCGTGTCAGGCTGCGCAGCGCGTCCGAGGTGTTGCGCGTCGCAGTGAGGATGAGTCCCTGAATGGAAAGTGCGCGCCGCAGCAGTGCCTGATCGCCGTGCTGATCTGCAAGCATTGTCGCCAGGGCTATCGGCTCCACTGCACTGAACACCTTTTGCCCGTGCAAGTAATACTGAGCCGCCGCATCCATCAGCAGCTTCACTCGACGAGCCGGAGCAACCGAAAATGGGATACCGCGGAGACGCCTTAGCCAGTCATCGAGAAAGGCCGGCAGGTCAACAGGGGGAGCGTTTGTCTTCTCTCGAAGCTCCTGTTCCAATGCTTCGAGTTGCGCCTCGTGATCGTCCATCGGTACGCCGAGCCTAGATGGATCGGCAAAAGAAAGGCCGCCCGATTCTGCCCGGAGTTGATGTGAATGCAAACTCCGGTAAGGGGGGATTTGCGGGCTCGCCCCGATCCTTCACAGTTCACTCCGTGCACGCCGCCGAGCGCGCCTTAAAAGACCAACTCAACGTACCTGCGGAAGGGGACACCATGAACATCGAGACACTTGAGCTGAATGCCGTTGCCGAAGCTGTGAAGACCGACGAGACCTTGGAACTGCTGGCGCTATCGCTCGACGACCTCGACCTGGTTGGCGGCGGAGCCGTGATTGGCAACTTCATCTAGGCCGCCTGACTCATCCCAGATTCCCGCGTATCGCCTTCGCGGTACGCGAAGGGGCCCCAGAGCCCTACTGTTTTCCGCAACTATCACGGCGCCGACGGGCGCCGTCTTTTTTGGCGTGGCGGTGGAGCTGAGCCGGCGCGGTCGGCGGGCTTAGCCGTCTCCGAGCCGCACGATCCGGTCCACCGCGCCAACCGTCTCCGGCCGATGGCTGACGATCACTAATCCAATCCCTGTGTGCCTTAGCCCGTCAGTAATCGCTCGCTCCCTGGCGAGATCAAGCTGGTCGAAGGTCTCATCGAGGAACAGGATCTGAGGCTGTCGGTAGAGTGCCCGGGCCCGCAAGCCCCGACTGCGCGGGCCGCCGGACAGCGCCACGCCGAGGCTTCCGACGATCGTGTTGTAGCCCATCGGCATGCCACTGATGTCCTCGTCGATCATCGCCAGCTTCGCGCAGGCGCGCACCCGGTCCGGGTCATGCTGCGGGTCAAAGAAGCTGATGTTGTCCTCGATCGTGCCGACAAATAGGTGGTCGTCCTGCATGACGACCCCAATGCGACTACGGTAGGCGGCCTTGTCCCAGTCCCTTATGTCGCGACCGGCAGCCGTCAGGCTGCCCTCGGTACGGTCGAGCAGGCCGGCGAGGACCTTCACCAGCGTTGTCTTCCCGCTACCGGACGGACCGACGATCGCCACGGTTTCGCCCGGCCGGGCATTGAAGGCCATGCCGCGGAAAACGAACCCCTCGATGCCGTAGGCGAACCCCAGGTCGCGCGAGTCCAGCACGAAAGCACCGGCGGGCGCATCGGCGCGCGCCACGGCGGGCAGCTCGGCTGTGCTCTCGGTCGCGGCGAGGGCAATGTCAGCAACGCGGTCGGCGTGCAGGTCGAGCATGCGGAACTCGATGGTCTTATCAACCAGGTTGTTCACACGCGTGATGAACAGCAGCTTGAACAGCAGGAACGCGAACAGCATGCCGACGGAGAGCTCGCCCTCCAGCACTGCATAGGCGCCGAGCCAGATCACCAACACGTTCTCCAGCCCGAAGATCAGCACGTTGCCGGCGCGCTGCAGCAGCGCGAGGTTCTGCACTCGCACGTCGGCGTTGGTCTGGTCGACCACGTGGTTGAGATACGCGGCGCGGCGTTCGGTCTCGCGCAGGTTGAGCTTGATCGCCATCATTCCGCGCAGCGTCTCGATGAAATGTGTCGCGGCCTTGGCTTCATGAACGATGCGCTCGTCAGTGGCGCGCCGCTGCGGGCCGTAAAGCCCCCAGCGCAACACGCCGTAAGACAGTGCCGCGATGACGACGATGATGGTCAACGTGCCGCTGTACCAGAGCATGACTGCCAGCGTCACCAGCACCATCACGCCGTCCATGACGGTTTCAAGGAAGGTCAGCGACAGCGTGCGCTGGATCGCATCGACCGAACGGAAGCGCGAGACGATATCGCCGATGTGACGCTTCTCGAACCATGCCAGCGGCAACCGCAGCAGCCGCGCGAACAGCGTGTCGAGCAGCTGCAGGTTGAGCCGCGTGCTGATGTAGACGCCGAGCCACGAGCGCAGCGCGGTGATCACCGCGATCGTCACCGCGAGCAGCGCGAAGCCGATCCCGAGTACCGCCAGTAGGTCGCGGTCGCGGCCGACGACGACGCGGTCGACAACCAGCTGCAGGAAAAATGGCGAGGCGATCGCCAGGACTTCGAGCACCAGTGACAGCAGCAGTACCTGCGTCACCGCGCTGCGCAGGCCGGTGGCGGTGCGCACCAGCTGCCAGGCGCTGATCTTCTCGCGCTCGTCCCGCTCGGCGAAGCCGGCCGTCGGCGTGAGTTCCATCGCCACGCCGGTGTAGTGGTCCGACGCCTCCTTCAACGTCAGGACGCGCCGGCCGCGGGCCGGGTCGTTGACGGTGATCCTGTCCCCGGACGCCTTCGTCAGCACAACGAAGTGGTTCATGTCCCAGTGCAGGATCGCCGGCAGCTTCAGTTGCCCCAGACCCTCGAGCGGCACCTTCACGCCGCGCGCGGCGAGCTTCATCGTGTCGGCGATCGCGCTGATGTGCTTCAGCGTCACGCCCTTCATCGACGGAGCGAGGCGCAATCGCATCGCCGTCAGGTCGGTGCGAAAGCCGTAGTAGCTGGCGATCATCGCGACGCAGGCGATGCCGCACTCCGGCGCCTCGCTCTGCAGGATCATCGGGACGCGGCGACCGAGCACTACTGCAACCTCTGCTTGAGTGACAGCACCGGCTCGAACACCCACTCCCAGACCTGGCGCTTCTCCTGCAGGATGTCGGCGTTGACCATCATCCCGGACCGCAGCGGCAATTTCTGGTCGCCGGCGATGACGACCTGGGAGTCGAGCTTGACGTCGACGCGATAGACCGGCTCCCTGACGACCAGCTGGCCGACCTTCTCCCCCGATGACCACACGGTGCGGCTGACGCGCTCGACGGTGCCACGGTACTGGCCGAAGCGCTGGAACGGGAAGGCGTCGTAGCGCAGCACCACTTCCTGTCCCGGTGCGACGAAGCCGATCGCGCGCGTCGGCACCAGCAACTGCGCATGCAGGCCGCTGCCCTTGGGCACGACCACGGCGAGCGGTGCGCTTTCGGCCACGGTCTCGCCTTTGGCTGCAGCGATGTTGGTCAGCACGCCGGCCACCGGCGCGCGGATCACGTTTTCGCGCTTGGCCTCCTCCTGCACGCTGCCCTGCTGCAGTTCACTCGCCTGGCGGCGGATCTGCTCCAGCGCGGTCTGTGTCTTGAGTGCGATCGTCGGCTCTTCGGACCGTGCGGCCGAAAGCTCGCGTTCGACGCCGGCGCGCTGGCGCTTCAGAGCCTCCACCTTGACCTGTTGGTCGAGCACGTTGTTGCGGAATTCGATCAGCTTGGACTCGGAGTAGAACTTTTCCTTGTACAGCTCCTCGGCTCGCTGGAACTCGTTGCGTGACGATGCCAGGCGGCTTTGCTGTGCCTTGATTTCGACCTCGAACTGTGCGAGTTCGCGCTCGAGGTCTGAAATCTTGCGGCGTAGCGCATCGGCCTGCTGCCGGCCGAGCAGCTTCACCTGCTCCTGCTCGCGGTCAAGGACCAGCCGCCGTTCGCTGATTTCGCGCTGCACCAGTTCGCCCGACGTGACCCCGGATGCCGTGCCGCGCTCGAACGACAGCCGGATCAATGGCTGGCCCGCATCGACCTCGTCCCCTTCCTTGGCAAGCAGTTCGGCAATGGTGCCGGCCTCCGGCGCCAGGATGCGGGCGGCGCCGACATCCAGCGCCAGGAAGCCGTCAACCCGCTCGCGGCGCGAGTATTCGCCCCATATGGAGAACGCAACCAGCCCGACGGCAAAGGCGAGCGCCAGGGCGGTGAACACCCAGAGCGGCACTGGACGGGCGAGGGAGACCTCACCGAGCAGCTTCTCGCGCTGCGCGTCGATCGCCTCTTGTCGGAAGAGTTGTTTGGACTGGTCGGCCATGGTGGGCGGTCAGGCGAGGCGCATTATGGGGCGGGCACGCGCCTGTGTGGTGAGCGCCCGCACTCCTGCGGTCACAAATGAGCGTCAATGCGCGCCGGGCGTCGCGTTATATCGACACAACGCATGCCGCGCCCGGCGGACCGGCGCCGGCACCGATGAGGGCGGGCGCCGTCGAGGCCTCAATGCCTCGAGCTCACTTCCACTTGATCGAGCAGCCGATGCTCGGAGTCTGTTCCGCCGGCCCGCGGCCACTCGCGGCAACCATCAGCATCGCGTCACGGAGTTCGCGCTTGGCATCCGTCGGCGCAGGTTGCCGCCCGGAAGCGTCGAGTCGACCGCGGTACTGCAGTTCCAACTCGCGGGTGTAGCCAAAGAAGTCCGGCGTGCAGACCGCACCGTAGGCACGTGCCACGTCCTGCGACTCGTCATACAGGTACGGGAATGGCAACGCCTTTTCGCGCCAGAGTTGCTGCATTTTGTCGAACGAATCCTCAGGGTATGCAGCGACGTCGTTGCTGCTGATGGCTACGACCCCGACGCCGGCGGCCTGCAGTTCCCGTGCATCGCGCACGATGCGGTCGAGCACCGCCTGCACGTAGGGGCAGTGATTGCAGATGAACATCACCAGCAGGCCATTGGGTCCAACGCAGGCGTCGCGGGTCCACACCTGGCCGCAGACGCCGCGCAATTCGAAGTCTGGCGCGTAGGAACCGAGTTCGGCCGGTGCGGACTGGGCTGCCATGGGTCGACGTCCCGCCCCGTTCGCTAGTGGGCCCGACGCTTCAGGTCCATCAGGCGCAGGATCATCGGCGTGAAAATCAGCTGCATCGCCAGACCCATCTTGCCGCCGGGACAGATGATCGTGTTCGGCCGCGTCATCGCCGAGTCGTGGAGCATCGACAGCAGGTAGGGAAAATCGATGCCCTTCGGGTTGGCGAAGCGGATGATGATCATGCTTTCGTCGGCGCTGGGGATGTCGCGGGCAATGAACGGGTTGCTGGTATCCACCGTCGGCACGCGCTGGAAGTTGACGTGCGTGACGCCGAACTGCGGAACGATGTGGTTCACGTAGTCCGGCATGCGGCGCAGGATCGTGTCGACCACCGCCTCCTGCGTGTAGCCGCGCATCTTCTTGTCGCGGTGCAGCTTCTGGATCCATTCCAGGTTGATGATCGGCACCACGCCGACCAGCAGGTCAACATGGCGCGCGACGTCGATCTTCTCGTCGACGTAGGCGCCGTGCAGGCCCTCATAAAACATCAGTTCGGAACCTGGCTCGATGTCCTTCCACCCGGTGAAGTTTCCGGGCTCCACCCCGTGCTCGGCCGCTTCGCCCGCATCGTGGATGTATTTGCGCACGCGGCCATTGCCGTCCTCGCCGTAACCCTTGAAGAGCGTCTCAAGTTCCGCGAGCAGATTCGAGTACGGGCCGAAGTGCGAGTAGTGCTTGTTCCCGTTCTTTTCGGCCTCCTTCATGTTGGCGCGCATCTCCATCCGGTTGTAGCGATGGAATGAATCGCCTTCGACGATCTGTGCCTTGAAGCCTTCGCGCCGGAAGATGTGCTGGAAGCTTTGCATCACCGTGGTGGTGCCGGCGCCGGACGAACCGGTCACGGCGATGATCGGGTGCTTCTTGGACAACTGGGTTCTCCCTCGATGACGTTGTTGTTATCGATCTGGCTCAGGTGAGCGCCTCGGGCCGGTACAGTGACCGCTCGTTGAACAGCGGCGAGCTGTAGGGCTTGTCCGTGCCGGCGTCGTACTCGGCGTGGTATCGCTCGATGCGCTCGACCTCGTTCTTCGAACCAAACACGAGCCCGATGCGCTGGTGCAGCGACTCGGGCTGCACTTCGAGCACCGAACTGCGGCCATTGCTGGCGCGACCGCCGGCCTGCTCCATCACGAAGCCGATCGGGTTCGCCTCATACAGCAGCCGCAGCCGACCCGGCTTGCTCGGGTCCTTGGTGTCGCGCGGATACATGAACACGCCGCCACGCATCAGGATGCGATGCGCCTCGGCGACCATGCTGGCAATCCAGCGCATGTTGAAGTCCTTGCCGCGCGTACCCGTCTTGCCGGCCAGGCATTCGTCGACGTAGCGCTTGATCGGCGGCTCCCAGAAGCGGCTGTTGCTGGTGTTGATCGCGAATTCCTGCGTGTCGGCCGGCACGCGGATGTCCGGGTGCGTCAGCTTGAACTCACCCAGGCTGGGGTCGAGCGTGAAGCCCACCACGCCGCTGCCGACGGTTAGGACCAGCATCGTGGCGGGACCGTAGATCGCATAGCCCGCGGCGACCTGCGTAGCGCCTGGCTGCAGGAAGTCCGCTTCGGTCACATCGCAACCGGCGTCGATCACGGCCTGCGGTGCGCGCAGGATCGAGAAGATGCTGCCGACCGACACGTTGACGTCGATGTTGCTGGAGCCGTCAAGGGGGTCGAACACCAGCAGGTACCTGCCGCGTGAGTACTGCGTCGGGATCTGATAGGGGTGCTCCATCTCCTCCGAGCCCATGCCTGCAAGGTGGCCCGACCACTCCGTCGTGCGGATGAAGATCTCGTTGCTGACGACATCGAGCGGCTTCTGAACTTCGCCCTGCACGTTGATGCCGGAGTGGGACTGCGCAGCAGCCACGAGCTGTCGGCTCATGGGATCGCCCAGCTCGCCGAAGGCCACCGCCCGCGCGATCGCCTTGGTCGCCAGCGAGACATCCAGGATCAGCGCGTTGAGCGCACCGCTCGCCTGCGGGAAGCGGCGGCGCTGCTCGATCAGGTACTGGGTCAGCGTCCGGCGATTGGATAGTGGCATGGCGGTTCCGTCAGTTAGGCAGCAGCAGACGACTGGAACACCCGGCTTGCGAGGATGTCCTCGGGCGCGATGGTGGTCAGGTCGGACTCGGTGAGGGCACGGTTGCGCTCGGCAAACAGGCGCGATGCGGCACGCAGGCGCGCGCGTTCCAGCGCGTTGCGCACACTGCGCGCGTTGGCAAAGTGCGGCTGCTGCATGCGGCGCCCAAGGTACTGCTCGAAGGCCACACGCGCGCCTTCGCCGAAGCGGTAATGCTGCTCGGCGAGCATTTTCTCGGCGATCTGCATCAGCTCGCCCTCGGAGTAGTCCGGGAAGTCGATGTGATGCGCGATGCGCGAACTCATGCCGGGGTTCGACTTGAAGAAGGTGTCCATCCGGTCTTTGTAGCCAGCGAGGATCACGACGAGGTCGTCGCGGTTGTTCTCCATCACCTGCAGCAGGATCTCGATCGCCTCCTGGCCATAGTCGCGCTCGTTCTCCGGGCGATACAGGTAGTACGCCTCGTCGATGAAGAGCACGCCACCCATCGCCTTCTTCAGCACGTCCTTGGTCTTGGGCGCGGTGTGGCCGATGTACTGGCCGACGAGGTCGTCGCGCGTGACACTGACGACATGGCCCTTGCGCACGTAGCCCAAGCGATGAAGGATCTGCGCCATCTTCAGCGCCACGGTCGTCTTGCCGGTGCCCGGGTTTCCGGTGAAGCTCATGTGCAAGGACGGGGTGGCGGCCTCCAGCCCAAGCTGGCTGCGCGCCTTCGACACGACGAGGAAGGCCGCGATGTCCTCGATGCGCTTCTTCACCGGCGCGAGCCCGACCAGCTCGCGATCGAGCTCCTGCAGCACCTCCTGCACATTGGTGTCGCGCAGGATCGCCTGCAGGTCGACGGTCGGGGCGCCGGGAGCGTTCATCGCCTCGCTCGCCTACTCGTAGCGGGACCCGGCGGGCTTGGCGGCTGAATAGGCGCGCGTCGTGTAGCGCACCCTGCGGCCTGCCGCTTCCTGTCGCTCGAGCCCGAAGCCCGGCTCGTTCTTCGGGCGGTTGACGATGAACGACAGGCACATCGACTCGACGCCGCGCGTGTTGTCGAACGCATTGACCTTGATGTAGTGGTTCGGGTGCGCCTTGCGGCACGCCTTGACCTCGAACAGCACCGCGGCGCCGTCCTTGATGGTGAACATCGGCAGGCCCCACATGTCCCAGTAGACGTTGCGGGGATGCGGATCGTCGGTGTACTCGACCGACAATGCCCAGCCTTTCGAAAGCGCGTAGTCGACCTGTGCGCGGATTTCGTCGTCGGTCAGGTCGGGCAGGAATGAAAAAGTGCCTTGCGTGATGCGCATGGTGGTCTCCGTGCTCAGCTGGCGGTCGGGGTGACGGCGTAATCGGGGGTGTCGGTCGACGTGTAGTTGAAGCTCACGTCCTTCCACGTCTCGAGCGCCTGCTTCAGCGGCGTGCACCACTTGGCGGCGGCGTCGAGGATCTCCGGGCCTTCGTTGGCGATGTCGCGGCCCTCGTTGCGTGCCTTGACCATCGCCTCGAGCGCAACGCGGTTGGCGATCGCGCCTGCCTGGATGCCGGCCGGGTGACCGATCGTGCCGCCGCCAAATTGCAGCACCACGTCGTCGCCGAACAGCGTGAGCAGCTGATGCATCTGGCCCGCATGGATGCCGCCGGACGCGACGGGCATCACCTTCTTGAGATCCGCCCAGTCCTGGTCGAAGAACAATCCGCGCTGCAGATCGGTCTTGGTGTACGTGTCGCGACAGACGTTGTAATAGCCCTGCACCGTCATCGGGTCGCCTTCGAGCTTGCCGACCGCGGTGCCCGCGTGCAAATGGTCCACGCCGGCGAGCCGCAGCCACTTGGCGATCACGCGGAAGCTGACGCCGTGGTTCTTCTGGCGCGTGTACGTGCCATGGCCGGCGCGGTGCATGTGCAGGATCATGTCGTGCTTGCGGCACCAGTTCGACATCGACTGGATCGCGGTCCAGCCGATCACCAGATCGATCATCACGATGTTCGATCCGAGTTCCTTGGCGAACTCGGCGCGCTCGTACATGTCCTCCATCGTCGCGCCGGTGACGTTGAAGTAGTGACCCTTGATCTCTCCCGAGTTGGCCTGCGCGCGGTTGACCGCTTCCATGCCGAAGAGGAACCGGTCGCGCCAGTGCATGAACGGCTGCGAGTTGATGTTCTCGTCGTCCTTCGTGAAGTCGAGCCCGCCGGTCAGCGCCTCGTAGATCACGCGGCCGTAGTTCTTGCCGGACAGGCCAAGCTTGGGCTTCATCGTCGCGCCCAACAGCGGTCGCCCGTACTTGTCGAGACGTTCACGCTCGACGACGATGCCGGTAGGCGGGCCTTTGAAGGTCTTGACGTAGGCCACCGGAATCCTGATGTCCTCCAGCCGCGCCGCTTTCAGCGGCTTGAAGCTGAACACGTTCCCGATCAGGCTCGCGGTCACGTTCGCGATCGAGCCCTCTTCGAACAGGATCAGGTCGTAGGCGATGTAGACGAAGTACTGGCCCGGCTGGTTCGGCACCGGCTCGACGCGGTAGGCCTTCGCCTGGTAGGACTCGTGCGCCGTCAGCAGATCGGTCCAGACCACGGTCCAGGTCGCGGTCGACGACTCACCGGCCACCGCTGCCGCGGCCTCCTCGGGGTCGACGCCGTCCTGCGGCGTGATGCGAAACAGGCAGATGACGTCGGTGTCCTTCGGCTCGTAGTCCGGCCGCCAGTAACCCATCTGCTTGTACTTGAGGACGCCGCCCTTGTAGCGCTGCTTGACGTCTGTGATGTGCCCTTCGACCGGCTTGTTCATGGCCTTCGCCCCTTGGGTTTTGCGACGCCGCAATGGCGTTCACTCGATAGGACGCACTGTAGGCAGCCGCATTCCTAAGGTACAGTCACAATTACTGAGTTCTAAGTTAAGGATTACTTATGAAAGGAGTCACGCTACGGCAGCTTCGGGTGTTTTCGGCTGTCGCGCGCCACATGAGCTTCGGCAAGGCTGCCGAGGAGTTGCATCTGACCCCGCCCGCGGTGTCCATGCAAATCAAGGAGTTGGAGGGGCAGGTCGGGCTCCCGTTGTTCGACCGGGGCGGTCGGACCGTCGCCTTGACCGTCACGGGCGAGTACCTGCTGGTCTATGTGCGCAAGATCCTGGCCACATTGAAGGACGCCGAGGACGCCGTCGCCCGGTTGAGCGGACTGCAGACCGGCCGCCTGACCATCGGTATGGTAAGTACCGCTAAGTACTTCGTACCTCGCCTAATGGCACGTTTCCGCGCTGAACATCCCGGAATCGAGGTTCGACTGGCGATCGGTGGCAACCGTGAGCAGCTGGTCGCACTGCTGCAGGCCAACGAAGTCGACCTCGCGATCATGGGTCGCCCGCCGCGCGAACTGGCGACGCGGGCCGAGCCGTTCGCCGGTCATCCTCATGTGATCGTGACGCCCCCCGATCACCCACTGGTGAAAGCCGGTCATGCGCCGGCCGCCGCCCTCGCTGACTACGAATTCTTGATCCGCGAGGAGGGGTCGGGCACGCGGGCCGCGATGGAGAAATTCTTCGCCGATCACCGGCTGGCACCACGCGTGGCGATGGAGATGACCAGCAACGAGACGATCAAGCAGGCGGTGATGGCCGGCATGGGCATTTCGTTCCTGTCGCTTCACACCATCGGCCTCGAGCTGAAAGCCGGGCTGATCGCGGTACCCGACATCGAAGACCTGCCGCTCGCCAAGCGCTGGTACATCGTGAACACGCTCGCGAAGACGCTGTCACCGGCGGCCGAGGCGTTCCGCTACTTCATGCTGGAGGAGGCCGAGCGCTTTCTGGCCAAGGAATACGGCGCGCCGATCGCCGTTGATGCGCACGAGCCTGCGTAGTTCGCACTGGCCCGCAGGCTGCCTCGCGTATCTTCCCGCGCGATGACTGCGCCGACGTCCCGCCTTACCGCTTTCCTGCTGTTGACCGGCTCGATGGCGCTGGTCGGCACCTACGTCGCGCTGTCGAAACCCTTGACCGCCGCGATTCCGGTGTTCGCGCTGGCCTTCCTGAGGTTCGCGATCGCCGCCGTCGCGATGGTTCCATGGACGCGCGCCGCTGCATCCGAGCCTCCCTTGAGCCGGACCGAGCATCGCCTGTTCTTCGTGATGTCCTTCTTCGGCAACTTCCTGTTCTCGATCTGCATGCTCTACGGCGTGTCGATGACGACCGCGACGGCGGCGGGGGTCATACTCGCGACCCTGCCCGCGGTTGTCGCTCTGCTGTCCTGGCTTTTTCTGCGCGAGCAACTGACGCGGCGTGTGCTGTTCGCCGTGGCCCTTGCGGTTAGCGGCATAGCGCTGCTGCAATTGGCGCGCCACGACGATGCCACCACACGCGCCGCCGCCTGGATCGGCAACCTCCTGATGTTCGGTGCGGTGGTCTGCGAAGCGATCTACGTGATCATTGCGAAGCGGCTGTCCGCCACGCGCACCCCCTTGCGCGTTTCGGCACTCATCAATCTGTGGGGTCTCGTGCTCATCACCCCTTTTGGCCTATGGCAGCTTGCGCGCTTTGACCTCGGTTCCGTGAGTCCCTCGCTGTGGACGCTGCTGGTTTTCTATTCGCTCGCAGCGAGCCTGTTCGCCGTCTGGATGTGGGTCGCCGGCCTGAAGCACGTGCCGGCCAACCAGGCCGGCGTGTTCACCGTGGCGCTGCCGGTAGCAGCGACTGCCGTCGGAACCGCCGTGCTGGGTGAATCGTTCACGATGGTCCACGCCGTCGCGCTGGCGCTGGCGAGCGCCGGCGTCGTGCTGATTGCCACAGCGCCCACGCGCCGAGTCGCGTGAGGCAAGTCATCGCGCATTCGCGCCACTCAACCCCAGCGCCCGACCAAACGCCTTCCCTCACCCGCGTGATCGCGCAGAATTGCGATCCCGACCAGCGGC
>Ga0316601_100000974_pt1 | contig 13370 bp, 9 predicted proteins | sample OWC_soil_day5_no_FD_207663 | JGI IMG/M metagenome (GOLD analysis project Ga0316601, IMG submission 207663) | Wetland soil microbial communities from Old Woman Creek delta, Ohio, United States - OWC_soil_day5_noCT | ecosystem: Environmental > Terrestrial > Soil > Wetlands | place: USA: Ohio...
CGGTACGGCGCCGCTGTTTTCGGGTCCAAGATCCGCTCTAAAGAAAATTTCACGTCTTCGGCCGTGCAGGGCTTGCCGTCATGGAACTTGATCCCCGGGTGGAGCGCGAAGGTGTATTCCTTGCCGTCCTTGGAGGCGGTGTAGCTCTTCGCCAGCATCGGCACAACTTTCCCGGTGCGGTCCACCTTGAGGAGGCCTTCAAAGAGGTTGTAATGCACCACCCTTTTGATCGTGGCGGCCGGGCTGGTTGTCGGATCAAGCCCGGGCGGCTCGGCCGAAAGGGTGACGGTCAAAGTCTCGCCGTAAACGGGGTTCTGCGCCAGGGCCTCTCCCGTCCAGAGCCCGCAAAGGCTCAAGGCTAACGTAATCAGCATCGTCCCAAACCAAATTGAAGTTCTTCTGTTCATCAAACCCTCCTTACAGGATAAAGATTTTTCTTCACTGAAATTTTCCGATTTCGTGAAACGTCCGGTGTTTTGTCATCGCGTTTCCCTACACCCTACCCCCAATCCCCCACGCCCTATCTCTTAAACCGTATTTCCCCTCCCACCACCGTCATCTCGACAGGGATGTTTTTGATCTCCTCGGGGGTCACCCGTCTGGGGTCATCGCTCAGGACGACCAGGTCGCCCAATTTCCCCGGGGTAATCGAGCCCTTGATATTTTCTTCAAACGAGGCGTAGGCGGACGCCATGGTGTAAAGAAATATGGCTTCATCAACGGTGATGGCCTGGTTTGCTCCCAGAATTTCCCCGGCAAAGCTTTTCCGGGTCACGCAGCTCTGGATGGCCAGGAGAGGCTCATAGGGGCCGCAGGGGCTGTCCGAGGCCCCGGAGACATGGATGCCGCAGTCCAGGAAGGATCTGTGGGCGAACATGCGGGCAACGCGTTCGGGCCCGTAATGGGGGTTCATTTTTTCCCCGTGAAAATAAATATAAGAGCCGAAAGGCGTGACCAGGAGGCCGTTCTTCCGAATCCGCCTCAGGATCTGCGGGTTGACGACCGTGCAGTGCTCCAGGCGGTGGCGGTGGTTTTTCCGCGGCAGGGCGGCGAGCGCTTTTTCAAACCCGTTAAGCGCCATTGCGATGGTCCGGTCGCCGTTGGCGTGGACACAAACCTGGAACCCGGCCTCGTGGCCCCGGCGGATCAATTCATGGAGCGCTTCCTCGGACTCGACCGCCAGGATCCCGCAATCTTCCGTTCCCACGTACGGTTCGGTGAGATAGGCCGTCCTCCCGGCGATGCCTCCGTCGGCGAGGATCTTGATCCCGCCGAGGCGCAGCCATTCGTTTCCAAAACCGGTCTTCAGCTTCAGGGCTTGAAACTGGGGAAGGTACTCGATGGAAACCAGCATGTACACGCGGACCTTCAGGTCCCCGCTCCTGAGGGCTTCCTGATAGGTTTCGATGGTCTGCGCGGAAACCAGGGCGTCGTTGACGCTGGTCAAGCCGGCCCTGAGGTAACGGTTGCTGGCCAGGCGGACCCCCTTGATTCTTTCTTTCAATGAAAAGGGCGGCATGATCGGCGGCCGGCCCGTGGTGCCCTCATAGACAAAAGCGAATTCCGCCTGCTCGTAAAGGATCCCGTTCAGCCGGCCGGTTCGAGGATCCCGGCCGTAAGACCCTCCCTTGGGGTTGGGAGAATCGTCCTTGACGCCTCCCACCTCCAAGGCGCGGGAATTCACCACCGCCCAGTGCCCGCTCACCTGTTGGATGAACACCGGGTGCTCGGGGGCGACTTCGTCCAAATCCCACCTGTTCAACGAACGGGGATCGGTCGTCTTCGTGTCGTCGTAGCTCACGCCCCGGATCCACGCCCCCGGCGCTTTCCGCCGAGTTTCCTTAAGGACGATTTTCTGGATATCCGCAATCGAGCGGGCCTTTTTGGGGCTGCAGTCGAGCTGGAGCAGATTGGTCCCGTATTCGAAGAGGTGCTGGTGGGAATCGATAAACCCCGGCGCGACCGTCCGCCCCTTCAGGGCGATGACTTCCGTGTTCCGCCCGGCAAGGGCCCGCACCTCCGCATCCCCGCCGGCCATCAGGAACCGGCCGTTCTTGATGGCCACGGCCTCCGCCTCGGGCTTCCGCAGGTCGACGGTGATCACGTTTCCGCCAGTGAGGATCAAATCTGCGGCCGCCTCTTGCGGGGGCCACGAAGGATTCAAGCGGTTTTCGATTTTTTTCATTTGCCTTCTTTCCGGCAGGTTATTATGTAGGGGCGACCGGCCGGTCGCCCCTACACCGCCAAAGTATCCGCGTAATCCAACGCCCGGTCGATCACCTGCAGCCCTTCCCGTAGCTCCTGCTCGTTAATGCAGAGCGGAGGGACGATGAACAGGTAGTTCCAACGCACCGTCGTATACACTCCTCCTTCGAGGAGGCGTTTGTTGATTTCTCGGGCCCCGGCCGCGTCGGCGCCCATGGCGTTCCATTTCACTAAGGGCTCCCGGCCCTTCTTGTCCTTCACCAATTCCAGCGCCCAGAAAAGCCCGAGGCCGCGCGCGTCGCCGAGGCTCTTATGCCGGTTTTTCATGGCCTCGGTTTCCCGCCGGATCACCTCCCCCATGGCTACCGCGTTGGCAAACATTTTATCTTCTTCATAAACTTTCAATGTGGCGATAGCGGCGCCGCAGGCCAGAGGGTGGGCGTTGTAGGTCAAGCCGGCCCAGAGCATCTGTTTGTCAAGAACATCCATGATCTTTCGGGAAATGGCCACGGCCCCCAGGGGAACGTAACCCGAGGTGAGCCCTTTGGCTATGGTGATCATATCGGGGACCACGCCCCAGTTGTCGACGGCAAACCACTTCCCGGTCCGGCCGAAACCCGACATCACTTCATCGGCGATCAGCAGAATATTATTGCGGGTGCAGATTTCCCGCAGGCGTTGCATGTATCCGTCGGGAGGGACGATAAGGCCGTTGCTGCCCACCACGGATTCCACTAAGACCGCGGCCACCGTCTCCGGGATTTCGTACTGGATCACTTCCTCCACGGAATCGGCGCAGCGCAGATTGCAGCCCGGGTAGGTCAGTCCGAAGGAACAGCGGTAGCAGTACGGGTCGAAGACCCGGACTACGCCGGGCATGGCGGGTTCCACCGGGGGGCGGCGGGGGTCGCCGGTAAGAGCAATCGCGCCGTAAGTAGCCCCGTGATAAGAGCGGTAGCGGGTGATGATTTTCCACTTTTTGGTAAACATACGGGCGATCTTCACTGCGTTCTCATTGGCGTCGGCTCCTCCGAGGGTGAAAAAGAACCGCTTGAGGTCGCCCGGGGTGACTTCGGCCAGAGCCTTCCCCAGCAGAGAACGGGACTCATAGGCAACCCCGGGAGCTACAAAACACAGTTTGTCGGCCTGGTCCTTGATGGCTTGCACCACCCTGGGGTGTTGGTGGCCGATATTCTGGTTCATGAGCTGGGAAGTCATGTCGATATAGCGCTTCCCGTTCTCGTCCCACATGTGCACTCCTTTTGTCCGGGTGATCACGAGCGGGTCCAGGGCGCTCTGGACGCTCCACGAATGGACTACGTATTCCTTGTCGTATTTCTTCGTTTCACTCTGGCTCATTAAAACCTCCTCCAAAATGCAAAAATGACCGTAGGGGCACGATGCCTCACGCCCCTACATTAGAGAATTTTTTAATCCGAAAAAAGTCTTGCAAACCGACTGCGAGAGCGATTGGGTAATCGAGCAATCTCACCTCAGTACTCGACCTTCACGAGAAAAAGCCCTTGCGGCGGGGCGGTCATCCTGGCCTGGCGGCGGTCCTCCGCCTTCAGGATCCTCTCGAATTCCCCAATGGAAATCTTTCCCCGCCCCACGTCGACCAGGGTTCCGACGATGTTGCGCACCATCTGTTTTAAAAACCCCCCGGCCTCGATGGCGAAACAGAGAAAGGGGGCTTTTCCGACAAACCAGTCCGCCCGGAAAACCTCCCGGACCGGATTGCTCGTGTCCGCATCGGCGGCTTGGAAAGAAGCAAAATTCTTCTCCCCTACCAATCGCTGCGCGGCCTCCTGCATGGTGTCCGGATCCAGGGGAAGGGGATAATGCCAGGAATAATTGCGGTGCATCGCCGAGGGAACTTCCCGGTTCAGGATCACGTAAAGGTATGTTTTCCTCCTGGCCAGCAGCTGGGCATTGAAATCCGGCGCCGCTTCTTCCACCGACTTGATGATGATGTCGGACGGCAGGAGGCTGTTTAACCCGCGGTGAAAACCCTTCAGGGGAATGGAGGCGGAGGTTTGAAAATTGGCCACCTGGCCCAGGGCGTGCACGCCCGCATCGGTCCGCCCGGAACCGATCAGGCGCACCCGCTCCCGGGTCATGATCGCGAGCTTCTTCTGTAAAACCTCCTGAACGGTGATCCCATTCGGCTGGATCTGCCACCCGTGGTAACGGCTCCCATCGTACTCAATGAGAAGTTTGATGTTGCGCATGGGTCCGGGGGGGCCGATCCGCCGGCGCCTTACATCCTCTCGACAATCATGGCCCCGCCCATGCCGCCGCCGACGCAGAGGGTTGCCAAACCGTAGCGGGCCTGGCGTTTTTTCATCTCATGCAGCAGGGTCACAAAGATGCGGGCCCCGCTGGCGCCGATCGGATGGCCGAGGGCGATGGCCCCGCCGTTAACATTGACCTTTTCAAGATCCCAGCCCATGGCTCGGTTGACGTAGGCGGCCTGCGCGGCAAAGGCTTCGTTCGCCTCGACGAGGTCGAGGTCCTTCACGGTCAGCCCGGCCTTTTTCAGGGCCACCTGGCTGGAAGGCACCGGGCCGGTGCCCATGATCTCCGGGGCTACGCCGGCCGTGGCGTAGGATTTGATCCTGGCCAGCGGCTGGATTCCCAGGGCCTTGGCCTTTTCTGCGGACATAACCACCACCGCGGCCGCGCCGTCGTTAATCCCGGAGGCGTTCCCGGCCGTGACCGTCCCGTCCTTCTTAAATGCCGGACGCAAACCGGCGAGGGTTTCCATCGTCGTATTGGGGCGGGGATGTTCGTCCGTGTCAAAAATTAGAGGATTGCCTTTTTTCTGCGGAATGCTCACGGGAACGATTTCGTCCTTGAACCGCCCTTCCCTGATGGCCCGCCCGGCGTTCTGCTGGCTGCGGAAGGCGAGTTCGTCCTGGTCCTTCCGGCTAACACCGAACTTTTCCGCTACGTTTTCGGCCGTGATGCCCATGTGGTAGCGGTTGAAAATATCCAGCAGGCCGTCGTGGATCATCCCGTCCACTACCGGCCCATCGTTCATCCGGTAGCCCCAGCGGGCGCCGGTGAGCAGGTAGGGAGCCTGGCTCATGGATTCGATTCCCCCGGCGACAACAATGTCTGCGTCCCCCGCTTTGATAGCCTGGGCCGCTATCATCACCGATTTCAGGCCCGAGGCGCAGACCTTGTTGATCGTCGTTCCCGGAACTTCCTTGGGGATCCCCGCCCGGATCAGGACCTGGCGGGTCGGGTTCTGCCCCTGCCCTGCCGTCAAAACGCAGCCCAGAATGACTTCTTCAACCAGTTCGGGATTGACGCCGCCTCGTTTCAGGGCTTCCATCACGGCGATCTTCCCCAACTCCACCGCGGGGACCTCTTTCAGTCCCCCGCCAAAAGTGCCTACGGCCGTTCGCGCCGCACTTGCAATCACCACTTCTCGCATGTTTTCCTCCATTTATTTTAATCATCACCGCGGAGAGCGCAGAGCACAACGCTATTCATTCGCTCTGTGCGGTCCCTGTGTTCTCGGCGGTGAATCCGGGTTAGTTCTTTTCCTGAATCTTAGCCAGTTTTTTGGCCATCCTTTTCTTCTGCTCGATGTTTCCCGAGCGCATATACATGACTTTCTGGGCCTGCGGGGAGCCTGCACCGTGCATCGACTCCGCCAGGGCCGTTCCTCCGGTCATGTTTTCGATCAAACGGAGGATGCGGATCCGGTCCTCGGTGGAGACATCGGCCACCCCCTTGAGGTATTTTTTCACATATTTGCCCACCTCGGGACTTTTCAGGTCGTCGTCGAAGGGCATCGTCGCGATGATTCCCCCAGCCACGTCGTGGGCCAGCCGGGCGACCTCGTAGACATTCTTGGTAACGTTGTACTTGGTGGTGTTTGCCAGGAGAACATCCGGCTCCCAGTTCCCGGCCTTGGTCTTGTGGCCCATGGCCGAGCAGGCGATACTCCCCGTGTAGATCGTCTCCGCCAGGTGGGTCATCTCGGCCAGTTTGTCCTTCACATGCGAGGCCTGGGAAGTCCCCTGGTAATCCGCCGCCAGGGCGCTCGCACCCACGATGATGTCGGCGAGGCCCCCCTTGCACCCCCCGTAATTCTGGCGGTGGAGGGTGGCGAACCGCTCCACCAGGGTGCCGGCGAACTCCGTCTCTCCGCACATGAAGATCCGCTCCCAGGGGACGAAAACATTATCCAGGACGACCAAAGCCTCGCCTCCGACCAGGCCGTAATCCGGATTGCCGGCGTCCACGCCGGTGGCGTCGAATTTCCGCTCCTCGTTGGTCTGCCGGCCGAAGATCATCGTCACCCCGGGGGCGTTCACGGGAACGGCGCAGGCCACCGCAAAATCCTTATCCTCGGGCCGCAGGGCCTGAGTAGGCATGATCAGCATGTAGTGAGAATTGATGGCGCCGGTCTGGTGGGCCTTGGCGCCCCGGATCACGATCCCCTTGTCGTTCTTCTCCACCACGTGGGTGAAAACGTCGGGGTCGGCCTGCTGGCTCGGCCCTTTCGACCGGTCCCCCTTCGGGTCGGTCATGGAACCGACGACCATGAAGTTGTTGTCCTGGATAAATTCGAGGAATTTCTTCAACCGCTGGTGGTAAGAGGTGCCGTGTTTTTCATCAATCTCGTAGCTCGTGCTGTACATGGAGTTCATCGCGTCGAAGCCCACGCACCGCTGGAAACAGGAGCCGGTCTCGTGGGAGATCAACCGCAGCATCTGGACTTTTTTGATGAGGTCCTCCCGGCTCTGGTGGATGTGGGTGAACCGGTTAATCTTCTTGCCGGTCAGGTGAGAGGTGGCCGTCATGAGGTCTTCATACTGGGGGTCCAGGGCTAATTCGTAGGTTTTCGCCGCGGCGTTGATATGGGGCAAGAAGGCGGGGTGGACAGTCACATCCTCCACCTTCTTGCCCCGGTAATAGACAACCGTTTTCAACTCCTTCAGACTTTTGAGGTAATCCTCTTTGGTTCGTATCATTTCTTTTCCCTTTCCTTAGAATCTGGGAATGATCGAAAAGGGCCTATAAATTATCCCTTGCTCTTCCCAATATTCCATTTTTCCATTATTTCTTTTTATAATCTTCCCTTCAGAATGTTATTGGCAATGACCAGTCTCATGATCTCCGAGGTTCCCTCGTAGATTTCCGTGATCCGGGCGTCTCGGAAATGCCGTTCCACGTTGTATTCCTGGATGTAGCCGTAGCCGCCGTGGATCTGGATGGCCTTGGTGGCGATCCGGCTGGCCGCCTCAGAGGCGAAGAGCTTGGCCATCGCCGCTTCCTTTTCGTACCTCATTTTGTGGTCTTTCAGGAAGGCCGCGCGGTGGGTCAAAAGCCTGGCCGCATCCAGCTCCGTTGCCATGTCGGCGATCATCCACTGAATCGCCTGCAACCTGGCGATCGGCGAACCGAACTGCACCCGGGTTTTGGCGTACTCGACGGCCGCTTCCAGGGCCGCCCTGGCGATACCCAGAGCCTGGGAAGCGATCCCGATCCTTCCCCCGTCCAGGGTGTTCATGGCCACGTAGAACCCCTGCCCTTCCTGCCCCAGGAGATTTTCCTTTGGAATCCGGCAGTCCTCTAGAATCAGCTCCGCCGTCCCGGATGCCTTGATACCCAGTTTCTTCTCCACCACCCCCACGGAGAATCCGGGCGTCTTGCAGTCCACGATAAAGGAACTGATCCCCTTGTATCCTTTCGAGCGGTCGGTCATGGCCATGAGGACGCAGGTGTCCGCCACGTTGCCGTTGGTGATGAAATTCTTCTTGCCGTTGATCACGTAGTGATCGCCCTTAAGAACGGCGACCGTCTTCTGGCCCGCAGCATCCGACCCGGCTTCGGGTTCCGTAAGGCCGAAACAGCCGAGCTTTTTCCCGGAGGCCAGGGGGGTCAGGAATTTTTGCTTCTGTTCCTCCGTTCCAAAAGTGTTGAGGGGATCGCAAACCAGAGAGTTGTTCACCGACATGATGACCCCCACGCTAGCGCACCCCCAGGAAATTTCTTCGAGAGCCAGGGCATAACTGACGATATCTGCCCCTCCCCCCCCGTAGGTGTCCGGGATGGCGATCCCCAACATGTTTAATTCCGCCAGCTTCTGGACGATTTCGGCTGGGTGCCGTTCAGTTTTGTCCAGCTCCGGGGCCTTGGGTTTTACCTCGTTGCCGGCAAAATCCCTGGCCATCTGCTGAATCATTTTTTGCTCTTCCGTCAGCTCAAAATTCATCCGCGCGCTCCTTTCAAATTCTCCCTTTTCCGATCCGGCGAGAGCCTGCAGTTTTCTAAAATTTCCCCCTATTTCCTGTAGCTTACAAACCGCCGTTATTTTATCATCCCCCTGCGGAAAATCAAAGGCAATTTCCATCCCCCTGAAAGAGAGCAGACAGTTTTCCCTTGACAAAAATATGAATCGAAATGTATTTTTAGAGGCAGATCGGGCATGAATTTTGCCTTTCTTTATTATTTTATTTGCTCCTGAGAAGGGGGTTTTTGAGAGATCGCTCCTTCTTCATTCAAGCAGAGCGGAGAAATCATATTTTTGTTAAAGATTACAATATTTTATCCGAAATTATGACTATCAACGTTTATAGGGGGTGCGTAATGGGCCGAAAGAAATCATTCCCGATCATAGGGTTGGCCTTCTTATTCGTGGTAGGAATCCTCGTTTCAACCGCGGCCGCCCAAAACGTACAGGTTCTCGACCTTTCTTCCCAGAAACTGAGAGACCGGGTCTATGCCAGCTTCATAGCCACCCAGCCCGTGGCCTCGTGGGGAAAGATTGTGGGCACGAAAAACCAGGCTTTTGAGCTTAGCGCCGGGGAGATTATTTTTGTGAGACTTATCCCCGGGGCAAACGTTAAACCGGGAGATCGGTTCGTTGTCGGACATTTGGCCCAGGAGGTCTTTCTCCCCGGAGCCAAGAAAAAAATGGGGGATCTGGTGGTCGTCGCCGGGGAGATTATGATTGTGAGCGCCAAGGAAGAAATTGCCACTGCCCGAATCGAAAAATCGCTCAGTACATTTTTCGCGGGAGACCTGGTTCTCTCCCCTTTCCCTAACCCTCCGGCAAGCATTCCGATCCGCTCCCCGAAAGACATCGAGGGATCTATTCTATTTTCCTTGGAGGACAGCCAGAACATCACGGATAAGGAAGTCGTATTTATCGACCGCGGGAGAAGGGACGGGCTGATTCCGGGAGATCTCTTCTATGTTTATCAAACCGGGTTCTTCACCGAGGAAACCATGAAGGCCAAGGTGAAGTTGCCCGAATTTAAGGTGGGAGAACTCGTGGTCGTGTCTGTCCAGGAGGAGACCTCAACCGCCCTGGTGACCCAATCCCTTCAGGAAATTCATATCGGGGACAGGGTGGCTTCGGGCCGGAAATAACCCCGGGACTGCCGGCAGACGCAGGCCGATTGGAAGCTCAGGGATTGTGGGTCAGCCATAACCGCGATCCCTTTTTTATTCAATGGAGAGCAGGTGGGGGATCTTTACCATTGGGTGGCCCTTTCCATGGCCCCCGGGATCGGCAGTGTCCTCTTCAAGCGCCTGGTCGAAGCTTTCGGCAACCCGGCTGCGGCTCTCCGGGCATCGGCGAAGGATTTGGCCGGAATTGAGGGGATCGGCCCCAAGGTGATTTCTTCCTTCCGCCGCCACGATTGGAAATCCGTCGCGGAAAAGGAATTGAGTTCTTTGGAAAAGATCGGAGGGCGGATTCTCACCTGGGAAGATGACGAATATCCTCCCAACCTGAAAGCGATCTACGACCCCCCTCCGGTCCTGTACCTCCAGGGGAAGATTGCTCCCCAGGACCGGCGGGCGGTTGCCGTAGTCGGATCCCGTTACCCTACCACCTACGGAAAAATTGCCGCCGAAAAGATCTCCTTCGGCTTGGGAAAACTCGGGATTGCCGTGGTGAGCGGCCTTGCCAGGGGCGTCGATTCCGCCGCCCATCAGGGGGCCCTTGCCGCGGGGGGCAGGACCATCGGAGTCCTCGGATGCGGAATCGACCTGGTTTATCCTCCCGAAAACGGAGACCTCTTTCGGCAGGTGGCCGGGCAGGGGGCCGTCATCTCGGAATTCCCCCTGAGCACCCCGCCGGACAGCGACCACTTCCCGATCCGAAACCGGATCATCAGCGGAATTTCCCTGGGGGTTGTGGTGGTTGAGGCGACCCTGCGCAGCGGTTCCCTGATTACGGCGCGCTTCGCTCTGGAACAGGGAAGAGAAGTATACGCCCTTCCGGGAAACGTGGATTCGGCCCGGAGCGAAGGGACCAACCGCCTGATCAAGCAGGGGGCGAAGCTTGTCATGGCGGCCGAGGACATCGTCGAGGAGATCCTGCCCCATCTTAAGCAGGCCCCTGCGCCCGAGCCGCCCAAGCCCAGGCTTTCCGCGGATGAAGACAGGGTTTTTTCCATTCTGGAAAGGCAACCCCTGCACATCGACGCCATCGCCGCCAAAAGCGGATGGCCCGTCGCCAGGGTTTCGTCGATTTTGCTGTCGTTGGAGCTTGCCGGTCACGCGAAGCAGCTCCCCGGCATGCGGTTTTTGAAAACATAAATTCACCGCAGCGAGCGCGGAGAACGGCGTGCTCTGCGCTCGCTGCGGTAAAAAAGAGGTTGTTTCATGGCCAAACCGTTAGTCGTTGTGGAATCGCCGGCCAAGGCCCGGACGATTGCCAATTACCTGAAAGACCAATATTTAGTCAAAGCCTCCGTGGGCCACATCAAGGACCTTCCGGAAAGCCGTTTGGGCGTGGATATCGAAAGCGGTTTTACCCCGGAATACAATGTTATCAAGGGCAAAGTCAAGGTTCTGAAGGAAATCAAGAAGGCCGCCGAAAAAGCTGACGCAATCTACCTGGCCACCGACCCGGACCGGGAGGGGGAAGCCATTGCCTGGCACATTGCCGAGGAGCTGAGCCGGCCCTCCGCGAACATCCACCGGGTGCTCTTCAATGAGATCACCGCCCGCAGCATCCGGGAGGCCATGGCCCGCCCCGAACGGCTCAATCGCAACAAATTCGAAGCCCAGCAGGCCCGCAGGATCCTGGACCGTCTGGTCGGCTATCTGATCAGCCCCCTCCTCTGGGAGAAGGTCCGCCGCGGCCTGAGCGCCGGCCGGGTTCAGACCGTCGCCGTCCGCCTGCTTTGCGAACGAGAAAAGGAAATCCAGGCCTTTGTGTCCCAGGAATACTGGACTATCGACGCCTCCCTGGAAGGGGCGAACCCCCCGCCCTTTAAAGCCTCCCTTTTTAAAATCGAATCCAAGAAACCCGACCTTAAAACTCACGAAGAAACCGAGGCGGTTCTCCGGGACCTTTCCGGCCTTCCTTTTTCCATCAAGGAGATCGAAAGGAAAGAGCGCCGGAAATTCCCTCCCCCGCCTTATATCACCAGCCAGCTCCAGCAGGAGGCCTCGCGCAAGCTGCGCTTCCCGGCGAAAAAGACCATGGCTCTGGCCCAGCGGCTCTATGAGGGGGTTGAACTCGGCCAGGAAGGGCCTGTCGGCCTCATTACCTACATGCGCACGGATTCGGTTCGCCTCTCCCCCGAGGCGCTCCAGGAGGTCCGCCAATTCATCGGGGGGAAATATGGGGCGGCTTATCTCCCGGAAAACCCCATTTATTATAAAAGCCGCAAAACCGCCCAGGAAGCCCACGAGGCGATCCGGCCCACTTCCCTGAAATATGACCCCGAAACGGTAAAACCGTTTTTGACCCCGGACCACCTGGCCCTTTACGAGCTCATCTGGAACCGGTTCGTGGCCTGCCAAATGAATCCGGCGGTTTATGACCAGACTTCGGTCGATATCGAAGCCGGCAAATACCTTTTCCGCGCCACCGGGTCGATCCTTCTTTTCCCCGGCTTCATGACCCTTTATATCGAAACCGTCGAGGAAAACGGCGAAACCCAGGACCAGGAAGGCAAGCTGCCCGAGCTTAGCGTCGGCGAATCTCTGAAACTTCTGAATCTGACGCCGGAGCAGCACTTTACCCAGCCTCCGCCCCGTTACACCGAGGCGACCTTGATCAAAGACCTGGAAGAGAAGGGCATCGGCCGCCCGTCGACCTACGCCGCCATCCTCGACAACATCCAGGAACGGGAATACGCCGCCAAGGAAAAGGGCCGGCTTTTTCCCACGGAACTCGGTTGCCTGGTCAACGAGCTGCTGGTTGAAAATTTCCGGGACATTTTTGATATCCAGTTTACGGCCCAGATGGAAGACGAGCTTGACAAGGTGGAAGAAGGGCAGCTGCCCTGGACCCAGGCGTTGCAGGATTTTTATGATCCGTTCCAGTCCGATCTGGTCAGGGCCAAAGACCAGATGCAGGACATAAAAGGAAAGGGAGTTCCCACGGAGCTGACCTGCGATAAATGCGGGGCGCCGATGGTGATCAAATTAGGCCGGCACGGGCAGTTCCTGGCCTGCTCCAATTACCCCGAGTGCAAAAATACAAAGGAATTTCTTAAGAAAGAATCGGGAGAAATCGCCGTGGTCGAAGAAGAGTCGATTGCCGAGATCTGCGAGAAGTGCGGCGCCCCCATGGTCGTCAAAACCGGCCGCTTCGGAAAATTCCTCGCCTGTTCAAACTACCCGAAATGCAAGAACACCAAAAAAATCCTGGTGAACGGAGAGGGCAAACTGGAGGTGGCCCAGGAAGAGGCCACTTCCGAAGTGTGCGAGAAGTGCGGCGCCCCCATGGTCGTCAAAACCGGCCGCTTCGGAAAATTCCTCGCCTGTTCAAACTACCCGAAATGCAAAACAACCCGGAGAATCGGGGCTGCCGGCGGGGCCAAAGGGGAAAAAGCCAAAGCAGAGCCGACGGGTGAAAACTGCGATAAATGCGGAGCCCCCCTCGTCCACCGCAAAGGGCGTTTCGGCCCCTTCATCGCCTGCAGCAATTACCCGAAATGCCAGTTTACGAAAAAGATCTCCGCCGCCAAAGAAACGGAAGGGGCCGAGCAAGGCCGGCTCTCCTCGGACCAACCCCGGCCCGCCCGGAAAGTCGTCCGCAGGAAGAAAGCCCCCGAATGATCGGCCGGTCCAGCCCATGGAAAAAAAGGCCCGGTTTCCCTGAAACCGGGCCTTTTTGATTTCCTCCAGAAAACGGACATCCTCCAAGTTCGAGGCTCGTTCACCCTCCCCTCCTC
>Ga0316601_100000975_pt1 | contig 13368 bp, 12 predicted proteins | sample OWC_soil_day5_no_FD_207663 | JGI IMG/M metagenome (GOLD analysis project Ga0316601, IMG submission 207663) | Wetland soil microbial communities from Old Woman Creek delta, Ohio, United States - OWC_soil_day5_noCT | ecosystem: Environmental > Terrestrial > Soil > Wetlands | place: USA: Ohio...
CATTAATCACTTTAATCCAATGATTTATGGATACGAATGGGACCCCGAGGCTGCACCCCGCTTCCAGCTGGCACCCATGGGTTACCGGGGCTACATTGAAGCCAAACCCGTGAAAAAAATCGGCAAATAATACAAACTCGATCTGATTCACAACGGGGATGTTGCTTAACAATTCACGTTAAGCAACATCCCCGATTCATTTTTACATTCAATACGATACGTAATTATTGTTCATGATGAGATGGATTTTATCTCATCCGAATTTATTCCGCTATTCTTCCCTTCAGAAGACGATAGGTATAATAACCAAGGACGGAGACACCAATTCCCTTCATAATGTTATATGGTGTGATACCGATAATTACGAGACTCGCGAGATCCTTAACTGCAGATAGATTGCTTGACGCTATCCCTACGATGACATCCATTCCGCCAAAGAGTTTTGCATACAGCGGAAGCATAATATAGTAGTTAAGAAGTGCTCCGGTGAGAGACATCGCAACGGTGCCCAGCGCAAAAATAAAGATCATAAACAGAGCGTCTTTGGTTTTCTCCTTGCTCTTTGTTTCGCTATTGCGTATGGTTACTTCCTGAAGCTTCTTCTTCATACGAAGCTTATATAGCACACCAACCGGAATAATATAGGCACTACTGATTAAAAAATTCGCCAGCTCTCCGACCATTCCTGTAGTCGAAGCCGTGGTTGCTTTGATCAGATTCTTCACCAGTTCAACAAATACACCGGCAAAAGGTCCATAGATTAACGCGGCGATAACCGCAGGAATATCACTAAACTCAAATTCCAAAAATCCCAGATACTTAAAGGGAAGATGGATCAGCATCAATACATAAGCCAGTGCTGACAGAAGACCAATGGTTACCAATTGCTTTGTTGAGAACATACTTTTTCTTTGTGTTACTACATTTGATTTCATATTTTTCTCTCCTTTTAATTGAAAAGGAAAAATTCTTGGTGGTGCAGCTTTTTTTGGAATCAAAAAGCCCCGATTTTAAATACATCAAAATCGGGGAATATCATCGCAAAATAATCTGCTTTTCTTCTCACATCCAGACTTTACTGTCGGTTTTGGAATTGCACCAAATCAGTCACTGATGATTATCTCATCAATGAGTCGCGGACTTTACCGCCGGTCGGGAATTTCACCCTGCCCCGAAGAATTTACCTTTATTCATTTTTTACAGCTTCATCATACAACAGTATCTCTGTATTGTCAATATACAATGTAAGTTGATTTTAAGTAAAGTTTTGGGAACATTCAATCAGTCATATCACTATCCAGTCTGGAGTCTTAGCTGTAACTATCTACAGATTTCCCTTCAACCAATCCTTCCCTACTCCTGCTGCCTCACGGACATAATAATGAGGAGCCATAAGAAGTTCGGTTGGCGCAACCAATGCGTATAGCTTCGTTAACCCCTGTTTCCTGGCTAGCTTTACCGTACGAAAGATATGAAATCCGTTTGTCACAATAGCAATAGAAGCATTCTCATGCATCAGGCTTTTACTAAACCGGATATTTTCAATCGTATTGGAGGATTGCTCTTCCGCCAGTATTCGGTCCAGATTAATCCCCTGTTCCATGAGATAAGCTTTCATCGCCGCAGCCTCTGAGATCAACTCCTCAGTACCCCTTCCCCCGGTTACGATCACTCTGGTTCTCGGGTTAGTCCGTAGATAGGTCAATGCCGTATCCAGTCGCCTCTGAAGGTTATTACTGACTTTATTCTCTCTGATCTGTGCTCCAAGTACGAGAAGATAATCCAGATCCGCGACCGCTTTATGATGTGAATACAGAAGCAAAATTCCCTCCAGTGTAAGGAAGCTGATGATAGCGACTATAATCAACAGATAGATAAGACTTAACAACCCGGTAGGAAGATGCAGCTTACTGTTAATCACATATCGTATCAACAGACCTGCACAGAGACTGCTTAATCCTCCGAGGCACCAAATCCATGCGAAATTAACACCGGTTCCGGCATAAAATAAAATAATAATATAGTATGCGAGACAAAGGATGCCGAAAATTATAGCACACCAATACAACAATTCCATACTATCCATTCCTCCTATGCCGCAACCTTCGTGCTGTTCCCTATCCTTATTGAAGCTTCATTGATAATTGAATTCTCTTCTTCGCGGCATCGACACCAATGACTCTGACATCAACGATATCACCGACGCTGACTACATCTAAGGGATGCTTCACGAACTTTTTATCGGAGAGCTGAGAGATATGCACCAGACCATCCTGATGTACACCGATATCCACAAAGGCACCAAAGTCAATTACATTACGTACCGTTCCCTTTAAGATCATTCCTTCGGCCAGATCCTTGATCTCCAGGACATCGGTACGCAGAATCGGTTTCGGCATCTCATCTCTGGGATCTCTGCCCGGCTTCTCCAGTTCCTTGATAATGTCTGTCAAGGTAATCTCACCAACCCCAAGTTCATCTGCAAGCTTACGCTTGTCCTTAATCTTTCTTCCGATGGTGATGATATCCCCGGCCTGATCTGCAGGTTCTGTCTGTACCTGAATATTATCCACCGGAGCTGGCATACCACCCTTGCCTACTGCTGCTGCTAACGCCTTGCCAAAAGCGGTGTCCTGCGTCTTCACCATAATATTCTTCGGCTTCTTCTCCTGCTTAGGCTCCGCTTTCTTCACCGGCTCTGTTGCCTTCTGTTTCATCGCTTTCGCCTGAATCTCCTTCACATCTTCCAAGGAGAGACCTAATTTTATAAGCAGAGCTTGCGTTGCCTCATAGGATTCCGGATGAACACCGGTAGCATCCAAGGGATTGTCCCCTCCCTGAATTCTCATAAAGCCGGCACATTGTTCAAATGCTTTCGGCCCGAGCTTCGCAACCTTCATAAGCTCAGCGCGGCTTCGGAAACGACCATTGGCTTCACGATATGCAACAATATTCTTTGCAATCACCTTACTGATACCGGACACATGCTCTAACAGGGATACACTGGCAGTGTTCAGATCAACACCTACTTTATTCACACAGTCCTCAACAACACCGGAGAGAACCTCTCCTAACTTCTTCTGATTCATATCATGTTGGTACTGGCCTACACCGATGCTCTGAGGATCAATCTTAACCAGCTCCGCGAGCGGATCCTGAAGTCTTCTGGCAATAGAAGCAGCACTTCTCTGTCCAACATCATAATTCGGAAATTCTTCCGTAGCCAGCTTGCTTGCGGAATATACCGATGCCCCGGCTTCATTCACAATAATATATTTTACAGGCTTATGAAGCTCTTTCAATAATTCCACAATAATCATCTCTGATTCTCTGGAGGCGGTACCATTGCCAACTGAGATGAGAGTAATGTTGTATTTATCAATCAATTTCTTCACCGTCGCCTTTGCCTCATCAACCTTGTTCTGAGGAGCCGTAGGATAGATGACTACGGTATCCAGTACCTTACCGGTACTGTCAACCACTGCTAATTTACAGCCGGTACGGAAGGCCGGATCCCAGCCAAGCACTACTTGTCCTGCAATTGGGGGCGACATGAGAAGCTGTACCAGGTTCTTACCAAATACCTTAATCGCACCATCCTCTGCTTTCTCACTGAGTTCATTTCTGATCTCACGCTCGATTGCCGGCGCAATCAATCGTTTGTAGCTATCCTCAATTGCCGATTTTAACAGCTCATTGGTGTAAGGGTTGTCCTTTACAATCACCTTAGTCTCAAGATAACGAATAACCCGCTCTTGCGGTGCAATAATCTTGACGGTGAGGATCTTCTCGCTCTCTCCACGGTTAATGGCTAAGATTCGGTGACCCGCTAATTTCTGCAGGGCTTCCTCAAAGTTATAATACATCTCGTATACTGTTTCCTGCTTCGCATCCTTAGCTGTAGAAGAAAGTGTCCCTTCCTTCATGGTCACATCACGGATGTAGCTGCGATGCTCTGCTTCATCGGAGATATCTTCTGCGATGATATCCAAAGCCCCTGCAATTGCCTCTTCTACTGTACGTACTTCTTTCTCTTCCGACAGATATTCCTTTGCTGCTATCTCGATCGGCTCCTTGGACTCCTGAGCAATAATAAGAGCCGCTAAGCCCTCCAATCCTTTTTCCTTCGCAATAGTCGCTTTGGTTCTTCTCTTCGGACGATAAGGACGATATAAATCCTCTACTACTACCAGGGTGGTTGCTGCAAGAATCTGAGCTTTCAGTTCCTCGGTGAGCTTGCCCTGTTCATCAATACTGCTGAGTACCTGACTCTTCTTCTCTTCCAGATTCCTTAGGTACTGTAATCTCTCATGCAGATTTCTAAGCTGCTCATCATCCAAAGATCCTGTTACTTCCTTACGGTATCTTGCAATAAAAGGGATTGTATTACCCTCATCAATCAATTTCACAGTGGCTTCTACCTGTTCCAGGCGAATACCAAGCTCTTCCTTCAATTGTTTTAAAATATCCATTGTCTTACTCCTTGCTTATATTTTCATTCGATAAAGCATTCACATTCATTTTTACCATTTTTAATCATACCATCCGCTATCTCGAAAAGCAACTTAAATTGCTTAAAATCCTGCTATTCGGGACTATTGACCAGTTCTATTATTCGTACTATAATTAAGCTAGAATAAGTCTATGTAAAGGAGGAGTGTCATGATTGGTCCCGTAGGTTATACCAATTATTCCATACCGATAGCAGGTACCAATATGATCAGCGGACCTGCTGCAGCTGTATCAAAAATCAGCAACATTAAGCCTTTAGGTCAAAAAGGCTCTATTGACGTTGAGAAAACTCAGCCCTCCGAATGTCAGACTTGTAAAAATCGTAAGTACATGGATGTCTCCAATGAATCGAATGTATCCTTTCAATCACCGACCCATGTGTCGCCTGAGGCTTCTTTTGCTGCGGTATCAGCACACGAGCAGGAGCATGTATCCAATGCGGTATCAGCCGGGAGCCAGCCCGGTAATCAGTTAATATCTGCATCGGTATCTTATAGTATGGCTGTCTGTCCTGAATGCGGAACCACTTATGTCGCCGGTGGTACCACCAGGACTCAAATACAATATAATGAAAGCAATCCCTATGAAAGCTCCAGAAAATCTCTGGAGGGAAGCTTACTTCGCGGAATGAATTTTAATGCTGTAGCATAACAAAAAGAGGTGTCTTAGACACCTCTTTTTATTCGAATAAACCATATATTTCAATCGCAACGAATTAACCTGTTTCTTAAATCTGGGATAAAGCGAATTTCTCATGCACTGCATTCATTGCTGTTTCTACATGTGCCTCATCAATCAGAACCGTTACTCTGATCTCTGAGGTAGAGATCATCTTGATGTTCACTCCCACATCATACAACGCCTCGAACATCTTTGCTGCCACTCCGGAGTTTGACATCATACCGGCACCTACGATGGATACCTTCGCTACTTCTCTCTCCACATCGATTTTCTGACATTTGAGACTACCCCCGCGATGTCTCTCAAGGATCGTTACCGCTTCGTCGAGATCATCCTCTTTTACGGTAAAGCTGATATCCTTGGTTCCGTCTCGGCCAACCGACTGTAAGATAATATCTACGTTCACATTGTGATTTGCAAGATGATTGAATAGTCTAAAAGCAACTCCCGGTTGATCCTCTAATCCGATTACCGCAATTCGCGCTGTATTCTTATCACATGCCACACCACTAACCAGCATCTTTTCCATCTTAACTTCCTCCTTAACAACAGTGCCTTCTGAATTATTGAGACTGGAACGGACTACTAACTGTACTCCATATTTCTTCGCCATTTCCACGGAACGATTATGCAGAACTCCGGCTCCAAGACTCGCCAGTTCTAACATCTCATCATAGGTGATCTCACTCAGCTTACTTGCACTGGGTACAATTCTTGGGTCGGCAGTAAACACGCCATCTACATCCGTATAAATCTCACACGCATCTGCATGAAGTGCCGAAGCCAAAGCTACTGCTGTTGTATCGGAGCCACCTCTTCCCAGCGTAGTATAATCGTCGAATTTATTCACTCCCTGAAAACCGGTTACGATAACAACACGTTTATTTTCTAATTCATTTTGTATTCTCTCAGAATCAATTCTCTTTAATCTTGCATTTCCATAGACGCTGGTAGTATGCATTGCTACTTGATAAGCATTTAAGGAGACTGCCGGTACACCCATCGTATCCAGCGCCATCGCCATAAGAGCGACCGATACCTGTTCTCCGGTCACCATCAGCATATCCAGTTCTCGTTTGGAAGCATTCGGGTTGATGTCCTTTGCTTGTGCCAGTAACAGATCCGTTGTCTTTCCCATCGCAGACAGTACAACGACTACCTCGTTACCCCTTTTATATTCTTCTGTAATTCTTCTGGCAACATTAAAAATTCTTTCTTTATCACCAACGGATGTGCCTCCGAATTTCTTAACTATTAACATAGCTGCCTCCTAATCACTCGCTTATTTCGCAAACAATCTGCTAATAACAGTATATCCTTCTAAGATCTCATTGCCACTCTTTTTCGCTTCCTCTTCATTATAGAGCCAGCTATGGTTCTGCTCTTCCTCACTGTCATACAGAAGATAGGGAACGGGATCACTGGTATGTGTTCTGCAACGAATCGGAGTGGGATGATCCGGCATCACTAACATACGATAAGCTACGCCTGACTTTTCCATCTCTTCCATCACTACCTTAATTACTTTCTGATCAAGAAACTCGATGGCCTTAACTTTATTTGAGATATTGCCCTGATGTCCCATCTCATCGGGAGCTTCAACATGGATGTAGACAAAGTCATAATCCTCTTCTAACAGTACCTTCACTGCTGCCATTGCCTTACCTTCATAATTAGTATGAAGCGTTCCATCCGCACCCGGTACCTCGACTACCTTCATCCCGGCTCCAACTGCAATTCCTTTCAGAAGATCCACTGCGGATATCATCGCTCCACTCTTATGGTTCTTCTCTTCAAAAGAAGTGAGTGCCGGCTTTGTTCCTGCACCCCAGAACCAGAGTGAATTGGCTTTATTCAAGCCCTTCTTCTGTCTTGCTATATTAATCGGATGTTGATTCAGAATGTCGTAGCTGCGAATCATCATATCCCGAAAAGCGGTTTCCGTTGGTAAATATTCTCCGATTACTCTGCCCAGTATGTCATGGGGTTGTGCCAAATCGATTACTTCTCCTTGATCCCAGATGGTCAGATGTCGGTAGCTGGTTCCTACATAGAACTTAAAAATATCATTTTCAAGTTCCTTCCGAACCGCCTCGATGAGTACTGCTGCCTCCTCGGTTGAAATCTCCCCCGCACTATGATCCAGAATCGTCCTTTGTTCATAGGGTATCTCCTCCTCGGATAAAGTTACCACATTACAACGGAGGGCAATGTCTGTCGGCTTCATATCTACTCCGATACTAAGCGCTTCTAGCGGAGAACGTCCGGAATAATATATCTTAGGATCATATCCCAGAACAGCAAGATTAGCAGTGTCACTCCCGGGTTTCATGCCTTCCGGTATCGTATGTGCAATCCCCAGCTCAGATCGCCTAGCTAATTGATCCATCTGGGGAGTATGTGCCGCCATCAGTGGTGTTCTGTTGTCCAGTGCAGCTAACGGTTCGTCAGCCATGCCGTCACCAAGAACAACAATGTACTTCATATCATCAAGTCCTTTCTTATGAACATAAAGTTTTCTATGCAATGTGCATGCTGTTTTCTTATGTCTTTCATAGAATAATAAACTTACTCTTATTTATTAAATTAAAATCTTACACGGATAATGCTAACCACACCATCTAAGAATTCCTTCTTCTCTTTCATTTCTTGTTCCGTGATGCTTCCGGTGATAAATGCATACTCTCCGGTAATCTCAGGAACCATCACTTCTTCTACCTCTCCAAACAGTTTATTCGCCTCTGCCTTTGCCTTCTCTATCTCACCGGCAACACGGATAAGGAAGCGATGCTGTACTTGATTGATATCCGTAAGTTCAAGCTTCTTACTACTCCAAATGGTCCATATATTCTTACCGATATGTTTTGCTGCATCTACCACATCCGCTACTACTGCGCTGGCGGTCGGAAGCTTTCCGGCACCGCTGCCATAGAACATAACATCACCGATTACATTTCCCCTGACAAAGATTCCATTAAAAACGTCATTTACACTGAACAAAGGATGATTTGCTTTGATCAGTACCGGTGCCACCATTGCATGAACATGCGAATCATTTCCACGGATGCTGGAAGCAAAGAGCTTAATCCTTGCACCCAGTACTTTCGCATATTTGATATCGGTGTCAGTGATCTTCGTAATACCTTCTGTATAAATATCCTCAAAGTCCACCTGCATTCCAAAAGCAAGCGAAGATAGAATTGCAATCTTTCTGCAAGCATCATGTCCCTCGACATCTGCCGCCGGGTTGCGTTCCGCATATCCCATCTTCTGAGCATTGGCTAATGCGGTGTCAAAATCAAGACCATCTTCACTCATTTTAGATAATATATAATTCGTAGTACCATTCAAAATACCGGTAATTTCAACAATTTCATCCGCAGTCAGGGATTGATTCAAGGGTCGGATAATCGGAATGCCCCCGCCAACACTTGCTTCAAACAGAAAATTCAAGTTTCGTTCCTTCGCCAGATCCAAAAGCTCGGCTCCGTGCTTGGCTACCAATTCCTTATTGGAGGTTACAACACTCTTGCCTCTGAGCAATGCTTGCTTAACGAAAGTATAGGCCGGCTCCACGCCGCCCATTACTTCCACGACGATATTAATCTCAGGATCATCCAAGATGACATCAATGCTATGAACCAGCTTTTCCATGATTGGATCTCCCGGAAATTCTCTAAGATCCAGAACATATTTAATATTAATCTGATCTCCTGCCCTCTTCTTAATGCTTTCACCATTAATTCCGAGTACTTCTACAACACCGGAACCAATCGTGCCATATCCTAAGACTGCTATATTTATCATCACTGCTCCTCCTGTTCTGCTGTAACTTTCATTACCTTTGTTGAAATCTCGTAAATGTTTAAGTATATGATAAAGTTTGTACCGAGGATTTCGCAGGTACAACCCGGAAGAACAAGGAGCGAGTACCAATGTACGCGCTTCGCAGTTCTTCTTATGTGAATTTTATGCTTTTAAAAATTCACATTATTCTCTAGATACCAGTTTTACATAATGTACGCCATCCATTACTTCAATCGAGTCAATCATAGATGAAGTGCTGTCCGACTGCGGTAATATTTCAACACTCAAGGTTAACAGAGCAATTCCGTTAACCGGAATACTCTGATGAATCGTAAGTATATTCGCCTCGCACTTAGCTACCTGATTAAGAACCTTAGACAGTAATCCAGGCTTATCATCCATCTGAAGCATAAAGGTAATTGTCTTGCCTCGTGTATTCTCATAAAACGGGAAAATGTCATCACGATATTTATAAAATGAACTTCTGCTGATTTCTACAGCATCGGTCGCCTCTTGAACTGTCATCACTCTCTCCGAATCAAGAAGCCTCTTTGCTTCAACAACCTTGAGCAGCACCTCTGGTACCGCCTTTTTTTTTACAATAAAATACTGATCATCTTTCATTTGTTTAACACCTCCTGAGGTTTTCCAGGGTAGTATAGATACAAAACATTTTCAACTGTATGTATATCAAATACAATTGTCTTTCTAAGAAAGATATACTACCATATATTTATTCATAATGCAATAGCATTTTACCATCTTCTATCGAAAAAATAAAGATTTGTTACAAATGCTTGAAACCAATAGTATAAATACTGATTTATTTGTATAAAAATAAATTCTATCTTATGTCCTTCACAAACCATATTCCATGGAACAGCAACAAGGCTGCTGCATAATCCTTTTTCATTTGGAATTATGCAACAGCCCTATATAGTTCTATCTTACTTATTATAATATCTTAGATAAAAACTCCTGCAGTCTGGGATGAGTCGGATGATCAAAGAATTTATCCGGCGTATTCTGCTCTACGATCATTCCCTCGTCCATGAAAAGGATGCGGGTTGCCACTTTTTTCGCGAAACGCATCTCGTGTGTTACCACTACCATGGTCATTCCCTCGTCTGCCAACTGAGCCATCAGATCAAGAACCTCACCAACCATCTCAGGATCGAGAGCAGATGTCGGTTCATCAAACAACATTACATCCGGATTCATTGCAAGAGCACGAACAATTGCGATACGCTGCTTCTGTCCACCTGACAGCTGGTTCGGATATGCATTCGCTTTCTCGGTTAATCCGATACGTTGCAATAATTCGTAAGCCTTACTTTCTGCCTGTTCCTTCGTCATCATTCCATGTTGTACGGGTGCCAGAGTAATATTCTCTAACACAGACAGATGAGGAAAGAGGTTAAACTGTTGAAATACCATACCCATCTTACAACGGATCTTATTGATATCTGATTTCTTATCGGTAATATTTACTCCCTCAAACCAAATCTCACCATCGGTAGGAACCTCCAAAAGGTTTAAGCAACGGAGAAAGGTTGACTTTCCAGAGCCAGAGGGGCCGATAACAACTACTTTTTCACCTTTATTGATTGTTTCGTCAATTCCATTTAATACCATATGACTTCCAAATGCTTTTTTTAGATTCTTAGTGACGATCACCCTTTGACAACCTCCTCTCAAAGATACTTAATACTTTAGACAAGCCCATGACTAAAACCAAGTAACATGCAGCGGCAATCACAAGCGGAGGCAGGATATCCCAGGTACGCGAGCCTACGTATTGAGCGGCCTTTGTTAAGTCGGTCACCGCGATCACACCTGCAACTGAGGTCTCTTTAATCAACACTATGAATTCGTTACCTAGTGCCGGCAGAATGTTACGAATAGCCTGCGGTAAGATAATTAATCTCATCGTCTGTAAATAATTCAATCCAAGAGAACGTCCCGCTTCCATCTGTCCCCGGTCAATAGATTCAATTCCGGCACGGATAATTTCTGCCACATAAGCTCCGGAATTAATACCAAAGCAGACTGCTCCGACTAAAAGTTCATTTGTGCTTCTTGATGTAAAAATAAGATTGTAGATAATTAATAGCTGTACCATCAACGGTGTTCCACGAATAATATTGATATATACGTTACAAACAGCCACCAACCATCTCATCTTCGAATTCATCGCGGTTACCTTAACAACAGCTACCAGTATACCGATGAAGATACCCAATAAGATTGCAAAAAATGATATCAAAAGGGTTACCTTAAGACCATCCAAATATGCAAGATAGCGCTGATCCGGGATGAGTGCATTATAAAAGGATTCGCGTAATCTCTCTAACACTTTCCTACCTCCTAGTATTATTTATTCATAACAAGCTAAGTAAAATCTGATACAAAAACAAAGATAGAGGCTGTTGATATTGATAACAGCCCCCTAGTTCATTCTAGAATTCAAGTTGATATTACTTGTTCGTATGATTTGCTGTAAACTCTTCAATCTTTCCGGTATCCTTAAGATCTTTGATAACCTTATTGATCTCATCTAATAATGCGGTATTATCTTTCTTTACTGCAATGGCATACTTATCCTGGAATAAGGCTCCGTCAAGAATAGATAATTCTGCATTTGCAGCCACCAATTCTTCTGCCGGGAACTGATCCATAACGATACAATCGATCTTATTGTTCTTCAGATCCTCTGCTGCCTGAGCAAACTTGGTATAGCGCTTCACTTCCTTTGCAGTAAGACCGGATACATAGAAATCTGCGATGTTACCCTGTTGAACACCTACTACTTTATCGGTTAAGTCATCATCTGATACTGCACTTACTGCTGGTGTTGCCTTATTAACTACAACCACCTCAGTGGAATCTACATAATCAGTTGAGAAATCCATTACTTTCTTACGTTCGTCATTTACAGATACACCTGCAGCAACAAAATCTACCGTACCATTCTGAACTGCGAGTAAGGCACCATCAAAGTCCATATTCTTAATCTCAAGCTTCTTACCCATCGCATCCGCAATTGCCTGTGCAATATCCATATCAACACCGACAACCTTATCACCTTCCATGTACTCATAAGGAGCAAAACCAGCCTCGGTACCTACAATTAAAGTATCATCTTCTTTTTTTGCGCAACCGGCAAGCATAGATACCGTCATAGCTGTAACGACAGCCATACATATAAATTTCTTCTTCATTCTTTATCTCCCTTTCTTTTTGGGAGATATTGATCTCCCGAACTAACAACCGAATAAATTATTTGTTAATGACCACCTTGATTTTATTCTGCTCATCTTCTGTTAATATTCCATCATGATCCAGAACCACAATCAAACGATCATCAATATTTGTCACCTGTTTCATATAAGAAGTATCTTTACTTTTTACAATCTCAGGGACTTCAAAGATTTGCTCATCTTCAAATAGAACGATCTCGGACATCTTATCAACTTCATATGCAATCTGAATATTATTCGAGATTGTGATGATAAATCTTGTATCATCGGTTGATGCAACATCCTCTAAACCAAATTTTCTACGAAGACTATAAACCGGAATTACATCCCCTCTGAGTCTGATAATTCCTTTTATGTTGTTTGGAAAGCTTGCTACCGGTTCAATATTCATGAACTTCTCGATGATGTTAACTTCCATAATGTCCATTCCATATTCTTTGTCTCCAAGCATGAATACTGCCTGCTTTGTGCTTTGCATAAGTACCCCTCCTTTAGGAATCTTTGCTGTTGTTATTTTGTGCGTTCCACTTTAGATATGCGTTGATAAACGGATCAAGATTACCATCCAGTACATTGATAGCATTACCCACTTCTTCATTCGTACGATGATCTTTCACCAACGTATATGGTTGCATAACATAGGATCGTATCTGGTTACCCCAAGCAATGTCTTTCACTTCACCTCGGATGCCGGATATCTTCTCCAGATTTTCTTGCTGTTTCAGAAGGTACAGCTTCGCCTTCAACATCTTCATCGCCTTATCCTTGTTCTGAAGCTGAGAACGCTCATTCTGGCATTGAACAACTATATTGGTCGGAAGGTGGGTGATTCGAATAGCAGATGACGTTTTATTGACATGCTGTCCACCGGCACCACTGGAACGATAGGTATCAATTCTCAGATCCTCTTCATCGATCTCTATTCCGGTGTCATCCTCAATATCCGGCATCACATCGCAGGATACGAAGGAGGTCTGCCTCTTACCCGCTGCATTAAATGGAGAAATTCGCACCAGTCGGTGTACCCCACGCTCGGACTTCAAATAGCCATATGCATTCTCACCGCTCACCTCTAAGGTTACTGATTTAAGACCTGCCTCATCACCAT